>Ga0247727_10010448_pt1 | contig 16456 bp, 13 predicted proteins | sample WisWelCaveWW1625_FD_202498 | JGI IMG/M metagenome (GOLD analysis project Ga0247727, IMG submission 202498) | Biofilm microbial communities from Wishing Well Cave, Virginia, United States - WW16-25 | ecosystem: Environmental > Aquatic > Deep subsurface > Groundwater > Cave microbial mat | place... | reverse complement strand
GGGCGCGATCCTGATGACCCAGGCTGAGGTAGGTCTGGCTCAGGAGGGCGTGCGCCAGGGCGAAGGCGGGGTCCTTCACGACGGCCTCCTCGAGCCGCTGCGACGCGTCCAGGTCCCGGCCGCCGCGGATGAGGTCGAGCCCTTCCGCATACAGCCGGAAGGCCTCGACGGATCGGGTCGTGGCGCGCCGCGTCCCGCCCTTCGAGGGCCGAACCCCGAGCGCCCGCCCGATTTTCCCGGCGAGCGCTTCGCCCAGGGAGAAGACCGACGCCTCCCCCTGGCCCTCCTCCCTCACCACCGCGACCTCCTGCATCCCCTGCTTCCCGGACCGCTTCACGCGCGCCTCGGCCTGGAGGCTCCCGCCGGCGCCACGCACCACCCCGGTGACCACGATCTCCGCACCGAGCACCGAGGCGGCCCTGCGGAGCTCGAAGGCGGTGTAGGTGCCCGTCAGCGGAAGTTTGAGGTCCCCGAGCGTCCGGTGCGTCCGGTCCCCGCCCAGGATCGTGATCGCGGGAACGTCCTGCAGCGCCCCGGAGATCAGGGTCGGGAAGATCCTGCAGGTCGAATCGAGGGTCGGATCACCCGTCGCGTTCTCGAAGGGCAGGAAGGCGACCGCACGCGCCGGGGCGGCGGCGCCCGGCCCGGCGGTGCGAATCCGCTGCACGGTGTAGTAGCCGGCGGCCGCCGCCACCGCCGCCAGGACCACCGCGGGGGCGACGGCCCGCAGGAGGAGGCGCCGCCAGGCGATGGAGGCTCGGTGCCGCTCGAGGTCGCGCAGGAGGTCGCCGACGCTCTGGTAGCGCTCCGCCGTGTCGCGGGCGAGCGCCCGCGATACGATCGCGGAGATCCACGCGGGAGCTTCCGGGCGTGACTGCCGGATCGTCGGAGGGTCCTGGTGGACCCGCTGCATCATCACCGACAGGGGGTCATCTGACCGGAAAGGGAGGGCCCCGGTGAACATCTCGTAGAGGATCACTCCGAGGGAGTAGATGTCGCCTCGGTGATCTGGTCGCTCCCCGCGGGCCTGCTCCGGGGACATATAGTCCACCGTCCCGATGATGGCGCCGGTCTCGGTCATCGTGGCCCCGGTCTCGATCGACCGGGAGATCCCGAAGTCGCCAATGCAGGCGTTCCCCTCGCGATCGACGAGGACGTTTTGGGGCTTCAGGTCGCGGTGGACAATCCCGACGTCGTGGGCCGCCTGCAGCGCCTCGCCTATCTGGCGGATGATCGGAAGCGCCCGCTCCAGGGGGAGCGGCCCTTCTCTCCGGAGCATCGTCTTCAGGTCCTCCCCCTCCACGTAGTGCATCGAGATGAACTTGACCTGGCCCGCCTCGCCGAGGTCGTGGATGCGTAGGACGTTCCTGTGGCTCACCTTGCTGGCGAGGAGGATTTCGCGCTTGAAGCGCGCCAGCAGGTCCGGCCGGGAGGCGAGGGCCGGGCGGATCACCTTCAGGGCGACGGTGCGTCCGAGCTCGCGGTCGTGCGCCTTGTACACCTTCCCCATCCCCCCCTCTCCCAGGACAGAGAGGATTTCGTAGCGGGTCCCCAGGCGTGCGCCGGGCTCGAGGTCCGGGGTGGTCGGGGAGGGACCGCCCGACGGCCGGGCTGGGAGGGAGGGGGCTTGGGTCGCGGTAGGGTGGTCGGCCGCCGGCAGCTGTTCGGGATCGGCGGCTATCGACGTCCCGCAGGACTCACAGGTGGCCGACCCTTCGCGAGCGGACGTCCCGCAGCGGGGACAGGGCATCGGTCCCCATCCTAGCCCAACTTCCGCAGTTGGGTTCCGCGCTGCACTTTTTTCGACTCACGCCCGCGTGGCAAGTCATTTATTGACCGCGGCGTCTCGCTGAAAACCGCGATGTAGTGTCGACCTTCCCGCGCATAGGCGAAACAAGCTGCATCCTACGCCCGATAAGGACTATTCCGTCAACCTGGGAGGTGCGGGGCGACCGGCGGGCGACCGGATGGCGGAGGATTCAAGGTGCGCCGGCGGCCGGCGGCGGACAGACGGGGACTCCGGCGGGGCGCAGGGAAGGCGAAGGGCTGGGATGGTGAGCCGCGCGGCAGGCGGCGGGTCGGTGACGATCAGTAGTCCGCGGGCGCCGGTTGGGGTCGGGCGGGGGCGGCGGGTGGGGGGCGTGATGGCAGGCCGAAGCACTCCAGGATGGCGCGGGTGGCCTCGGGTGGATGGATTGCTGCCATGATCCGGAGCCGCCCGCCGCATTCGGGGCACTCCAGAACGTCCACTGCGAAGACCCGGCGCAGCAGATCGGCCCACGCGTAGCGGCGCGTCTTCCGGGCTCCGCCGCGAGCCGGCGGTCCGGGGGGGCATTTCTCCGGGTCGTCCTCAATGACAGGACTTGGCGCGGATGTCCCCCCGCCGGTTGCCGATCGCTCCACTTCTCCCCGTGCCGATGCCGCCGGGGGACCAACGTCTCCTTCCGGCCGGTTGGTTCCAGGGGTCTTGCATGGGGCGCATCGGGTGGCCTTTCTCGAAGGCAGCGCCTCCGGGACGATCCGATTGCGCCAGCTGGCGCAGGGGGCCAGCACACCGTGATAGCGGACCTGGTGCGCGCGGGGGGCCGGGATGAGGGGGACCAGACGGCCCAGAAGTTGTTGCGGCTCGAACACGATCTGTGTGGTGCCGTCGCGCCAGCGATGGCGCAGGCGATTGAGAAGCCGCCCATCTGGCAGGCGTTCGAGGCGATCGGTCGCCACAGGCGGTCGTGCGACATAGCGGCAGAGGCGCTCGAGGCGGCGGCGATCGCGGGCGGGGACGGCAACATCGGCGTGCAGCGTGAAGCCCATGGCAGCGGCGCAGCGGGGCGCCGCGGGTGCCGACAGCTCCTCGGGATCGACGCGGTCGCCGCGCCGGGCGGGGCGCCTGCCCCCCGGCGCCAATCCGCGGACCGAGTCGGCGGCGAGGCCGGCGAGGTGAGGCTGTATGACGGCGAGAGGGTCGGCGTCGGAGGGGTCAGTGTCCTCGTCGAGGCCGCGGCGCTCCATGAGGCGCGCGACCCGGCTGCCGATCCGCTCCACGATGTGCCGCACTTCATCATCGTCCGGGGGGGGCAGCGCCCGGAAGCGCATGCCCGGCTCGCCGTAGCGGTCGTAGATCCCGTCGAGCATGAGGGTGTGGAAGTGCACGTTGAGGTTCAGCGCGTCGCCGAAACGCTGGATGAAGGTCACGGCCCCTCCCCGGGGCCGCCGGATGGGGCCGCGTTGCCGGGCACGGCGGCGGTAGGAGGCGAACACTCCGCGGACGAACTCCCGCAGCACCACCGACGTAAGGGCGGCGTCGTACGCCAGACGGTAGCGCAGGGCGAAGGGGAGCGTCAGGACCCACTGGCGGACCGGGGCCTCGGGGAGCACGCGGTCGACGAGGTGGGCGGCGGTCTCGGCCATACGGCGGCCGAGGCAGGAGGGGCAGAAACCGCGCCCCTTGCAGGAGAAGGCGACGATCCGATCACGGCCGCAGGCGTCGCAGTGGACGCGGAGGAAGCCGTGGGCGAAGATGCCGCACTCGAGAAAGCCGCGGGACTCGCGCTCGATGAAGCCCGGCAGCGGGCGGTCGCGCTGCTGCGCGAGGAAGGTCTGCAACTCGGCCTGGACCACGCCAAAGAGCACGGTCTCCTCGGGGCGGTGACGCTCGTACGAGGGGCCGGGCGAATGGTGGCCGACGGTCGCGGAGAGACGCCGCATGCGGCGCACACAGTGCGATCCCGGTACCAGGGCCCCGGGGGCGATGCGCGACTCGCTTCGGAAGCGGGTCTGGCGGGCCCATCTGCTGAATCTCGAGGAGTTGCGCGCCCGGCGATGCACCCAAGGCCGCGCCGCACCCGGACACGGACGGCGTCACGAAATATGACGTGCCGGGATGCGGTCGTCATGCATGCGGACATGGCGCGGAAGCCGGGCAATCCGGAGGACGCTGGTCCGGCCTTGCACCGGGGCACGGGAGCGAATTCGGGCGGCTGGAGACAAGTTGACGGAATACCCATTACCGGACGCCGGAAGGGAGAATCCACGCGCGGCTTCACCGGCGTCGAAATCGCTGCCTTCGGATTCGCTCCAGCTCGGCCCGCAGCGGTTGCCAATAGCGACGGTCGGCCTCCCGCTCGCGCGCTTCTTCCTCCCGAAGCGCCGCCTCCAACGCCATCTGATCGCCTCGCGCGGCAGGTCGTAGCAGCGGGCGCTGCCGGGCTGCGCGCTCGCAGGCCCTTCGATGGCGACGGGCGACTTCAATGAGCAACTCAGGCGAGCGAAGTTCGAACGCCCAGAACCGAATCCGCGCGGGGGTCGGATGATCTCTGTGCTGGAAGTAATGCGCCTCCATCAGCCGGCGCACCATCGGCCAGTCCTTGTCGCGTTGAGTCTTCTTGGCCCGCACCAAGTCCGGCAGGGACAGGATGTTGAAGGAGAAGCCATCGGGCAGGCTGATCGTTGTGCGCCGCCGCCACAGTGCGGCGAACCTCTCGACTCCCCGCAATCGGGACATGACATCCACGCGCATCCGCAGCAGGTCCGGGTGCCGGCAGCGGAAATGGATGGCATGTCCTCGACGGAGGTGCTGAATTCGAAACGGAGGTACGGCGATGACATCCGCCTGCAGCGCGGCCAGCGCCCGGCGCAGCCGCGATAGGTTTCCGGCATCGGCAAGGATGACCAGGTCGGTATCGCGGCTAAACTCTGCTGCGCCGTACAACACGCACGCCTGCCCGCCCATGAGCAGAGCGCGAACGCGATGTGCGAGAATCGAAGAAAGGACTCTGCGTATCGGGTTCGGGATCAAGCGAGCCTCCCAGAGTCAGGAACGCCTCCCACAATTTCTCGCTCTCCAACCAGCGTTCGGCCGGGCTCAGGCGGTACCATTCCGCCCACTCCGCTTCAACGAAATCTTCCAGCTTGACCACGGCGTCACTATGCCAGAGATCCTGGTGGCCTACAATCCGAGCATGGACGGTCCACGGCCGAGATGCCCTGAGCCGCGTACCGTAGGCGCCTCGCATGCTGACCGGCGCCGTCGAAAGCCAGAGCCCGGACGCGTAGTGGACGGTGCCAGTACACTCGCCTGCCAGGCCTGCCTGCCGTCGAGGGCGGCCTGGGCCGCGGCGCCCGCGCCCGCGCCGACGACGAGTACTTGGTGATCGAGGGGAACGACAAGGTCGCCGGCTTGGTCAGCGCCGAACTGTCAATCGTCGACATGCTGTACGCATACGCCAACCGGCCGGGTCAGCGAGCCTGGGAAAAGGTGTCGTGGCGCACCGTCATCACTCGATCACGAGGAACGAGGCCTCGGCATCCCGCTCGAATGCTTCGAGGGCTCCGGCGTGCTGTCGGAGGATCGTTTCAACCTCGAGCGTGGATCGATTGCCGCAGCGGAGCCAGATGACCTTCGGCGGGTGCCCCGCGAGGAAGCTCCGTTGATGGAAGTCCGACAGGGCTTTGACCAATCGCAACGGAAGGTTTTGATCGAACAGCAGCTTCACTTGGCGGAGATCGAGACCAGCTTGCGTTCTCGATCGGCGGCGAAGGCGAGGCAGGCACGGATATCCTCGCGCTTGAGATCGGGGAAATCGCGCAGAATCTCGTCCTCCGACATGCCAGAGGCGAGGTATTCGAGGATGTCGTACACGGTGATTCGCAGGCCGCGGATGCAGGGTTTGCCGCCGCGTTTGCCAGGTTCAATCGTGATAATGTCTGCGTAATTCATGCAGGCAGGATAGCCACTCCTCCCGCAGGGGTCAAGCGGATCCGACCAGCGGATCCGACCAGCGAACTTGGTGGCAGCCACTCCGGACCCCGGTACGCACCCAGTCCTTCCTGCGCTCCGACGCCCCGCGACGGGGAGGTCGCACGGTCCGGCGTCAGCGCAGCAGCTTCGAATTCCAGTCCTTGAGGATCTGCCGGGCGGCGTTGTAGCCGGGGGCGCCGGTCACGCCGCCGCCGGGGTGGGTCCCTGCCCCGCACAGGTACAGGCCGCGGATGGGAGTCCGGTAGCGCGCCCAGCCGGGGACCGGGCGGCCGAGGAAGAGCTGCCCGAGGCTCAGATCGCCGTGGAAGATGTTCCCCTCGGTGAGACCGTAGCGCGTCTCGAGGTCGACTGGCGACAGGATGTCGCGCGCCAGGACCGAGCGCTTGAAGTTGGGAGCGAACTCGGTGATGGCGTCGGTCACCCGATCGGCCATCCTCTCCCGCTCGGTCGTCCAGTCTCCCTCGGCCAGACGGTAGGGCGCGTACTGCACGAAGGCGGTCAGGACGTGGCGGCCGGGCGGCGCGAGACCGGGATCCAGGTGCGTCGGCACGACGCAGTCGACGTAGGGGTGTGTCGAGGCGCGGCCGTGCTTCGTCTCGTCCCAGGCCCGCTCGTGATACTCGCCGTCCGGGCAGATGGTGAAATCGCTGCGCTCCTGGAGCGACGCGTCCTTCGGCAGCTGGGGCAGGACCGGCGCCTCCGTCAGGGCGAAGTTGATCTTGGCGCACGGGCCGGCCATCTTGATCCCGGCGACCGCGTCGCGAAACGCAGCGTCGAGCTCCCGGCCCTCGACCAGCTTCAGGAGCGTGCGCTTCGGGTCAGCGTTGCTTGCCACGACCCGGGCCCGGATCTCCTCGCCCGACTCCAGGACGACGCCTATGGCGCGGCCCGCTTCGACCAGGATCCGGGCCACCGGGGCGCCCGTGCGCACCTCGCAGCCGTGGGCGCGAGCCGCCGCGGCGAGCGCCTGCGTGATCGCGCCCATGCCGCCCTTGACGTGGCCCATGAATCCCTGCGACAGCTCGTCGCCGCCCGAAAGGGAGTGGAACACCAGGCCGGAGGCGGAGCCGGGGGTCATCGGTCCGCCGTGCGCGCCGAGCACGTTCGAGCAGCCGATCAGGTTTTTCACCTCGTCGCGCTCGAAACGGGCATTGACGAGGTCCATGACGCTGGCGGTGAGGAACCGGGCGAGGCGCGCGACGTCGGCCTCGCCGATCTTCCTCACATGCAGGCCGATGCGCGCCAGCCCGGGAAGCGCCATGAGGCCCCCGTCCAGCGCCGGGGGCGGCTCCATGAAAAACGCTTCGAGATACGCCGCGAGCCGCTTGATCTCGGTATCGAACTCGACGAAGGCGGCGGCATCCCGATGCGACAGCTTCTCGATGCCCCGGGCGGTCCGGCGGGGATCCTGGTACAGGAACAGCGGGTTGCCGTTGCGCGCCGGGACGAACAGCAGCGGGTCGCAGGGCGTCATCTCGAGGCCGTGGTCCGCGAGGCCGAGCTCCCGGATGACCTCCGGCCGCATCATGCTGGCGATGTAGGCCGCGGTCGAGGCGCGGAAACCGGGCGCGATCTCCTCGGTGACACAGGCGCCTCCGACGAGGTCGCGCCGCTCGACAACGCAGGTCTTGAGGCCGGCGCGCGCCAGGAAGCCGGCGGTGACCAGGCCGTTGTGGCCGCCGCCGATGACGACGACGTCGTGGGTCCGAGGGCCGGTGCTTTTCATAGGTCGGTGTCCGGGCGCAAGGCGCGGCTCATGCCATGACGGCGACAGGCGCCTACGCCATGATCGGATCGTCCTTGTAGCGCGAGCGCAGCAGGGCCCCGGTCCTGAAGCGATCGATCGACAGCGGCGTGATGTCGAGGCTCGGCCGCCCGTCGAGGATGATTTCGGCGATGAGACGGCCGGTCACCGGCGCCTCCTTGAAGCCGTGCCCGGAGAAGCCGCAGCACAGCAGGAAGCCCTCTACACCGGGCACCGCCCCCATCACCGGGTGGTAATCGGGCGTCCCCTCGAGGAGCCCGGCCCAGCCGCCCCGCACGGTGCCGGAGGCCAGGCGCGGCATCGATCGCGCCAGACGATGCGCCACGTCCTCGATGTAGGCGTCGGAGGGCTGGGTCGGGTAGCCGTCCGCGTCGAGTGGCCCCTTGTAGTAGGAGTTCCCCTCGGCCATCACCTGCCCGTCCCCCTCCGGCCGGTAGGAAAGGCCGTTGATGAAGTCGTAGACACTCGGCGTGTCGACGGGGTAGGTCTCGCCGGGCGGCGCCTTGACGACCCCTTCCTCGATGAGCTCGAGCTTGAGCGGCAGATCGACTCCGGCCATTCGCGCCACCCGATCGGCCCACGGGCCCGCGGCGTTGACGACGGCGCCGCCGGCGATGGTGCCCTGCGGCGTGACGACGCCCGCGACGCGACCTCCATCGATCAGAAGCCTCGTGGCCGGCGTTCCCTGCATCACGGAAACCCCCAGGTCGCGCGCCCTCTGGGCGAAGGCGACGGTCGAGCCGTATCCGTCGCCGTAGCCGGCGTTCTCCTCGTAGGCGAACGCCGCGCCCCCCTCGGTGTTGAGCCCGGGCACGAGATCCCGCGCCTCCTTCTCTTCGACGAGCCGCGTCGGCACGCCGCAGCCGGCGCCGAGCGCGACATTCGCGAGGAGCGCCTCGCGGTCCTTCTCGCCGACCATCAGCACGAGCCCGTTGCGGATGAAGCCGGAGTGGCCGCCGACCTCCCGATCGAAGGTGGCGAAGAAGTCGCGCGCCTGCCGGGCGATCTCGACCACGAGCGGCGTCGAGTAGTGCTGCCGGATGACGCCTCCGGTGCGGCCGCTGCAGCCGGAGGCGAGGGTGTCCTTCTCCAGCAGGACGACGTCGGTGAGGCCGCGGCGGGCCAGGTGGTAGGCGGTGCTCGCCCCCTGGATGCCGCCCCCGATGATCACCACCTCAGCCGACCGGCGCACTGTGCATCCTTTCGGAACGGGCCACGCAGGCGGCGGCGGTGACGTCCCCCGTGACGTTGAGCACCGTGCGGCACATGTCGAGCAGCCGGTCGACGCCGAAGATGATGCCGATCCCTTCCGCGGGGACACCGACCGTCACCAGCAGGGCGGTCACCAGCGGCAGGGACCCGCCGGGGACCCCCGCCGTGCCGATCCCCGACAGGATCGACAGCAGCACCACCGTGATCTGGCCGCGCAGGGAGAGGTCGACGCCGAAGAACTGCGCCAGGAAGAGGACCGTGATCCCCTCGTACAGCGCCGTGCCGTTCTGGTTCAGCGTCGAGCCGAGCGTCAGGACGAAGTTGCCGATCGAGCGGGGTATCCCGAGTTCGTGCTCCGCCACCCGGAGCGTCGTCGGCAGCGTCGCGTTGCTCGACGAGGTCGAGAACGCGGTCAGCATCACCTCGCGCATGCGGGAAAAGAAGACGCGCGGCGACATCTTTGCGAACAGCCGGAGCACGATCGGATAGGTCCCGAACTGGTGCAGGAGAAGGCCGGCGACCACCGTGGCGATGTAAAGCCCGAGACGCGACAGGACCTCCAATCCGAAGCGCGCCGTCAACGTGAACAGCAGCGCCGCCACGCCGTAGGGCGCCAGGCGCATGGCGAAGTCGATGACCTTCATGACGGTCTCGAAGACCGCCTGGAGCCAGAGGAGGAGCGGCTCGGCAGTCTTCTTCTCCACCAACGACAGTGCCACGCCCAGGACCAGCGCGAAGACCATCACGGCAATCATCTCGCCGTCGAACGCCTTGACCATCGCCTCGACGGGGTTCTGTGGAACCAGGTCGAGGAGGATCTGCAGGCCGGTCTTCGGCTTCGGCGGCGGCTTGAGGCTCGCCTGTGTCTTGCCCATCACCTCCAGGAGCGAGGCGCGCGCCTCGGGCGACAGTCCGTCGCCCGGCCGCACGAGGTTGGCGAGACCGACGCCGATAACGACCGACACGGTGCTCAGGAGCAGGGTGAAGGCGAGTGTCTTGAGACCCACCCGGCCGAGACGGCGGACGTCCCCCAGCTCCGCGACGCCGAGGATGAGCGCCGACATCACGAGCGGGATGACCACCATGAAGATGAGGCGCAGGAAAAGCTGTCCGGCCGGAAGCGTGACGTTGGCGACGAAGTCCTGCAGGGCGGGCGAGTCGCCGAACAGCCGATTCGCGGCGACCCCGAGCGCGGCCCCGGACAGCATCCCGATCAGGATGCGCCCGTGCAGGGGAACGGCGCGTCGTGCCGCGCGGGGGCCGCTCATGGGGCGCTAACCTAGCACAATTGCCCGCCACGCCGGAGGTCGACAAAGGCCGGTCGCCCCGCGTGTTATACTGCAAAATTTCGAAGGGAGCCCCGCACCGCGGACCGCGATGATAGAGGATCTCCGCCGGCTCGTCCGGCTCCAGGACATCATGCTCCAGGTGGAGGGGCTGAACGAGAAGCTCAAGGCCGTTCCGGAGGAGGTGGCGCGCCTCGAGAAGGCGCTGCTCGCGATCGGGGACGAGACCGAGAGAGGGAAGGCCGCCCTCAAGGATCTGCAGAAGGAGCGCCGCCGCCTCGAGATGGAGCTGATGGGGGTCGAGTCGAAGATCCAGAAGTACCAGTCGCAGCTCGCCGAGGTCAAGACCAACAAGGAGTACCAGGCGATGCTGCACGAGATCGAGACGTGCCGGCAGGAGCGCGCGCGCCTGGACGAGAAGATCCTGCTCGACATGGAAGAGGCGGACAAAGGAGACGCCGCCCACCACCGGCTCGAGGAGGATCTCAAGGAGATGCGCCGCAAGACCGACCAGGGCAAGGAGGAGCTGCAGCGGCGCCTGGCGATCTTGAAGTCGGAGAGGGAGACGCTGGACCGGGAGCGGCAGGATCTGCAGAAGACCATTCCGGGTTTGTGGCTCGATCCCTTCCTGAAGGTCGCGCGGCAGCGCAAGGGCCTGGCGCTCGTGCCGGTACGCGAGGAGCTGTGCGGCGGCTGCCACGTGCGGGTCATGCCGAAGCTCATCCAGGAGGTGCGCCGATCGGTCGGTCTCATCCCCTGCGACTCCTGCAAGCGCTTCCTCTACGTGCCCGACGACAGCCCGCTGCCGCCCCTCGCGGCCGCCGCCAAGGCCGCGGCCGAAACCGCCGCGGCGCCCCCCGAGACCCCCGACACCCCCCCCGTGTCGTGAAATCACGCCGTTCCTTGCACCTCCTGGCCCACATCGACGGCGGAGCGCGCGGGAACCCCGGCCCGGCCGGCTACGGCGTCTCGATTGAAAAAACCGATCCGGCCGGCGCGCCGGAGCAGCGAGCAGACCATGGGGGCGGGACTGCGAAAGAGCTGTACGGCTTCATCGGCATCGCCACCAACAACACTGCCGAGTATGCCGCCCTGCTGGCGCTACTGGAGCATGTCGGTCCGCTGGGGCCGGGCTCGCTCACCATCCGCTCCGACTCGGAGCTTCTGATCAAGCAGATGCGGGGGGAATACCGGGTCAAAGATCCGAAGCTGCAGGTCCTGAACGCCGCGGCGCGCCGCCTCCTGGCCGGCTTGAAGCGCGTGGTGTTCCAGCACGTGCCGCGCGAGGAGAACCGCGCCGCCGACGCGCTCGCCAACCGGGCGATGGACCTGAAGGAAAGCTCGGGCCCGTTGCCGGCCGCCCTCCGCTCCCTCCCCGCGATCGCCGGGCAGGGGCCGAATCTGCCAAGCCTTTGACAGCCTCCCTGCTTAACCTATATTGATAGGCCATGGCGACGTCGATCGCCGGAAATCTCCAGGCCCTGCGGCGGCGCATCGAGGCTGCGGCGACGAGGGCGGGGCGCCGGGGGGAGGATGTGGTGCTCGTCGGCGTCGCCAAGACACAGACGGCCGAAACGGTGACCGAGGCGGTCCTGGCCGGCCTCGCGGATGTCGGCGAGAACAAGGTCCAGGAAGCGCGGGACAAGTTCCCGCTCGTGACCGCGGGCGTTCGCTGGCACCTGGTCGGGCACTTGCAGGCGAACAAGGCGAACCAGGCGGCCCGCCTGTTCGACGTCGTGCACTCGATCGACTCGGTCGAGATCCTGGAGCGGCTCGATCGGGGGGCGGCGGCCGCCTGCCGGCGGATCACCGGCCTGGTCCAGGTCGACCTGGCCTCCGAGGCGACCAAATCGGGGGCCCGGCCGGAGGAGATCGACGCGGTGCTCCTGCGGGCGGAGTCGTGCACGGCCGTCACGGTGCGCGGGCTGATGATCCTGCCTCCGTACGATGCCGACCCTTTGATGGCGCGTCCCTGGTTTCGGAAGCTGCGCGTCCTGCTCGAGGAAGCGCGCGCGCGTCATCCGCGTCTCGCGCTGCACGAGCTGTCGATGGGGATGACGGAGGACTTCGAGGTGGCGGTGGAGGAAGGGGCGACGATGGTCCGCATCGGCCGCGCCCTGTTCGGGGAACGACAGATCCGGGCGCCGGAAGCCTGAAGGGAGAACCGAGGGACGATCATGAAGATCACGCCGATCGACATCACCGGGCACGCCTTCGCCTTGAAGCTGCGCGGCTTCGACCAGGAGGAGGTGCGCTCGTTCCTGAACCTCGTCTCCTCGGAGTTCGAGAAGCTCATCAGCGAGAACAACGCCCTCAAGGAGACCCTGGCCCAGCTCCAGGCCAGCGTCTCGGACTTCAAGGAGCGGGAGCGGATCCTCAAGGAGACGCTCCTGACGGCCCAGCGGCTCGCCGACGAGATCCGCGAGGAGGCCCGCAAGGAGGGGCAGCTGGTCGTCAAGGAGGCCGAGGTGAAGGCGGGGCAACTCCTCGACCACGCGGCGCGCAAGGCCGGCGAGCTGGAGGGCGTGATCACGGCGCTGCGCGTGGAGCGCGACGCCTTCGCGCAGCGCATCCGCTCCGCCGTCGAGCAGCATCTGCGGCTCCTCGACATGCATCACACCGAGGAAGAGGTCGAGGACCGGCTGCGATTCATGAAGAAGCCGTCCGAGAATCCGGGGGCCTGATCTCCGCATGATCGAGGCGGACCTCGCCGTCATCGAAGCGGACGAGCTGGTCACCGCGGCCGGCCCGGCGCCCCGGATCGGCCCGGCGCTCGGCGAGGCGGGCATCATCGCCGGCGGCTGCCTGGCCGCGCGCGGCGGCGACATCGTCTTCGTCGGGACGCCGGAAGACTACCGGCGCAAGGTCCGCCTGCGGAGCGGCGCCGAGACGATCGATGCCCGCGGCCGCACCGTCCTGCCGGGATTCGTCGATCCCCATACGCACCTGCCGTTCGCGGGCTGGCGTGATGCCGAGCTGGTGCAGCGCCTTCAGGGCGCGACCTGCGAGTCGATCGCCGAGCGGGGGGGCGGCATCCTGTCGACCGTCGCGGCGACGCGCCGGGCGTCGCTCGACGAGCTGGTGGCCCTCGGGCGCCGCCGCCTAGACAGCATGCTTCTCCATGGGACCACGACCGTGGAGGCCAAGAGCGGGTACGGTCTGGACCGGGAGAGCGAGCTGAAGCAGCTCGAAGCCCTGCGGCGCCTGGCGGCGGAGCACGACGTCGACGTGGTCCCCACCTTCCTGGGGGCCCACGTCGTGCCGGCGGAGCGGCGATCCGATCGCGCCGGCTACGTGCGGGAGGTCGTGGAGGGGATGATCCCCGAGGTGGCGCGCCGGCGGCTGGCCCGCTATTGCGACGTGTTCGTGGACCAGGGTGCGTTCACGGTCGAGGAGGGCGAGACGATCCTGCGCGCGGCGCGGGCGGCGGGGCTGGGGCTCAGGGTGCACGCCGATCAGAGGCGCCCCGACGGAGGGGCGCGTCTGGCGGCGCGGCTCATGGCGGCGTCGGCCGATCACCTGGATCACGTGGACCAGGGCGGGATCGAGGCGCTGCAGACCTCCGGGACCACGGCCGTGCTCCTGCCCGGAGCCTCGTTCTTCCTGCGCGAGGCGCGGGACGCTCCGGCCCGGCGCCTGATCGACGCCGGTGTGCCGGTGGCCCTGGCGACCGACTTCAATCCCGGAACCTGCCCGACGGAAGCGATGACCGCAATCCTGCCGCTCGCCTGTCTGCGGATGGGCCTGCTGCCCGGGGAGGCGATCGTCGCCGCAACTCTGAACGCCGCCCACAGTCTCGGCCTTGCCGGCCGGGCCGGCAGTCTGGAGGTCGGGAAGGCCGCCGACCTGCAAGTCCTGGACGTCCCGAACCATGTCCACCTGGTGTACGAGTTCGGGGTCAACCACTGCGTCACGGTCGTGAAGAAGGGCCGGATTGTCGTGCAGGACCGCCGCCTGGAGTCTTGACGCCGCGCGCACCGCAACATAAAGTCCGGCGCCAAGGTGGGGAAATGACGTTGCTGGTGAGACAGAGCGTGGAGGAATTCGCCGCCCGCCTGGCGGCCGGGACCCCGACGCCCGGGGGAGGGAGCGCCGCGGCCCTCGCAGGGGGCCTGGCGGCGGCCCTCGTGCAGATGGTGTGCGACCTGACCATCGGCAAGGAAGCGTACCGCGCTCACGAGGCGCCCTTGCGGGCGATGCGCGAGCGGGCCGAGGCCTTGCGGCGGGATCTACTGGGTCTCGTCGATCGGGACGCGCAGGCCTACGACCTGGTCGTTGAGGCCCGCCGGCGCCCCAGGACCACCGAGGCCGAGAAGGCGGCGCGGCAGGAGGCCCTGAACAGGGCGAACCTGCTCGCCACCGAGGTGCCTCTCCTCACCGTCGAAGCCTGTGCCGAGATCCTGTCGTTGGCGGCCGAGGTGGCGGCCAAGGGAAACCGCAACGCCGCCAGCGACGTAGCAACGGCGGCCGGTCTGGCGCACGCCGGGCTGATGGGCGGGGTGATGAACGTCAAGTCCAACCTGGGTGGCATCGCCGATCAGGAGCGCGCCGCCGAAGCCGCCGAAAGGGTGCGGGTCCTGGAGGCTGAAGGCCTGCGGCTCCGGACCCTGTGTCTCGAGACCCTGGCGGCGGGCGGTCCGATCTGAAGCGCGCCCCCTCGTTCCGCATCACAAAACAAAGTGACTCAATTTGCGCCGCATCGCGGAGAAGACTAGGTTGGGTGGGGCGCGGAATTCCCATGTTTCGACAATTCGAGGTTGACTGGGAAGGGGTCGCGCAGTACTGATATCAAGTATGTAATCCCGTGGAGTGTGTCCGTGAAGCTTCGTTCCGGCGTCTCTTCCCATTCCCAATAAGGGGAGGTTCTGATGCGTCGTCGCTACCTCGGTTCCCTGCTGGGCCTCGTCCCGCCGACCCTTGTGACCCTCGGCCTGCTGCTCCTCCCCGTGGCGGGGACATGGGGCTCCCGGGGGCGCCAGCCCATGAACGACAAGGAGCGCATGGAGGCTCTGGAAACCCGGAGGACCCGGCAGCTCACCCGGGCGCATGCTGTCGAGCGCCCGGCCGACCTGTCGCCCTTCGGGGCCAACTTCCAGCTCGACGGGCGCGTGCCCGACCAGCAGGCCCGCAAGAGCCTCATCGAGACCAACGTGGGCTACATCGATCTCAAGCGGCCCGAAACCGGCATCCTCAAGCGAGTCCCGGCGCCGTTGCGCGCCGAGGCGGCCTCTCTGAGGACGGCAGGCTCCAAAGGGATGGGGCATGCCCGGGGTGTCAGCATCGTCCAGGTCGAGGCGACCGCCATCGCCGCGCGGGGTTTCGACGACATCGAGAAGGAAATCCGCCGCCACGCCCGGATCCTCCACGCGATCCCGAGCCGCGGCCTCGTGGTGCGGGTCGACAAGGAAAGCGACTTCGACGCGCTGGCCGCCCTGCCGTTCGTCGAGGCGGTCGGTCCGTACGAGCCGGCCTACAAGGTGTCTCCGCTCGTCGGCCGGATGCCGATCATGCAGGGGGAGCGGGCCCGCTCGCGCGAGCTCGATCTCATCATCTCCCTGTGGGGCGATGCCCACCAGGCCGCGGCCCGGGCGTTCCTGGAAGGCGTCGCGGGGAAGGACAAGGTCGAGCCCTGGAGTCTCGATGGCACCGCGTACCGGGTGAAGGGATCGACCCAGATGGTGCACCGTCTGGCCCGGGAGCAGTCCATCCGGAGCTTCGAGGAGCGTCCCGAGTGGATGCTGCAGAACTCGGAAACGCCCACGACCATGATGATCGGCAACAGCGAGTCGAGCTTCGGCGTGGCGCGCCCCTACCATGACCTCGGGATCGACGGAGGGGGTCTCAACGCGGCCGGGCTGCCCAGCGGGACCCGCGTCAATAACGGCACGGCCCAGGTGCCGCCGCAGATCGTCGTGGTGACCGACAACGGAATCTCGGTGGACGCGGTGCACTTCTCCCAGACGGCCACGCAGGTGACCACCGGCCTCGTCAGCATCGGGCCGTCGCACCGCAAGGTGCACGCCATCCAGAACGTCGAGGACGACGGCTCCACCTGCGACAGCATCCTGTCCGGCAGCAATACTCACGGCAACGTGGTGGCGGGGATCATCGCCGGAGCGCCCGGCGACTTCGGGATCACGTTCAGGAAGGCGATCGATCCGGCGGACGGGCCGCCCGTCAGCGGCATCAGCCTCGACGCGCTGGCGCGCGGCTCCCGGATCATCATGCAGGACGCCGGCAACACGACGCGCTGTCTCCTGAGCGAGCTGGCCGAGGTGGGCGGCAACGTGAACCCGGGCAACCTGATCGACCGGCTGAACCTGGCGGTCTGCCCCATGGACGGCTCCGGGGGCGGCATCTGCGCCGGTGTCGTCGGCGGCGGCGGGGAGGTTCATCTCCAAGTCATGCCGTTCGGCGTGCCGAACTTCGACAACA
>Ga0247727_10010447_pt1 | contig 16456 bp, 15 predicted proteins | sample WisWelCaveWW1625_FD_202498 | JGI IMG/M metagenome (GOLD analysis project Ga0247727, IMG submission 202498) | Biofilm microbial communities from Wishing Well Cave, Virginia, United States - WW16-25 | ecosystem: Environmental > Aquatic > Deep subsurface > Groundwater > Cave microbial mat | place... | reverse complement strand
AACTAATGTTTTAGTGTTAAGATTAAATGTAAACTTGTACAAGCCAGCTAACTATTTGACAACATAGCTAAGTACACCATATCAGCTAAATACTGTTAATAAAACGGATGAACAATGATGAATTACGTGCGACATTAGAATCAAAAAATGAATATGCAGAATCTAAAGAATTTTTCTCCAATATCCAAGAGGAGTTAATTTCATTCTCTGGTAATAGTGCTAATTATTGTGTTTCAATAGTAGACATGGTTAACTCTACAAAGATTACATCTCACCTTCCAAATAACAAGGCTTGCAGGTATTATGGATTATTTTTGAATAGCATGGCATCTTTGGCTGTAAAATGTGGAGCAAAAATAGTGAAAAATTTGGGTGATAGCCTGTTGTATTATTTTCCCTATTCTGATACAGAAGAAATATCGGATATGACAAAAATAGTTGATTGTGGGCTTGAAATGTTAGCTGCACGTGATAAAATAAACACAATAATGACATATGAACAATTACCCCCAGTTAGCTATAGAATAAGTGCTGATTATGGTTGGGTACTTTTGGCAAAACAAAAAAACACATCTAATATCGATATATTTGGACCAGCCGTAAATATGTGTGCTAGGATAAATCGCTGCACAATTCCTAACAGTATGATTATTGGAAGCGACCTTTATCATCTAATAAAAACTAGCCAATACAGCTTCCTTCAAGTCAAGTCTTGTTCCGTAGGACATAAGGTAGACTATCCAGTTTACATGATCAAAGAATGAACTGGACAAACTAATATTATGATTTAAACACATCTCTTAATATTCAACTATTTATCAAAAATAATTCCACCAGAATCATCTAAATAACAAACAGGATTACGTGAATCAATTCTCCAAGTCAACCTGATGCTGTGTCTCAGCCTTATCGCTAATTCCATTAGAGCATACAACTTGGCCCGTAAATTTATAGTCTCCAGTATACAACAAGTCGACGCGTAAACTAAACTCTTGTGAACCTCCTCCATCAATTGATGGGCTTGGGAGCCCCCCTGTCAAATCATCTTCTTGATCTTGCGGGATGCCCTCTAGTATAGGTCCAGCTGTTATGTGAAGCGATTGACGTACAAGTAGTTGGCAATCATTAGCTTTCCCATTTCCTACATTAACCACTGTACCAGAGATGAAACCATAATTACAATCTGGTTGTTGGAATCCACCACAACGAGTAGGATCTGCTCCAATAGGAGAATCAAAACCAAAGGCATTGTTCCCTGGCAGAAAGTTGAAAGCAATAATTTTCAAATCTGGGGTTCCTTCAGTTACAATCGTTGAGAGCCCACTTGTAGCACTTTGCCCATTTTTATCGGTAACTGTCAGAGTAACAGTATATGTTTTTGAATCAGAATACACATGTTTGACATCTTGACCATTAGCGGTCTCTCCGTCGCCGAAATTCCAAGTATAGACATAAGGAGATGTTCCACCTGAAGCTGTGGCACTAAAAGTACCTTGTTCGTCCACCATCAAATCAGGTAGCTCGGTTAGGGTTAAACTCAAGGGTGGTGGTGGTGGGTTAATATCCTCCTGGATCTCCTTCCAAACCGAATAAATTGGCACAATGGCTGCAATAAATGTAATAGCTCCTACTATTGTAAGCAATTTTTTATTCTTTCTCACGGTTTTAGATTCTTCATATCATATTGATAAACAGATCTATAGTTCTTGTTATGAATTAGAATTTTTAAAAAAAACAAATTTTACTCTTGTAAACGGATTAACTGACAATACTCTAATGAAAAATAGTAAAACTACTGAAGCTATTCTAGCGTATTTGATGGTATGCTTTTCCTTCGCATCTCGTTAATTGTCAAACCCATACCAATGGTTGCAAAGAATATCAATACAAGGCCAAATAGGTTCATACTTGTGTTTGTATATGCAGCACCAAGTGCGGTTGGGATTGTTGTAACCGATGCGGTTAGGAACCCATCGATGAATTTGATTTTATCAAAGTCTTCTCTGCTTTTGCTATACCCAAGATATGCTCTAAATAAAGCCGCCAGAATTCCTACCCCAATAATTTGTACTGTTTGTTCATCTGTTAGTTGTACCTCGGCATAAGCTAAATCTGTGACAATGCCGCTTGCAGTTAGCACTACTACAAAAATCAACAATGTTTTTGGTGCTGATACTATTCGCATTGCACGCATTGTTGATTGGTTCATTATTTGCAGATATGTTTTATGATTAAAAAGTTTATAGGAACAAAACTGAAGGATTCTAGCATGTTTGACGTTTTCTTGCAAATTGATTCTTCAGATTTTTACACGTTTACAGGAATTGGCACCCTTCTTTTAGCATTAGCAAGTATTATCGGTTTGATAATTACTCTAAGACAAGATCGAGACGCAAGATATTTGGAATTCCTAAAAGACGTAGATGCGGAGTTATCTCTACATCTAGAGAAGGAAAAAGCACTCGAAGATCGTGACGAATGTATAACATATGCCTATAATTATATAGATATTTGTGAGCGAATCTTATTCCTCGTAACAAAGAAGAAAATTCCTTATGATTTTATTAAATATTATTACGATTTTTTTAATTATGCTCTGACAATGATGTGGTGGTATACTACAGTATATGATGACGAACATTCTCCAACTGAAAGTTGGCCAACCCTAACAAAATGGCTTTTTAACAATGAAATGGAGCCTTATCCAATTGCCCATCTTCCTAAAAAAATGCGAGAAGTGTTAACAACAGAAAAGTCAGAGTCAGTTGATAAAACTGACAAAAATACAATGTATGATAATCTCAAAAATTACATTCAAAAAAAAAAAACATCATGAAATTGCAAAGAAGAAAAGATTAAGGAAGATCTAAAGGAAAGAGATAACGAGTTTCTAGACACTATTAAAAATGGCGAATAAATTTTTTCATTAAGTAATTTGGATCTAAATTTTTCCAAATTTAAATACATCGTGGTTATATTACTTAATTTAAGTGGAATTAATAATTGAGTGGAAATAATAGAGAAAATGAAAAAAACGCAAAAAAAAGATTACAAACATTTCTAAAAATTTTAAAACAAAAAGAAAAAGCCATAACCAAAGCAAATGATGTTAGGGAATGGAATGAACTTGTCCACGATCTTGATTCAATCCTTGAAGAGTATGGGAATGAAATAAAGTCTCCCTACAAAGAAAGCTTAAGAAAAATTCTAGATTTGACAGATACTTCTCCCGATATGATGAAACCTCAATATGAAGGGATGAGGACTGGGGTTGAGCAAGCAATTAATGGAATTACTATCAAAACTAGTGTAATCGGTACTAAAGGATTGATTATAGCCATAGTAACTGGGGCAATTGCTGTAACTGCAACTGCAGGTGTAATGTTAAATCAAGCTCAGCTAGAGATTTCAAATTTAGGATGTGATACAATTAATTTGGGAGATTCTACGTTAAACATCCCAGGAATCCCTTCCGGGGGCATACCAAGAGACAGTACTATTACAATGGGCATTTTGCCTGTAAGTGTCCAAATTGACTCACAAACTCAGGGAACTATACGAATAATTGCTGCAAGTACGACAATGTCCTTTACAATAAGTAACAATGTCCGAGATATAACTTATGATGGGCAATCCATTTTGGGGACTACATCCCAATTAGACATTGCACCTGGTAGTGAACATAAGATTGTAATAAGATGCTAGAAAAAATATTTTAAGTTTCAAATTAACTTTATTTTAATTAAATCCTCTGTCCAGAAGAAACATATTATATCGTCTGCATCCATACCAAATCCAGAAATAGTGAAAACACCTGTACCAAAGATCTCCATAACATCACCTATATCTGACCGCACGGTAATGGTGAATTTGGCATTTTAGAAAATATTTTTCTCCAATTGGAAGATGGCTTGGATCCATTTGTTGGGATTCTTGTTTCAGTCTCTGCATCAGCAGCTGCAGTAGCAATTATTTTTGTTACATTGTATTATGAAAGACAAAATCTCCAGTTTAATATGTTTCAACATATTTTTCAAATACTTGTGATGAAAAAATAGTAATTCAAGAGAGGAAATATACCGTCTATGGGAAAAAGAATATATCGAATTAAAAAATGACAGCTTGTTTAAAGAATCTGATTTCAAAAATAAAAGAGTTAGTAGCCACGACCTTTAATGAGATTGGTATTTTTATTTACAAAAAAATCGATTTGAAAACAAGAAAAAAGCCATGGGGTTTTAGGGGATTTTTTAAGAAAGAATTTTTTTACTGCCTATTCTGATGCAGTGGTAAATTCTTGGGTTACTTTGAACGAATTCATTAAGAGGCAAAGGGAAGAACGCGGTACAAAATTTTATCAGATTTATTTTGAGAATCTTTATGAGTATGCCATCGAGTTTAGAAAAAAAAATGAATTAGGTAAGACAAGGCTTCAAGAACTTGCAGAAAAGACCGGAAATATCTAAATTTTATGTCCAAAATTAAATCAAATCAAATTATGTAACGTTTCAAAGCTAATTACATGAGATGTACTAGAACATCATATTTTTTTACAAATAGATAGTACGGGATTAACAAACTTTTTACAAAACTTTTACCATCTAATCCATTTAAGGAAAATCGTACGGTACAACTTCATTTTTTCGTTCATATTGTTGTGAACCCTCAATCATCTTCACAAAATTTGTTGCCAGCCCATCATTTACAATTATTTTTCCTGAACTCTCTAGATTATTCCCAACAAGATGTAAAAACATGGAATTATTTCTGACCTTTTTGCTACCAGCATCAATGCCACCTTGAACAAAAATCGGCTCTTTTCCTGTTTGAAAGAATTTGTTGTTAGCAATTGTAGTATAACACCTAGTGTTTTCAACTGGCCAATCATTCATACCAACACCGCTGATAGCGCGAATTCCATAGCGTTCCGTGTTACTAATTTCGTTTCCTACTATGTTGTATTCTACATGCGAATTTTCTGAAGGACTAAATGCACCAGCAAGGTTGATAGCACAATTACAATTTTTGATTTTATTTTCAACTATATTCAAAAATAATTTGGCATTATGAATAGCTCTAAAAATAAGAGAAAATGTAGCTTGCGCATCGATAGCAAAATCGTGCGTGTCTAGAATCTGATTGTTTCGAATTTCAATAAATACATTTGAATTTGACGGACCATAAGAACCTGCCATACTAAATCCATTTCGGCCACAGCCAGAAATTATGTTACCAATTACCTGCACGTGCATTTTTATGCCTTCTGGTTGATCAAACACATCGATAGCAATGGCATCGGCATAAGTCTTTTCCATCTTATTCCCAGTAATTATCACATCATTTTTTGTATCAGCACGACTTTCGATAAAAATCTGATGACCTTGTCGTCCTGCAACATCTGAACGTGGCGGTTTATAATTTTCTTCTTTTGTGCCATTATTTCTGAATTGATTATTTTGGATATACGCTCCATTAGTTCCAAAGATTAGCAATCCATGTTGACCATTGTCCCGCAGAACATTGTTTACTACCAAGATTCTTGCACCTTGTTCATTGGAAATTCCATTTGCATCGCTATTGAGAATGGTAAATCCACTTAGTGAAGTGTTGTCACCTAACAAAACTAAACTTTGGTAGGGATTAACTGGTCTTGAAATAATTTGCAAGCCTCCTCCGCTTCCATCAATCTTACAAGTTTCTGCTCCTGATCCAATTAGTTGACAACGAGGTGGGATGTAAATTGGAAAACGTTCCTTCGTAGTTTGGGGGTTATAGGTTCCAGGACCAACAACAATCTGATCACCTTCGCTGGCCTCATCTGCTGCTTTTGAAATGCTGTTATATAGAACAGTCGAATCATATTGTGAAACGTTCAGTATCCGAGGACTAAGTTCAATCATGACAAAATATCCTAAATTTTTCAAGTATAGCCATTTGGAGTCTCAATTCCCTTTTCACATCTAACATCTACTAAATAGGGTTTTTTGGATGCTATAGCCATTTTAAACGCATTTTTAAATGCATTAGCTAATTCATCAGGTTTTTCAACAACAATTCCATCAGCTCCAAAACTTTTTGCAAAAGCAGCCCAATTGTGTTGTGGTTCAAATAGTGTGTATGGTATTGCTTCATCTACATCCTTGCTTTTCAAATATACATTGCCAAGTGCTCCATTGTTCATAACCACAATCACAATTGGAATTTTGTAACGAACAGCAGTATACAACTCCATGCCCCCCATCAACATACCCCCATCCCCGATGACGGTTACACATGGCTTGTCAGGCCGTGCCTTCCACGCACCTATAGCCGTAGCAATCCCATAACCCATCGGGCCTGTAGTTGATAATAATAAAAATTCGTTGGGTTCATAGCTTTCCCAATAATGTGCAGTGAAAAAAGTATGCGCACCAGAGTCAACTACCAATACCGTGTTGCGTTCTGCACACTCTCTTAGTTCAGTAATAACTCGAGCTGGGTGAATTGGGATGATGTCACTTTTTTGGGATTTTTTACACTCAACCTTAGGATTTTCAATAATAGAATCAGTCCATTTTTTACGGGCAGATTTGGATTTGATCAATGCTTCATGATACAGTTTTTTGTTGTCTTTGGAATTCATCCATGAAAAAAAAGTTTTCACATCGCCCATCACAAATTTTTCACCGTACTCGACTCCCCTTACATTGTTTGGATTATAGTCAACACGCACAAGTGTCTGATCTCGTGGAAATTCAGACCACCATCCATGAGTATTGTTTTCATTTAAGGTAGCTCCTAAAACCAAAAGCAATTCCACTCTTTGGGGAAGGGGCTCTTCTTTTGGAGTTTCACGGCTTGAATTTTTCTTTGGATATTCAGAACCTATTATGACTCTATTGGCCCACAAGGTTCCGCCTAAACCAAACACCCCCAATGACATAGGATGGTCTTCAGAAATTGCGCCTTTTGCTCGCAGAGTAGTTAGAACGGGAATGTTATACTCTGATGCGAATTCTTCAATTTCTTTTTTTGCATTAGATAATACTGTCCCATTTCCAACTAATATAGCTATACGGGTATTACTCTCAAGCAGCTTTGGTATTTCTTTGACCGAAACTTCATCAATAAAACGGAATTGGTCTTTTTTCATTTTAAAATATTCTCCAGAGAACTCTTCTCTTTGCAAATCAAGTGGAATGGATAAAAATGCAGGAAGATTTTCCACGCTACGCATTGCTCTGATAGCCTTTTTCAAAAATGGAATTGTTAATTCCTTATCTGGTAAAATTTGAGCAAACTCAGTAATATTTCGCATAATTGCTACATCATCTATGCCAGTTCCACTTGAATCTTGAAAAGTTCCCTTGCCACTCCACTCAAATGGGATGCTGCCTGCTATTGCTAAAATCGAAGAACGATCACCATATGCTGCAGAAATTGGAGTAACCATATTTGTAATACCGGGACCACCAATTCCCATACAGACACCAAAATTCTGAGAGACTCGTGCATATCCATCTGCCATGTAAGCTGCACCATCTTCTTTAGCTGCAACAATGGCCTCAATACCTGCTTTGGAAAAATTCTCTAAAAACGGGTCGATCATAAACCCTGGAACTAGAAACACATTATGAATTCCCTCAGCTTTAAGTGCTTTAAGTATAAAAAACGAAACATTTTCTGAATTTTTTTTGGTCTTGGAGATTAATTTTTCTCCAGAATTATCAGTTTCAGGATTCATGGGCATTTAAGAATATTATTTCTACCTATTAGCGTCGTCGTTTAATCCGTTTATCGTATTCAAAATCCTTTTCCTCTTTTTCAATTATACTGACTAAAGGTTCATCCAAGTCTTTAGTGAGCACATGTTCTGCGGTTTCTAATGCACCTTCAGCCCATCCTTGACTTAATGAGTATGCATCGCCACAGATGTATACGTTTTCAGTCTTTATCGGTTTACACATTTGCTCGGCTATCTCCCAGAATTTGAAATTTGCTTTCCAGCAGTGCCATCCAGCACCGTAAGGATATTGGCTCCAATCACAAAAGGCAGCAGCAATAGGTTTAGGCATTTCTTCAAAATCATGCATTTCTTCAACTTGTTCATGCGCCTCCTTGACCATTGCTTTTGATGCCCTGTATCCATCAGGACCATCAAATGAATCCCCTCCTATCAAGCCCTTCCAAAATGGGATGGTTTCAATATCGTTGTATGATGCTAATAATAGAGCTGGCTTTTTGGAAATACCTTTAAGATCAGCAGCTTCTTCGGGAGAAGTAAAATACAAAGTTTGGCGTATTGGCAAATCTGTGATTGAACGACCATGAACTATCCCTATTGATTTCCACCATGCATAATCGTATACGAGGAGAATTTTCATGGCGGGTTGATTGAGAACAGAGCCTAAGTTTTTTCTGAGAAATTCATCTTTCTCCAATTGGTCCCACGTAATATATTCCAAGGCAGCTCGTGGCATTGCCAGGATTACATTTGTTGCTACATATTGTTCATCAGTTGGATCAACATCTATAGTCTCGGATCTTCCATTCTCATCAGCTGTTGTTATAGTTTTGAAAAATTTTAAGAAATAACTCTTCTTATCTTCCTGACTTTGTTCTATAGAATGCAGATGATGATTCATGCATATTTTTCCATGATATTTTTTTTCGAATTCTTCAGCCATCTTAAGTGGTAAGGACTGTAAACCATCTTTGAGAGTCTTAAACTTGGTGCCTCCTGGAGAAAATTCATCAGCAGTTGGTAACAAGACTGCAGCACTTCCATTAGAAACATTTGTGTCATAGCCGCTTCCATATTTTAAAAATGTGTATGCTTCTGGAGTCAACACGCGATAAAGTAGGTTCCAAAAACCAAACTGGTATAATTTTTTTCCAAATAAATCCACTTCTCCCCACTGTTGATAAGTTTTAATATCTTTAAGATTTGGCACAAATGTTTTCATAATGTGACGATGTAACTCATCAGGATCTTTGCCTTTCTCTGACCAGGATAATTTTGGGAAAGGATCACGACTCCTGTCAGGGTCTTCATGCAGTCTTCCTAATTCCTTAATTCGAAGCCATGTACGGCGAAAATAAGCAATATTAAGTTCGCCGTTAGGATCTTCCATAGATCCCATGGGAAAATCAACAGTTTCCAAATTGAGCATTTCTCTTACTTTTTCAAAGATTTTGTGCTGTTGTGGTAAATACCGCATCCCGCCTAACTCAGCTACTACATTAAGACCCCCAGATTTTGTTACCTTACCTATATTACTCCATTCCTTAGGAGACAGAGATAATAAACGACCGCCAATTCGCTTACTATATTCGAATAAAATAATTTTTTTCTCTGGATAGGCTTGCTTTAAACGCCAAGCACAATATGTCCCAGCTACCCCACCGCCTACAATCGCATAGTCTATTTTTATCAACGGAATTATCTAGTTATATCAGATAAAAAAAGATACTTACCCTCCAATCTCTGAAAAGAAAGAACAGATTTTTATAGAATTTTTACAATATAATGCTAGAATTGACCAATAGAATTGATTCTCAAAAAGGCTTGGATGAACAGCCTACTGATCCCACAAAAATACTAAAGAATAAAGTTCAAGAACTCAAAAAAAATCGACAATTTGAGGAAGCGTTGTTATTAGAAACTGTTGTAGAAGATTTTGAAAAAAACAAGAAACACGAAAATTATTGGAGAGATTTAGGTTTACATCTTCGTCATTTAGGAAAATACGAAGAAGCCCTAGAATGTTTTGATAAAGACCTTGAAATAAATAGAATTAACTTTGGTACCCTATATGAAAAGGGAGTAATATTATATGAGATGGGAAGGTATGACGAATCTCTTGAATCCTTGTTCAAAGCATATGAAATTAAATATTCTAAAACTCATGGTAATTCTATTCTAGTAGATAACCTTAAGGCTCATAAAAAATTTGAGGAGATTTTAGTTCAACCCAATGTAAATGAACATGAATTAAAAGAACACTATTTCTGGTATTATTTGGCAATGGCATTGTATCAACTAAAACGATATGATGAATCTATTGAAAATTTCAACAGAGCTGCGTTGATAAAAGCAGATGATTCTGTCACTTTTTATGATTGGGCAAAGTGTGAATTGATGGCAAATAGACCAGAAAAATGTCTAGAACTGCTTGAAAGAGCTTGTCGCCTAGATCCAACTAACCGGAGATTACTTAGAATCGACCCAAGTCTAGCTGGAATACGAAATAGTGAGAGATTTAGAACATTGTGTGAGAGTGCTACAACTATCTTGTGAATCATTTACCATTCTAAGCGGATCAAACTATCTTCTAAAATCCCATCAGTTTTTGTCCATCTAATTTTGGTACGAAGTCCTGTTAGTATGTCAGACTCTGATTCTAATTCTAACTTTTCTTTTTCTTGTTTTTGAATTAAGTATAACTTTGGATGTAGTTTACAATCAGTAGGGAAATTGAAGGTTAACGAAAAATTTTTTATACTAATCAAAAAAATATTTTCATAAAATGCTTTTGGTTCTTCTACCTCATAAACAACCGAATATTTTTTCTCTTCGCCCTTGTATACGGGTGAATTTAATTTTAAACTAAAATCTTTTCTATATGGTGTGTCAACATTTATCCCAGAAATAATTATTTTCTTATCGTTTTCATCGTAAGCTTGCACATTTAATTCAAAGAGATCCCTTTCCACATTAGTAATTATTTCTGCCATAACCTCAAAAATAGGTTCCTCTGAAATATTTGCAAAATCATAAGTTCTTTTACATTTTATCAAATTTGTTTTAGGATCTTTTAAAAATAAATTAAATTCTACTTTATCATAAGATATTTTATTTTTTATTTCTTGATTTAATTTTTCAATTTTTTGCTCTACTTGTAATCCCTTTAGAGGGCGTTCTCTATTTCCAAAATTTTCTCCATGAACAGAATAAATTAGTATGGTCTGACCATGTTTAATTTGATAGTTATGTACTGGATGAATTATTTTTTCATAGTCCTCAGATAACTGCAAAAGGATTTCTGCCATCTCTGATGTCATCAATATATGATTTGCATCTCCAATGTCCATAACTCTTCTAGCCAGAATTACTCCAGGGCCCCAACAAATTGGAATTTCAAAGGCGTCCTTTACAACAAACACATTGCCAATGTGTAAGCCTATTCTTGTAATTATTTTGGCAGATGACGATTTATCTTTATTATAATCATTAAGTTTTTCGTGTAGTTCTATTGCTAGCTTTATAGGTTTCTCAAGTGCATTTTTGAACCCTATGAGCATCCCATCTCCAGTAGGTACAAATATCATTTCATCTCTTGAAGTAGACTTGAAGGTCTTGCATTGAGAAATGCTTTCATTGAACACCGTAAGTTTTCTGGTTTGCGTAGTTGTAGACAATTCTGGATTAGAGAGCCCAACAATATCAACAAAGAAGAATGAAACATATTCAAGACTATCTATATTATCAAAACGCATTTGATGTATCCCATCTTGTGGTTTGTTTTAAATTTTTATAATTTTTTGTAATTAACTGTTTTTCAACAATATGACTGACTATCAGAGAAAGAATTTTCATTATCAAATATCAAAGCTTTTGAAAGCTCAATATGTCATTCCATTCGAGCAGACCACATTTTGAAGACTTTAATATATTATTCAATCACATAAAATGTGGAATCAGAACCCAAAGTTGCTGCAAGGTATGGAAACATCAATTACGCCGTTCTAATAATCATGTTTATTGCAATCGTGTTGTATGGTGTTTTGAATTCTTATGAACCGCAAATAGATCGGCAATATGACTTCTTTGAATTAATGTTCCCTATATCAGAATTCGTCGCTGGTGGATTCGGATTAGTCATTGCAAAAAAATACTGGGGTTCTAAAGTTTTTGGTAAGGCTTATCTGAGTTTAGGTATAGGTTTAATATTTGCAGGAATTGGCACCACCCTGTTCGGTGTATTTGAAGTCATTTATGGAATAGATAATCCTTTTCCAAATTGGAATGATATCTTTAACATTTCTTATTTTCTGCTCGTCCTTTATCACCTAAGAAGTTGTGTTGGTTATTTTCAGAAAAAACTATCAACAAAAAATAAACTACTATTGATATTGTTGCCGCTAACTACTACATCGATTTTATTCGTAGCTATACTAATCCCAGTTAGCATATCAGGTAGCGTACCCGAACTACTTTCTCAACAAATTCAAGTTGGAGATACAATGTTCAAATTAGTTCCCGTAAGTTCCCCCTCTGAGCAATATCAGCACATAATCGTGTCTGATGTTACCTATGAACTTGTTCCTGTAAATCTTACAACTACAAAATACGAACAGACCCCTATGACAGATTCGCCCATAAATATTGTCCCAATAGCTTTTTCAAATTTTGTAGTCAACCCATTAATGACCAATGAGTCTCCTATATTTTGGATAGGGATAGGTCTAGAAATTTATTTTTTCGCAATTACAACTCTTAATTTGTCGTATGCAATAGTAGGTGCCCAAGTCTTTCGGCACACTATACTTGGAAATGCATGGGGATTGTTGTTGCTTGGTATTGCCTTGACAGCAATAGGAGATATCATTTACTATTTTTCTGCCATCTATACTTATGACCGGACTTATCCAGACATTGCATTTTGGGTGTTTGGTTATATGATTATCTCCTATGCTCTTTATCTACATAGAAAAAGCCTATAGCTATGTTATTCTACTAATTTCTGGTTTTCTAATAAAATATTATTAAATAGTTTAGTCCAATTAATCAGATCGTGGGAAAAACTCCAAAAGACTGGTCGTATCTTGTGTACATTGCAGGAGACAACAATCTATCCAAATTTGGATTAAAGGACATTTCTGAGCTGGAAAAAGTTGGTTCAAACCAGCATACGAGCATATTTGTAGAATTTGATTCGCAAGGTGAGTTTAGAGGTACAGTAAGATTTCAAATACCTCAAATAAATCCATTAACTGGCATTGCAAATAGGACTATTTTGAAGCTACTAAAAAATACCGACAGTGGCGATCCTCATACATTATCTGATTTTCTACACTATGGTAAGACTCTTTTTCCAGCCAAAAATTACTGTGTTGTTATCTGGAATCATGGAAGTGGATTTAGAGAATCTGATAGTTCTAAGAGAAGTAGGATTGTCTTTAGAAAATCTTCCGCGTTTCAGAAAATAAAAAAAGAACAAAACGCCCGTGGAATTGCCAGAGATGATATGACAGGAAATGCATTGGATATGAAAGAGTTAGGAAGTGTTCTGAAAAAATCAGGCTTTGTAAAGGAGAACAAAATTGGTCTTTTAGGCTTTGATGCATGTCTTATGAATATGGTTGAAGTGGCTTATGAAATGTCTCCATATGCAAAATTTTTGGTCGGTTCTGAAGATCTGGAACCAGGATATGGTGCAGATTATACTGCTAATGCAAGATCCATTAATAAAAAAGGAATATCTCCACAGCAGCTTACAGAAGAATTTGTGAACAATTTTCACAAGTATTACAGTAAACCTACTATGAAGAGAGAGTGGCCAACCACCCAATCTGGAATAGATCTTAGTCATACCAACGTTCTTGCAAAATGCATTAACCAATTTGCGAAAGCATTATTGCTATATCTTCCAAAACACCTCATGAAAATATCCGAGATTCGTGAAGAGGTACAAGTCTATGCTCCTTTTGACGACTTTGATGACTATGTAGACATTGGTGACCTTGCCAATTTATGTCGAGATCTACATAATAAAGAAGTAACGAAAACAGCTAATGAACTATTACTCTCATTGAAAGATGTTGTAGTCGAAAACAAAACTCATGGAAAAGAGGTCAAATATTCAACTGGGATAACTATTTGGTTTCCAGAATCACAACATAAATTCAAACAACACGAACGTCCGTACAAGACTTTATCGTTTACTAAAAAATATTCAAACTGGATGAAATTTTTGTCAGAATATCACATAGAGACTCGTTTACAAAAAAGATCAATAAGAAAACTATCATGGTACAGAACCAACTAAACTATCTGACAGGGTAATTTTGATCTTACAATAATTCCAAAACAGGCGCCATTAAACTGTTCAGAGTATAATAAACAATCCCAAGTTTAGTCTTTTTTGTAAGAAATGTTTTCTGGCTCATCATCCGTCTGTTGGATCTTTATCACAATGGTATTTCCAAGCCTGTTGAATATTCTCTGTCGTTTTTTATTTGTAAATATACGTCCAAAAATCACATCAACTGGCAATAGTACTGCTTTGCCAAAACTTGAAAGGGCGATGCTTTTAAAATCAGCAGATCCCCCCTTCAAATTTGTAATTTTAAGACGAAATACTATCTTGCCAATTGACTGACCTGTTTTGTATTCTAAAATCAGCCAATACAAAAAAAACACGATACTAATTGGAGCAAATTCAAATGAACGTGAATATTCAAAATTACCACTAATAATTTCTTCAAAGTTTGCTGTACCAATTACTATAAAAAATACAGTAAAGGCCGCTGCAAAGATTATGGCATAGTCAATTAACCAAGCAAAAAATCGATCACTCCATCTAGCGATAGTTAATTCAGTTGGCTCGGTTGACGAAGGAACATCTTCTGAATCTGACATGTACGCATTTCATTGAGAATCTACTAATAATGTTTCTGCCAATTTTTTTGAACAAAATTGCTCCAATCCTAATTTGCATTTTGTTATTATACGGGATAAATCAAGCAAAAATCAAGTTTATGATTTAGATGAATCCTTCAGATATTAAACAACTACAAAATGTTTGCATGGTAATAGGCGAATTAAAATCACAACAGACTGAGGTACTTCCTCATAATGGTAATCAATCTCTATACTTTGAAAATGATGAAATTACAACAGGGCTAGTAAACAATAAAACTGAAATTAAAATTCACTTACTTACTGGTCAGTTACTTTATTTTCATAACGAAATAGGGCATTTTATAGATCTTACTAAAGACAACATCCATGAAAAATTATCAAACATTACAAAAAAGTACAGTTTGTTAATGCCTGAAATAAAACTTGATAATGTTGGTCATGGCCAGCTTTCTGAATTTTATAGCTATGCCGTAAAAGCAAAACGAACTATTGAGCTTTTCAGAATGACACTAGATGGAAATTTTACTCTAGTTCACCTATGGCCTCACCACTTTGATTTTTCTGTTGAATGGTTTACAGGAAAAAGGGACGAACAAATTGGTACAGGAATATCCCCTGGCGATGAGCAATACAAAGACCCATATCTTTACATGAATCCTTATCCGTTTAATCCCAAAGTAACTCAATACAATCTACCAATAGGCAAATGGCATACCACTTCATGGAAAGGAATCAAAGTAGACCGAGATGATTTAGGTAACTATTCTCAAACTGAGGCTTCTGATTTACTTTCCCAGCTTTTCCTTATTGCAAAAAAGAATTTTGAATAAACTTGGCTAGATTTTTATCTTTCATATTATTATGATTGGTGAACTAAACTGACTGAGATTAATTATCAAGCATATGACAATAAATGTAAAAAGCTACTTGAAGAAGACGAAATAAGATTTGCTGGCATAATTAATGACGTAGGAATTCTAGTGTCTGGCGGATTCAAAAAAGACATTACTCCACTAGAAGAAGACAAAACAAAACTAAAATCGTTTATGGAATTTGTTTCTAAAGTTTCAATACGAAAAGAATATGATCAAACCCTTGGACCAATTAATTATCTGGCAGCACGAAGAGATAAAGCAGTGCTTATGAGTTTTCCATTCCCCATTAGCAAATTTGTTTTATTAATATCAGCAAACCCCTCAGTAGACATTGAAAAATTAGCTACCAAAGTAGTGGGTATTTTTAGTGGCATTCGATAAATATTAATTTAAAACATTAATTTTTTGGCAGCTTTATTGAAAAAGTAGTTGGATTATTTCTAACAGAGATAGTGCCACCATGTGTCTCGATAATTGTTTTTACAACCTTGAGGCCTAACCCATTTCCATCTGATTTGGTAGTAAACCATGATGAAAATACTTTTTTTAGACTTTCAGGCGGAAATCCATGACCTGAATCTTTTAGGTCTATCATTATAAAGTCAGTTCCTTCACGAGCAAAAATATTGATAACACCATTATTTTTCATAGCTTCAATAGAGTTTTCAACTAAATTCGAAAAAACTACAACTAATTTGTAAAAATTTCCAAATAATTGAAAATCATTTTTTGGTAAACTGATTTGAATATTCGGTGGACAGTTCTTTGGTATTATCATACTCATTAATTCTGATAATGCAAACCATCTTTTCTTGATATTTTCGGGGGAATGGTCATTATGATTTTTAGACAAATGTTTTTCTTCGTGTTTTGCACTATCTAAAAATGCTTCAATTTTCAAAATGGATTTTTTTATCATTGTGAATGTAGTCAAAGTCTTCTGATTGACATCTTC
>Ga0247727_10010446_pt1 | contig 16456 bp, 18 predicted proteins | sample WisWelCaveWW1625_FD_202498 | JGI IMG/M metagenome (GOLD analysis project Ga0247727, IMG submission 202498) | Biofilm microbial communities from Wishing Well Cave, Virginia, United States - WW16-25 | ecosystem: Environmental > Aquatic > Deep subsurface > Groundwater > Cave microbial mat | place... | reverse complement strand
GGCAATGTTATACGCCAGCGCCCGCACGCTGATCGGCTTCTCGCTGGCGACGCCGCGACGGCGAAGCGCATCTTCATCAAAACTTTTTAGGAGAGTGACGGTTGCCTGGCGCACCGCGCGAAACTCGCTCACCAAATCCGTGAGCAGGCGGGCGTCGAAGTTTGTTCCCTTCACATAATCCTCCTGCTCGAATCCCGGCAACGGCGTAACGTCGGCGCGGGCAAAGCGCAGCGCGCGATAGGAGAAGATGCGCTCCGTATCGCTAAGGTGGCCGACAACTTCTTTGATGCTCCACTTGCCCGGCGCGTAGCGGTAGCCGGCTTTGGATTCCGGCACATTTTTCAACAAGTCGCCAGTCTCTTCAATCTGGGCAGACAGCAAGGCGAGCAGATCACCATCCGGCACGAGAGCGATGTACTTGGCGTAATACGGATCGTGCTCGTCGGCGTTTGGTCTTGGGATTGTTATTTTCGGCATTGGATCTCCAGTTCACAAGGCGTTCCGCAATCCCGACGCTTCGGGATTGCATTCAATATGCTTTGTCTGACAAGACTATTTCGGACATCTAAAACTCGGCCAAGCCAAGTTTGGAAACATTTAGGGACGGGCACGAGTCAAATCCGTTCGACGATGTTGTGAATTCGCATGCTGTCGTTACAGATTGCGAATTCTTACGTCCAGGGTTGTTTTGAAATTCGCCATCAATAGCTCACTGAGTTGATAAGGAGAGATTTTCTTGTTTTGAAAGTTTTTCAGGTTTTCTTGAAGCATTCGCTCAGCCTGCTCATCCCAAAACTCTTGCTTTAATCTTCGGCTGACCAGCTCGTGAACTTTTTGAATGAGTCGTTTTTTTCGCTTCTCTGCCAAGCGCTCGCCGGTTTCGAGAAATGCGCGGTGCTCGGCAATTTTTCCGCGAACCTCGCTGATGCCTTTTCCTGCCGAGGCCACCGTCGCAACCACCGGCGGCATCCAGTCCGCCGCGGGCCGAAGGTGAATCATCGCTTCCAGCTCCCGCACCGCGCGACCGGCGCCCTCGCGGTCGGATTTGTTCATCACAAAAATGTTGGCGATTTCCATGAGGCCGGCTTTCATCGCCTGAACTGAATCGCCGCTCTCGGGAACCAGTGTCACAATCACGGTGTCCGCCGCCTCAACGATGTCCAACTCGGATTGCCCGACGCCGACGGTTTCATAAATAATGTAATCTTTGCCAAAAGCATCGAGCACGTCGGCAGCCTCTTGCGCTTTTTGCGAAAGTCCGCCCAGCGAGCCGCGCGTGGCCATGCTGCGGATGAACACGCCTTCGTCTAAAAAAATGTCGGCCATGCGAACCCGGTCGCCCAACAATGCGCCACCGGTGAAGGGACTTGTTGGATCCACCGCAATGATGCCGACCGTGTGCCCCTCGGCTCGCAAAACTTTGGTAAGCTGATCGACCAGCGTCGATTTTCCAGCGCCCGGCGGCCCGGTGATGCCGATGCGATAGGCGTGCCCGACTTTTTTATACAGTTCATCGAGCATCTGCTGCGCCATCGCGCCGTCGTTTTCGACGGCGGAGATCATTTTGGCGAGCGCCCTGCGCGAGCCGGAGGTGAAGTCTTTTTGAAGATGGATGGTCATTAAAAATCACGTTATTAAAAACAGTCATAAGAAAGGTGAAGCGCATCTTTTACATTTTCTCCGATGTACTCGTTGGATGGTTCGGCTATTTATTGAATACTCTAATCACCTGCAAAACCAACACGATTAATAATAACTCACCGAAAAGTATCAGCCATCTACCGTCAACATTGGGCAAAAAGACGATGATTTTGTTATAGAAGAAGCCTGCAGTAAAGCTTCCAATGGCCACGATAGAAGTCGTACCCACAAAGAGCCAGTGGTTTACAAATTTGGTAAAAGCGTTCCAAACAGCGTTGAGTGTAGCGAATATGCCGAAATAGATCAGCCAAGATTGCAAAGACGACTCCACAGAATGCCGAAACATTTGGTTCAATACGAGAACAACAAAAGCCTGCCATACATGATAGAGTAGCTCACGTTCTTTGGGAATGATCTCTGCTTTGTCATGGTATTCGTACCAATCATGACCAGCTATAAAAAGGCTAAACATAAAAGCAAAAGCACCGGCGATATTATTCAGCGGGTTTTCAGGAAAATAAACGAAGCCCGTTCCTATGGCAAGCGAGTACAAGATGTCTATAAACGGGATGAACATGATTATTGCCTCAGAGCAACCCCAGAAATTCATCAACAGTCAGGCCGGAGTGTCGAATCAGAGAACGCAACGTGCCAACGGATAACTCTTTATGTTGAGGAATCGAGAGGTTAACCCTCATGCCAGGTTTGACCATCACCAAGTGGCTGCCCACCTGACCTACGGGTTGCCAACCCGCCCCTTGGAAGGCTTTCACTGCCTCCTTGCCTGAGATACCAGCGAGCCTGCCCATGATTATACCGCAACCACAATTGGTTGACTACCAGTCTGTTGGGGCAAAGCAGCAGTTGCCTTCTGATCTTCAGCCCATAACCAAGCAGTGATCGCCTCTTTGATGTTCTCAAGGGCTTCTTTTTCATCCTTGCCCTGAGAGACACACCCCGGAAGCGCCGGACATTCGGCAACAATCCAACCGTCTTCTGCCTGCTCAAGCGTAACGTGAAAAAGCATAGTCATTTCCTCATACATATTGAATTTTGAGTTGCTTGCTTTTCAAGTTTTCTCCAACACGCCCCACTCACACTTTCTCCCTCTCATTCTTTTCCATCTCCCACAGCTTCGCATACTTCGCCATCACGTACACGGCGGAAAAACATGCCAGCACAAACCCGTGCATGCCGTCGAGTAATCCGGCTTTCAGAAAATACATGCGAAAGAAAAACCACGGCGGCCGGAACAGCAAATCCCACAAACGAAACCGTTTGCCGCGGCGCTGCAAATCTTCGGCAGCAAGCGAAGTATAGCTGTTGAGTTTGTCGAGATAATGCTCGAGATCCGGATCCGTGTAATGCAAAAGATGGTTCGACAGTTTGCCGGTTTGACCGTTGACGGTTACCTGTTCGTGCACGTGCTGGTCACGATCGAACAAAGCTTGTTCACGCCGGAACAGCCGGAGAACATAACCCGGGTACCAGCCGCCATGTCGAATCCACTTGCCGAGAAAATTGGCGAGGCGAGCAACATAAAATCCCGCCGCCGGTGGATTGGCGTTGAGCGTTTCGATGATTTCATCGCGCAGCTCTGGCGTCACGCGCTCATCCGCATCGATCCATAAGACCCAGTCCTGTGTGCACTGAGAGAGCGCGAAAGTCTTGGCCGCGGCATAGCCTTCCCATGACTTTACAAAAACTTTATCGGTAAACTTTTTGGCCTGCGTGACCGTGTCGTCAGTGCTCTGAGCATCGACGACGATGATCTCTTTTGCCCATTTGACGGATTCCAGACAAGCGGCAATGTTCGTCGCTTCATTCAGAGTGATGACGATGGCGCTCAACGACGGCGGGGTCGTCTCCGCCGCGCGCATCTGGCTCAGCAAAACGGTATCGGTGCCGAATTTGTCTTGATAAAGCTCCGGAGTCCGAGCCATGTTTCCTTGTCTTTCAGACTAACGAAAAATTTCCGTCGCCAATTCCAAAAAGGGCATCGTCGCGCGGTGTGATTGATAATACTCGCGCACCGCCGCCACCAGCCAATCGGGCTGAAACTCGGTGACGCAAATCGGGCCGTAGGGCATGTCGCACACTTTTTTCCAGCACGGGGCGCAGGATAGATCGCGAATGATCTTTACGCCGCGATCGTAGAGATCGATTTCCGCGGCGCACGACAAGCCGAACCAGGCAATGACGTATTTGCGCAAGCCGATGGCGATGTGCATGCCGAGCGAGTCGCCGCTCACCACGACATCGGCGAGATTTTCAAGAATGATGCCGGAGCGCAGCCCCAGCATGGTTGGCGTTTGGATCGCCGCGCCGCCCGCCAGCTCGGCGATCTTTTGATTTCTCTCGGTGTCTTCGCGGCCGCCGAGCAAAATGATTTTGGCCTCCGGCATCTCCGCGGCAATCTGTCGAATCGCCGCCGCCTGAGTCTCGATAGCCAATTTTTTCAGGGAAAAGTTTTCCGAGCAGCCGGTATTGAAACCGATGACCAGCGCTGCTTCTTCCAATCCGAGCTCGGAACGCCAGCGGGCGCATTCATACAGCTCATGGGGCGAAAGCCGCAGAACATATTCATCGCGTTGATAAGGAATTTCCCAGGCTTCGGCGAGAACGTCGTTGCCGCTGCGGGTGTTCTCGCGAAACTTGAAGCGATCATCCACGCCCAGGCGAAAGCCGTATTCGGCGCCGGCATTGAGCGGCACGATGGCGCCGTTTTCATTCAGGCCAAAGCCGCGCTTGACCTCGGCGGTGACCATGTTCGTAAAGGCTGCTGCGGGGCGGCTTTTGTCCGCATTCAATGCCAGCTCGAATTTTTGCTGCAAGAGCACCATGCGGTTTTCATCATTCCACTCGACGAGGTGATCGACCAATGGATTATTCTCGAAGAGCGTCAAGCCGGACTTACGGGTAATCCAGGTGATATGGCTCTGCGGATAAGCGCGCTTCAACGCCGGCAATTGCGCGGTGGTGGCCAGCACCGTGCCCAAGGCATCGAGATTGACGACCAAAATTCTTGTGCCCAGGGGAATGCGATCATGGCAGCCTTCGCACAATTTATTCGGCACGCACGGTTTATAGCCGGTGAAAAGCTTACAATCGGGAATGATGACCTTGGGTTGATATTGACTCATATGCTCGCATGTTTTCTTGTCGTGAAGTTATCAATTGGGTGAGAGAGTTGCAAGGGAAAAGTCCGGCGCGCCGCCCATGCAAATTTTAACTTGACAATTCCAACTGACCAAACTATTTTATGTCGCGTTTTGCGGCAAGACCTCGCGCGAACCGGTAATCTTTGATTTGGCAAATCGAGGTTGTATGCACAAAATATTGAAGAGGGGCAAGTGGATATCATCCAGCGCGTGAAAAAAATGATGCTGACGCCGAAGCCGGAATGGCAAGCCATTCATGGCGAGCGCTTGAGCATACAGGAAATTTATCTGCAATATTTGATGTTGCTGGCGGCGTTGCCGGCGGTGGGTCAATTGCTCAGCATCTGGCGCCATGGCAGTTTCAACAATGCTTTGCGCATGGCCATCACCAGTTTTTTGGCGGGGTTGATCGGCGCCTATGTGTGCGCTTTGGTCGTCGACTATCTGGCGCCGAACTTTTCATCGACGCGAAGTAAAAATCAGGCCTTCAAGCTCGTTGCCTACGGCGCGACCCCGAGTTTGATGGTCGGTGTGTTGGCGTTTTTGCCGAATATCGGGGCGCTGGCCGCGTTGGCCGGCGCGGTTTACACGATCTATCTATTTTACCTCGGCCTGCCCACGCTGATGGAAACGCCTAGGGAAAACGTCGTCCCCTACATGCTGATCTCGTTCGCGGTGGTGCTGATTGCTTATTATCTCATCGGATGGATTCTGGCGTTCCTGTTTGGCGTTAGCTTTCTACCGCTATAATTGGTGTGCTTGCCTTTCCTCTGCGCGTGACTGCGCAAGGCAGATGGGAAAGAATTCTGATTGAGTTTGGAGTTCCCTCATGCTACTACGCAAACGAGGCGACTTCTACTGCTTTCGCCGCCGCAAAGCTGCGGCGATGCAGCTTAATCCGCTCAATTTCATGAAGCGTATCGGCAGTGAAATAACTCTCTCCGCAATTCGGGCAACAGATCATCGGAATATCCTCGATGATCAGCAACTCTTTGCCCTTGCCGTAGGCTTCTGTTACCTTGCGGACTCGTGCTCCCTTTTTCCCGCAGATATCACATACCAACGGTTGATTATTTTTCTTCATCGTGTCACGACAGAGCTTCCGCCGCCTGCGAATCAATAGCCTTTACCGGTCGGCTCTCCAAGTATAAAGTGTCGTAGCTCAGGTCTAAACCTCCGGGCAACTCTACGGAGCCGGCCACCACTCGCGCCGCTTCAAACAAAGCGCGATTTTGCAGCCGCACAAAAATGCCACGATTCAAATAGGGCTTCATATCAAAAATTCGCCTCTCTGCATTTTCAAACTCCAACGCGAGTTGGTAGTCATCGAGCGCTTTGACATTCTTGACGTGAGGATTCATAATCATCATGGTCCGAAAGGATATTTTTCATTCTCTATCTACTTTTTGGAATGTAGTCATTCGGATCGATTCTGGTGAGAAAATCGAAACTATCGAAGTCTTTATCAGCACTAATCAGTTGTGAAATGTTATTATTCTTGAGCGTTGCTGCATGAATCGCATCACGAGGTTTTACTCGTGCATCTTTATGGTGCTCGAACAATTCTATGGCAAGTTGAATATCGGCTTTTGTAATAGGCAGTATAGCTAAGGGATATTTCAGAATATCCTTGCAAAGTTGAACACCCTTTTCAGCTACACCAATATGACTGTAGCGATAAAGCAGTTCTTGGAATGTTTCAGTATTCACCACTGCTGATAAAGCTTGGGTTTCAACGTCTTTCAAAATATGAAGACATGGGTTCTTATACGCATGCGGTTTACCGGCCGCATACATAAAGACATTCACATCCAAGAATATTATTCCATCCATTATTTCAAATGCCCCTGCTCAATTTCTTGCTCCATCTGTCCCCAATCCGCAACGGGCAAATCCATGTCTGCAATCTTTTGGGTTAATGGTGTGGCTGTGAGCTTTGGCTTGATAAAAATTCCTGTTTCGGTCAATTCGACGATCACATCGGTTTCAGGAAGCAATCCCAAAATCTCGCGCATCTTGCGAGGAAGCTCGATTCGTCCTCGCTTATCAATTTGAATGGTTTGTGATAACATTTCGATCTCCTGTCTATCTAAATGATGGTTGAATATACAAGAAAATTGGCAGGATGCAAATAAATTGCTGCGTGCAGTGGCACAGTGACGGGCTTAGGTGTTGAGAAGAGGGCATCAACGGTTCGGTGGGAAGAACTTGACTTTACACCATCTTTCCGGCGCGATGTTCGGCAAGGGCTTCTTCTGCAAGTTGAGAGAGCTGGTCTTGAGATGCCTCAAAGGCTTTTGCCCAGCGCTGTTCGGAGGCCAATTTCGCAAGTATCCAGTTCGCGAAGGCGATTTGTTCTGGTTCAGGAAGCTTGGCGGCCTCATCGAAAGCTTTTGACAAGAGTTGTGTCATGATAGAACTTCTCTGATTGCAGGATCATTTTCTCGTTTGCTGAGAATATGGCATAAGATTCGACTCAAGCAATGCAAGTTTTTGGCGTCGGCGCAGAGGTTTTTCAGGTGAGATTGACAAAGTTATCGATGACACAACTACCATCGACTAAAGCTTGATTGTCGTCGTTTTATTGAGATCAACTTTTGCAGCAATTTAAGAGAAACGCTGAAAATAGGTATTCCTCTTGATCATATAATTACTTTATTCAAATCTATGGTCAGCCCTGCTTCTTTAAGCTCGCGAGCCAGTTTATGTTTCCAAGCTCCATTGGGGTCAATCTTGATATAATCTACACCGTGAAAATCTGATGGCGGTTCAACGCTTTCATCATACAAAACTGCTATGTTTGACCTTCCAAGTTTACCCAAGAAATATCCAAGCTCGAGGATAACGTTCTGCCTTGCCCTTGGATGCAAATCTCTATTATCATTTTTTTCTTTTCCTATGTCATCGGGGGTAAGCAGAACTATAGCGAAACTTACGTTGCTATTCGCCTCCAATTTTTCAATTATGGTTCTGCTTTTACCAACTTGTTCAAAAAGTATTATTGGCTTGGCTCCTATGCCTTCTAGAAATCGCGCAACTTGATGACGTAGTTTCTCATCATGGCCGTGTACAACGAAAACATCATTTGACGACATAGAATTTAATGTTGCGTGATCCTGCCTGTTCCTTTCACCATTATCAGATTGTTTCTTTGCTATCGCAAGAGCAGCATCCAGAATACCTAAGAGATGTGATACCGACTCTGAATAATAATAGCGAAAGGTATTGTCACTCTCGAAATCTGATAGCAGGTCTTTACCTAATTTCCCAAAATTTTTGATAGCAGTGATAGCTTGTAAACGCCAAGATATGTATTCTGGATTATCTTCATCGCCGTGATCTCCATCAATATACTTATGAGCAGATGCAAGCAAATTTTTCCCTTGCTTGATAAGCTCATCAAAACTCTCGACCATCTTCATGAATGTAACTCCATTTGGGTGAATCGCACTGTTCAACTTACCTAAAACATTTTCTGATATTTGTTCCCAAGATAACCTCTGAAGTACGTAAAGCAAGCCCAATAGGAACGGTATCGTCAACTAAACTATGGAAAGAGTTAGTCTTGCCCAGCTTTATGCTGTGTGGCTTACTAGTCAACTCAAGAAGGACGAAGCCGTCTTTGTCTTTTAATGTGAAATAAAAACGAGCCTCGTAGGTAATAGTTAATGAGGCAATGGCTTCTTTAGTGGGCTCAAGCGGCACCAGCCTGTAGCTATCTTGTGGAGTACTAGGTCTAGGTAACAAAGTGACCTCTTTACCAGCGCTAGCATCTACCATTCCATCTTCTCGGTACTTTTCCGAAACTTTGGCTTGAGTGAGAGGTGATGCCTCGATTTTAACCTTGTAGCCCAAGCGAACTACCGATTGTTCCCCCATTCCATCATTGACGAACTTAGCCGAACCAGTAAGGGCTTTGACATCCGGCATGGAAATATCCGATTTGAAAATCTCTTCGGCGGAATAGGAAATAGCTTCGTTCTCTGAAGGAAACGACAATGCGAACCAGCCGGTGCTGAGCCGCGGTGAAAAAGCTTGTGGTACGAATATTCCAGCTATCCAGCCTGCACCAAATGCAAGTAGTAATCCCGCAATAAATGTTGACGATCGATGCATTTCGGAATCCTCTAAAGTTTACACTCGCCATAAGAAAAACGATGAGTTGCTAGTGGGCGAGATGATCATTGCTTGAAAGACGGCTGTTCAATCTACAGTCGACATGAAATCCATATGCAACCGATCAAGCCAATACCAGTTTCTTAACTAATGCCCAAGTTCCCAAAGTGCCTTGCTTCTAATTCTTCCACTTTATCTATTAAGCGTACGGCTTCATGTGAAATATGCCAACCCAAATGGCAATCACAAAATTTACACCATTCGACCCAAATCGCAAACTCTACTCTCGTGATGTGCGCAATGTTCTGATGAACAATGCTTGGATTATAATGCTTCCTGCTGTAGTCTAATTGTCGATCCATCGACCAGGCTGAACCATGTATGTATGAATTTAAAAACTTGTATGCAACCTCATATAGCCTGAAGATATTGTCTCCGCATTCTCTCGCTTGATCGGAAATGTTTTTGTTACACCAATTCTGGTACAGTCTTAATTTGTTTCTCTTGTCAACAAATGAAAATTTTGGCTTGGACTTTTCATATTTTTCTTCGAGTGTCTTTAACTGTCTCTGAACACGTTCGACGTAATTAGGATTTGCTTTATCGCGTTCCCATTTAAGTAAATTCTTGGTAAAGTTGTACACCTCAATATCAGAATACAAGAAGAATAACTCTGAACGTCGTTCAGGTTCCTGAGCAATGTAAGAGACAGTAATAAGGCTTTCGCAAAATAGCCTAACTAGGGAAGCCGCCTGATGAAAGAATTCAGCACGTAAGAGTATGTATATTGCCGAAATTGTATTCAAATCCTTATTTACTGATCTCAAAAGGAGATGCTTAAACAGAGTATCCGCGAAGAAGGATTCGTCGTGAATAAGAGCTTCGCGTTGAGATAATCCTGCTGCTTCGCCCAGCAAATCAAGCCATTCCCAAATCTGTTCGGGAAAATCTATGCTGTTGATTGTTTGGGCAATATCAACACGTGGCATAAGAATATTCTTTCTGAAATATATTAGCGGATAATTGCCAATAAAGAATCGGTATTCATCAGAGTTTTTTGCGATCCTTGCTTTTCACTCCTCCATTCCTTATCTTGGCCGTCCGAAAATTCTTGAATTAAGATAACCTTACTATACCAGCAAGGAGGCTTTTCCGCAGTGCAACATCGTCAAGACATTCGCAACATCGCCATCATCGCGCATGTGGATCATGGCAAAACAACGCTGGTCGATGGGCTGCTCAAACAAAGCGGCACGTTCCGCGACAACGAGAGCAGCATGGCTGCCGAGCGCATCATGGATACCATGGATCTCGAACGCGAGCGCGGCATCACCATCATGGCCAAGAATACCGCCATCTCCTACAACGGCGTCAAGATCAACATCGTCGATACGCCAGGCCACGCCGACTTTGGCGGCGAGGTGGAGCGCACGCTGAAGATGGTGGACGGCGCATTGCTGCTGGTGGACGCCAGCGAAGGCCCGCTGCCGCAGACGCGCTTCGTGCTCAAGAAGGCGCTCGGCCATCAATTGCCGATCATCGTGGTCATCAACAAAATCGACCGCCACGACGCGCGCATCGAAGAAGTCATCAACGAGATTTACGATCTGTTCATCGATCTCGACGCCACCGAGGCGCAGATCGATTTTCCGATTTTGTATGCCAACGCCAAAGCCGGCTTGGCAAAAAACAAACTTGACGAAGACTCACGTCCCGACAGGTCGGGATTGCAGCCGCTCTTTGAGGCGATTATCAAAAACATCCCCGGCCCTTTGATTGATCCAAGCAAAGGCCCGCAGTTTTTGGTGAATCATCTTGATTACGACAACTTCGTCGGGCAGATTGCGCTCGGGCGGTTGTTCAACGGCAGCCTGCAAGCCGGACAGCAATACACGCTGTGCATGGACAAAGGCCGCATGCAGGCCGTCAAGCTCACGGCGCTTTACACGTTTCAGGGACTCAAGCGCATGCCGGCTGAAAAAGTCGAAGCCGGCGACATCGTTGCGGTGGCCGGCATCGAAGACATCTACATCGGCGACACGCTTGGCGCGCTGGAAAATCCCGAGGCGCTGCCGCGCATCCACGTCGATGAGCCAACCGTGGCGATGATCTTCAGCGTCAACACTTCGCCGTTTGCCGGCATCGATGGAAAATATCTCACGAGCAGAAATTTGCGCGAACGTCTTGAGAAAGAAAAGTTGCGCAACGTGGCGATTCGCATCGAGCCAACCGACTCTGCAGACAGCTTCAAAGTCAGCGGTCGCGGCGAGTTGCAGCTTGGCATTTTAATCGAAACCATGCGCCGCGAAAATTTCGAGCTGATGGTCTCCAAGCCCGAAGTGTTGACGCGACGTGAAAATGGCAAGCTGCTCGAACCGATGGAAATGGTTTACATCGACACGCCAGAGGAGTACGTCGGCGTGATTACCGAGAAGCTGAGCCTGCGCAAAGGCCGCATGATGAATTTGGTCAATCACGGCAGTGGCCGCATTCGTTTGGATTTCCGAATTCCGAGCCGCGGCCTAATCGGCTTTCGCTCGGAGTTTCTCACCGACACCAAGGGCATGGGAGTGATCAACACTTTGTTTGACGGTTACGATGTGTGGCAGGGCGAGATTGCGCATCGCATGAGCGGCGCGTTGGTGGCGGATCGTCGCGGGCGCGCCACGGCTTATGCGAGCTATGCGCTGGAAGAACGCGGCGAGCTGTTTATTTCTCCCGGCATCGAGGTTTACGGAGGGATGATTGTCGGCGAGCATGCGCGCGAGAATGACATCGACGTCAACATTGCCAAAGAAAAAAAGCTGACGAACATGCGCTCGTCCACCTCCGAGCAAACGGTTTCGCTGCGCCCGGCGCGGGTGCTTTCGCTGGAGCAAGCCATTGAGTTCATCGCCGATGACGAGTTGGTGGAAGTGACGCCGAAGAACATCCGTCTGCGCAAGAGAATTTTGAATGCCGACAGGCGGGCGACGGCGAAGAAGGAAAAGGCGATGGGGTGAGCACGATTAGCGAGAGGAAAAAAATCTTGACATTGAACTCAAGGTTTTGCTTATTGACATAAATAAAACGTGCATGGACGCTTTATCAGCAGCATGAAAGACGCATCGCAGGGTTGCCCAACCGATATCAGTACGACTAATTCTTTCGAGACATGGCTTTTCAAAGAGCAGAATTTGCCCGGTTTTATCAACTGCTTAAAGAGGCGCGAACCGCCGATCCGGAAACGCGCGGGGCAGTCGAAAACTTCATCTTGGAAGAGCGCCTGACGAATGCCCGTGAAGACAGCTATGGCGGCTACGTTGCGAATCCCATGAGCCTCGGCGATTGGCAGGTCGAGCATGAAAATTACCTGTCTCAAAAAATCAACGTCTATCATGGCACTTTACCGGAAACTTTTGGAGATGCCAATCTTCCCAACGCGTTGCCGGCGCTGGACGAAGATCAGTTTTTGGTCAGATTGGAGCATCTGGCTTGGCCTTGCCAGTTAGAGGGGCTTGCCGAGAATGAAATGGTTGATAAGCTTTCGCAATTTCTCAAAAGCCCGGCTGATCGAGGAGTTGACGCACCGTTCCACTTTGTCGAAAGCTTCTTAGCCAACTGGAACCGCAACCGAGATGCGCGGCCCATTTTCGTCGGGTTTTGGGCTGAAGTGAAAGACTTGTTCGTCGATCAAGATGACAATGAAATCATCACCCACGATTGGCCAAACAGATTGCGCGATCGCTTTGGGCTGGGCCACTATGATCCGGAAGGCAAATCCCCGATTCCCGTGTTGCTTTTGCGCTATCGCGTTGAAGAAGTAATAAACGCGCAGGCAGAGAAAACCAAATACGCTGCCATCCCAACGGTTTTGGATGGAAAACTCAGCCCATTCTTCTGCCCCACTCCGGCGAAAGGCTTGCACGAAGGGCAGAGCCTCAACTTGACGCCAGGCGATCCAAGCGATTATTTCCCCAACTGTGAGATTATCCACCGCTTCATCGAGTACAAGCCAGCCCATTTTTACCGGGTGGGTTGGATAACCGAATCTCCCGGCAAAACTTGTGAAGAGGCACGGGCGATACATTATGAACTGTTGAACAACGATTTCCAGCACTTTGACGAATTGCGAAAATGAACGAGGTTTTGAACGACAAGGTGAGCCAGCCCTCACCGATTGCCGCATGGCGAGCAGATTTTGAGAAACGTCCCATCGACGCTTTGGACAATCTCTTGTCCGGACGCGCCTACATGGGAAAATTGAATAGAAACGAGACTTCCGAAATTCTCTTTCGGCTCTTTCATGCCGAGCCAACCGAAGCTCGACAGGCGCTCGATCGAGCGATGGCCGGGTGGTTTGAAAAATATTGGGAGAGCAGCCCCCCGGCTTTCCCGGCAGCGCGCTGGGCTGAAATCTTGCAGAACGCCTTTCTAACCGTTGATCGGTTGGATCTCCGGGAAGCTTATGATTGGCTGTTGAGCGTTCATGCCTCTGGACGCGCCTGGCTGAGAGGCTTGTACTTGAATCCTTCGAGAGACCCGGAAGCAGCGTTTTTGAGGACATTGGCGCTGCGCCAGAAGCACCAGGGCTTGCTGCCGGTGTGGATGCGACTCTGCCGCATGGAAGAAAACTTGCCTTTGCATTATGCTTCCCTTGGTCTATTAGGGTTGCGAAAATTGCCTGAAAAGAATGGCGAGCCTGCGGGTGACTTGCAACTGGTTTTCTTTAGCGGCTTGGTCAATTTGGCCAAGGCCATTGCAGCGCAGATCAAAGACCAAAAAGCCGCAAGAGATTTCTGGACGATGGAGTGCCGCGCGATACTGGCGCTTTATCCTCGCTCCACCCATTACTGGGTTGAAAAATTCCTGCCGTTGGTGGAGCAAGAAGCCCATGGCATTGCCGGAGAGTGGCTGGGACGAATCATTCCACGACTTAAGCAAGAACTAGATGCGCCCCGACCAATCACAAGAATCAAACGAGTGCATTTGCGGCCACCATCCATGGATGAACTCAAAAGAATCCTCCAGCTTTTGCAAAAACGCCCGCTCAAGGAGGTTCGTGCGGAGTTAACTACTTTCTTGGCCGAACACCGCTCTTATACCAATCAAACCGGGTACGCGGATTTCTTAGTCAAAACGTTTTGCAACATTGGATATAAAATTTTAAAAAAAGATCCGGCTTGGGCGCAGCGTTTAGTCGAAGAAGCTTTTCTCTGGGCGCCGTACAATCCCTTCGTGTGGACTGAGCGCGCCATTATCGAAGCTCATCAAGGCCGTTACGAGCGCGCGGCTGGATTGCTATGGGAAGCAAAAAGGAAGTTCCCAGAAGATGAGAAGATTAGAAGCATTTTGGCAGAAATTTTGGAAAGAGAAGGTAAGCATGAAGTTGCAGAAATAGTTTATCGCCAAGCCGTCAAGGATTTTCCAGAGAACCCGGTCTGCCGCACCGGACTGGCAGAAGTGTTGGCAAAACAGGATCGCCTGCCCGAAGCCGAAGTGATCTATCGTCAAGCTATGAAGGAATTTCAAGATGAACCGGTCTGCCGCGCCGGACTGGCGGAAGTGTTGGCAAAACTGGATCGCCTGCCCGAAGCTGAAGCCATCTATCGCCAAGCCGTCAAGGATTTTCCAGATGACGCGGTCTGTCGCAATGGACTGGCGGAAGTGTTGGCTAAACAGGATCGTTTGCCTGAAGCCGAAGCCATCTATCGCCAAGCTGTCAAGGATTTTCCCAAGAATGCGTTTGGCCGCACTGGACTGGCGGAAGTGTTGGCCAAACAGAATCGCCTGCCCGAAGCCGAAGTGATCTATCGTCAAGCTATGAAGGAATTTCAAGATGAACCGGTCTGCCGCGCCGGACTGGCGGAAGTGTTGGCAAAACTGGATCGCCTGCCCGAAGCTGAAGCCATCTATCGCCAAGCCGTCAAGGATTTTCAGAATAATCCAGTCTGCCGCGTTGGACTGGCGGTTGTCTTGCTGAAACAAAGGGATAAACATGCAGAGGGAATGCGTTTATTGGAAGAAACTGCTAAAAAGTTTCCCACTAACTTGATTGCCAAAGGTTTATTGCAGAAAGTGAAGGGAGAAGAAAATCTCGACACCATCGAAGTCGGCTTCGAAAACATTTCCGAAGCAGCACTGTCTACGCAAGCCGGCGCAATTGAAATGGCTTTTGAGGCAACACCTGAAGAAGCTCTGGAAATCTCAGGGCCATTAAATGAACAATCGGTGAGCAAAGTCGCTGATTCATCAAAAGCTACCGTTATCTCAGAGGCAGACGAGAGAAAGAAAAAAGAAGCGCCTGCCAAAGAAGACCGGCTCGAGGCAGCACCGGCGATGGCCTCGATGTTGAAAATCTCGGATGATGAGCAACTGAAGCGTGCAACTGAAATCGGGCTGGCGAATCTGTATCGCCTAGCCAGCCGCTGGGCAGAGGGCGAGCAGCAAGAGTCATATCGGAAGGAAGCGCTTGCCGCATGTGATCAGGCATTGGCCAAGGCCCCCGATAATGCTTGGGCGTTGCTGGCCAAAGGCTGGTGGCTTTTGGATCAAGAGCCGGAAAAAGCTTATAACTTTTTCACTGAACACGGCGAGCGTTCGCAAAATGTGCTGGGATTCCAAATAGGGCGCCTCCGCGCCGAGAGCTTCAAAGGGGAAAAAGCATTGGCTGCCCAATGGAACGACCTTCTTCAACATCATCCGCGCCGGCGCACCATCTTAAGATTAGAGCATGCCCGGCAGGAGTTGTTCAGCCACAATGGAACCACCTTGCCGGCTTTGGAAGAGCTGAGAAAACAGCTCACAAGAAACGTGCAAGAACTTCCTCCCATCATGTGGAAGAACGAGGAATGGGTGCTCTCCACGGTTAAAGAAAGCTTGTTTCGCGGCGTCGATCTCGAAAACCCGTTAACTGAGAAGGCCATTCCCCAAGTGCTAGCTAATCATGCAGAAAGTGAAACACTTTTGCGTGGCGTTGTTGAGCAGTGCCTGACCAGTGATTATTAGGATTGGCAGAAATACGCCACAGAGGAAGTATTCTCCCGCCTATCTCTGAATGAGATTGCATCACACAAATAACAAGCCCATCATTGCTGGCGACCTCATGTTTTGCTTTCCCTCGAACAAGCCATCGAGTTCATCGCCGCCGACGAGCTGGTGGAAGTGACGCCGAAGGGCATTCGTCTGCGCAAGAAAATTTTGGATGCGGACAAGCGGGCGACGGCGAAAAAGGAGAAAGCGCTGTCGTGAAGTATTGACACCGTTAAAAGCGCTGGTTCGCGTTGTAGCTGATCTGAAAACAGTTGATCTGAAAATAGCAATTGCTTTGAGTTTGATTGTTTGCTATGTTAAGCCGTCCAGTTTCAAAGATGTCCAACACGTAGTACAAGCAGTGAACCAAAGGAGGAGGGAGCTATGCGAGCTCTACGCTTTTTCGTTTCGCTTGGTGTATTGGCGGCCAGCGCCGTACTGGCCGCGGGAGGGACGATTAAAGGCAAAGTGACCGACGCGAGCGGCAATGCCATCCCCAGTGCGCAGGTCGTCGTCAAAGGCACCAC
>Ga0247727_10010445_pt1 | contig 16457 bp, 10 predicted proteins | sample WisWelCaveWW1625_FD_202498 | JGI IMG/M metagenome (GOLD analysis project Ga0247727, IMG submission 202498) | Biofilm microbial communities from Wishing Well Cave, Virginia, United States - WW16-25 | ecosystem: Environmental > Aquatic > Deep subsurface > Groundwater > Cave microbial mat | place... | reverse complement strand
CCCACGAGTAGCGACGGCCTTCGGGTGACGAACCGAGACCCGGGATCCGCGACGCGTTCAGCCGCGTCCACGGACCCGCCGCGGACGACGCGCGATACAGATGGAAGCCGAGGTTGTCCAGCTCCGACGCCGTCTGCCACTCGACGAGCGCCGCCTGGTCGTAGCCCTGAGCCCCGAATGCCGCGAGCTTCACCGCGGTGAAGCCGTTCAGCTCGTCCGCGCCGACGTCCCAGGTGGCGACGCGACCCTGCCGGTCGATGTCCAAGGCGGGGATCAACGCGTTGAGGCTGGCGCCCGCGTCCACGGCCCGATTGATGTAGTTCGGAGAAGTGGTGATCAGGTGCAGGTTCTCGCTACCGCCGGTGATGCTCTGGAAGCCGACGCAGTTGCCGCTCGGGCACGTGGTCGGGCTCGCGGTCGCGGTGACGCTGTTGAGGCCGCCCAGGCCGGGGCTGTGGGGGATCCCGGTCGTGTCGCTCGCGAGGTTGTTGCTGCTGGCAGGGTCGTGCAGCGGCGCGGAGGTCCCCACCCTGTAGTCGAGGCTCGCCCCGTTCGACAGCGAGATGTTGTTCTGGACGAGCACGGTCGGGAACGAGCCCGCGACGGACCGGATCCCGCCGCTGTTCTGGTAGACCGTGTTGTTCAGCACGCGGACTCGACTGTTTGGCGCTGCTGACAGCACGGCGGAGATCGAGACTCCCACGCCGCCGGAGCTGTAGACGATGTTGTTGTAGACGTCGACGATCGGATCGGGGCCCCTGATGTCGATCCCGTCGCCCGCCCCCGGCACGTCGTGGATGAGGTTGTAGCGAATGACGACCCCGATCGTCTCGGCCGGCCCCGGACCCCCTCCCGTCGGGTCGAGCGTGATGCCGTCATTCCCGGTTCCGCCCTTGATCTCGAGCCACTCCACAGTCACGTAGCTGTCCCAGATCCGAAGCGCTGCACTGGCGGCAGCGTTGTTGATGAGCGCCCCCGTCCCCGTCCCCACCGGCGGCGCCGCGAGGCCCAAGTGACGGTTGCCAGGGTCGGCCGTGAGTGTGATCGTGTGGGTCGTGTCGGTGGTGGACTGGCTGATGAGGAGGCCGCCGGCGAAGCCGCCGGGGAGGTTGTCGTTATAGGCGATCCCGACCTCGGCGCGGTCGTCGGCGACGAGACTCGCGGTCGTGCTCGCGAAGTACTCCTGGGTGTCGGCCGGACGCTTGCACGGGGTCGCCCCCGAGCGCGACACGCAGTCCTCCCACTGCTGCAGGGTCGTGAACTGCCGGGCGATGGTGTAGGTCGGGCCGGTGAAGCCCGTGACGGCCGGTGAGGCGAGCTGCAGCGTGTTCTCGCTGTCGACCGACGCGATCATGTAGTGATCGGTGCCGACCGTCAGCCGGTCGCCGCGTCCGCGGTTCTCCGCCTTCCAGCCCAGTCCGCCCACCTTGGACACGAGACTCGAGTCCACGGTGAGCGTGATCGTGCCCTGGTTCGTCAGGTCGGCTTTGGTGCCGATCGAGCGGTAGTACGTCGTTGGGGGATGCGGACCGAAGGCGATCCAGTAGAAAGCGACCGGTGCCGGGGCGTTGCACGCGGGGACATGCGCGGCGTTCCCGTTGACTCGGCAGTGCGTCCCGACCTGGAAGCCGTCGGCCTGCAGCGCCTGGATGTTGTCGACGTCGCTTGGCGCCACGTCGAACAGCGTGGAAGAGTCCGTGCTGACGCCGGACGCGGCGGTCTTGTGCGTCGGCGCGTTGCTCTGACTCGTTCCCCCGGCGCTGCCGGTGTTGCTCGACGGGTTGACGATCAGGTACTCAGGCCAGAAGCCGACACCCGTGATGTTGCGGGCGTCGGCGTTGTCGCCGGCGTAGGTGCCCGCGTTGATCGAGCCGGGTACCCGGTTCCAGGCGACGTAATGGAAGGTCGTCGGTCCAGCCTGCGCCACCGTCGCGTTCGTGCCGAGGTCAAAGCCGTTCGCCTGCATGTTGAGAATTGCGTTGTTGAAGGCCAGGGAATCGAAGCTCATCGACAGGTTCGCAAGCATCAGGTCGGATCGTTGCACCGGGCGCTGCGCATTCGGCGACATGACGAGGACGTAAGCGGGTGTGAAGCCCATGCTGCCGATGCTCTGCGCAACGCCGGAGCTCGAGTAGGTGCCGACCTTCATGTAGCCGGGCGCGGCCTTGAACGCGGCCCAGTAGTAGACGACCCCGTTCGCGTTCACGTCGGTGTCGGTGCCGAGGCTGAAGCCGTCGGTGTCGAGCGATGTGATCTGGCCGCCAACGAGCGCCGATGCCTGGTCCAGCTCCTTGCTGTTGGGATTCGCCATCGTGTTCGTCTTGATGACGGCGTTCGCGCCCCCGCCTGCGGCGCCATCGATGATCACCACGTCGGGCTGGAACCCGAGGCCGGTGATCGACCGGGCCGCGTTGTTCCCGGTGTAGGAGCCGGACTTGACGAGGAACTTGGCGGCTGAATCCAGGAGCGAGTAGCCGGTGAGAAACAGATCCTGCGTGCCGAGCTCGATCTTCTGCTCGAAGACGTCCCCCGCATCGATGCCGACGAGCGCGAACTGGTGCGAAACCTGCGCGTAGTAGTCGTAGCCGGAACCGTTCGGCCGGATCGCGGTGTAGCGCCGCGTACCGCTGCTCGGGAAGATCTCGACGAACGCTCCGTTCGCCGCATTCGCCCCCACGTCGTTCGTGATGTCGACGGGCTGATAGCTGCCGAGAATCCCCGTCGACTTGTCGAGGGCGTTGGTGAAGAAGACGGCGCCCGACGTGACGTAGCCCACCAGGTACAGGTCGATCGTGGCAGCCGCGATCTGCTGCTGCGCGGCCTCCGTGGCGTCGACACCGATGAGCCCGACGTTCATCACGTCTGGGCGAAGGATCTGCACCCGATTGTCCGTCGAGCCTTTCTTACGCAAGCCGTAGTTGGTCGACGAGGGGTCGGTGCAGTGAACTAGGAAGATCGCCCCGATCGCGGTATCGGATCTGGTGTCGGCGGCGATGTTGACGTCTTGCCAGCTGCCGGTGGTGATCGTGGACTTGTCGATCCGGTTCGTGAAGAACTTGACGCCGGCCATCGTGTAGCCGACGAGGTAGGTCTTGACGAGCGTGTCGCTGGTGTAGACCTGGAAGATTCGATTGACGGTCAGGCCGGTCATCAGCCAGCCCTGCTGGAGGTCCTTGGCGGTATTTGCGCCGAACGGATCGGTCGAGCCTTTCATGCGCACGCCGTAGTCCACGTCCTGCGCAGCCACAAGGTTCACCCACTGCACGATCACGCCCGTGGCGCCCACGGGCACGCTGGCCGACACGTTGACGTCCTGCCACGAGCCGGCGGTCGCAGGTGACACATCGACCGGCGTGGGGAAGTAGTTGAAGGTGGCTGCTCCGGCGCTGCCAGCACCGAACAGCAAGAGCAGACCTGCGGCAGCCATCTGTCGGCCGCGCCCGGCCGGGCGAGTCGCCTTGATCCGGCTCACGAATCCGCGAGCGGAGGCGGACGGCCAGTCGTCGGACGGCACACAATCAGACATCGGCACTTCCCCGACGCCAAGATTCGCAAGGACCGTGCCCAGCGCAGCCTCCCCCGCGCCGCACGACAACCCGCCAGCTCGAGGCTGAGAGTTTACATGAGCTTGCGATCGATAACTAGCTGTTGTAGCGGCGAACTGAGTCGGTCGGCTACGGGCCCTCGGCAGGGATGCAGGCGGGCGGGCTCACTGCGCCGCGTATTGACATCCGGGAGTCCCGGCGTGGGTGAACCTCCGGGTTGGGTGAACCTGGTCGGTGGGTCTCCTGAAGTGCCAAGCCGGGCTCCAGGCTGCCCGGGGGTGTCCACCCAAGGCCTTTGACCGTCAGCTATTCAGCGTCGTCGGCCGATTGCCCGCCAGCCCAGCCCCGGTAGCACCGCCACAACCTCGAAGCCGACATCCCGCAGCCAGCGCTCGACCTCGTCCTTGCGGAAGCGGCCCTCGATCGGGGCGACCAGGCGGTCGAACTGCTCGGAAACGACCATACGGAAGGGCACGTCGGCGTAGTGTACGAGCGGGAGGCCGCGGGTCAGGCGATCTCCCCACGCCCATCGCTTCAGGAGACGGCGCGGCCAAAGGAACAGTCCCGTGGCTGCGACGGCGACCAGCCACGAGACGGCGTGCACCGCCGGATAGGGCAGCCTCGTCGTGACGCGACGCAGGGCCGCCACGGCTCCGAAGAGGAGGCGCTTCCAGCGCGGCTCGTCTTCGAGCGTGCGGTAGATGTAGAGCCTCAGCTCCCCGCCCGGACGAACCAGCCTCGCCAGCGCCCGCACGCCCGCCATGGGCTCTTCGAGGTGGTGGACGACCCCCAGGCTGTACACGAGATCGAAACTCTCCGGCGCGAACGGGGGAAAGCGCAGATCCGCCTGCACGAAGCCTGCGCCTTCTCCTTCCCGTGCGGCCGCCACGTCGATCGCGGCGCTCACGTCCATCCCGACGATGTCCGCCCCGGCCGCCCGCGCGAAGTGCAGCCAGCGACCCATGCCGCAACCGGCGTCGAGCACTTTGAGGCCGTTCCAACGGATCGGCTCCGGCCCCTCGAAGTACCAGTCGAAGATCTTCTGGTGGGCAGCGAGCAGCTCAGGGAACCGCCGCCATTCGTCACCAAAGGCCCGAAGCGTCCGTATCGAGGCCAGCCGTGGGGTGTGCCCGCTCGGCGGTCGCAGCGCCGGGAATCTTGCGAAGAACGCGGGATGCGCGTCGACGAGCGTCCCCACCGTCGCGCTCGGCAGGATGCGGGGGATCCCGGCGATCACGGGGGCCGTCTCCCCGCAGCGGCATCGGAGCGCCCCCTCGAACACCGCGTCTGCGTCGGGGTCTCCGTCGAGCGCGAGCGACTGGCCGCACGCCGCGCAGCGCAATCTCGCGGCGAAGCCCGACTTCACGAGGGGCGCTCGCGTCGCCCCAATCCCATTGCTTCGCCCTTGCCGCCGCTTCTCTTCTCGCCAGCGCCGTCGCTCTCTCGGGCCTTCGCGGTCGTTCGCTGGGGAAGGGCCGCTTCATCGACCTTCGCGTTCGCTCGCGATCCTCGCTTGGCGACGCCTATGGGCTCGTCACACACGAAATCGTGGTCCACGATGGCGACTTTTCCGGTCGGGGCGTTCGCGGCGCCGGCGTTCCCGGTCGCGAGCACCGGCTCGAACGGTTGCGCCGTCATCTGTCGACTCCGCTGGACGATCCCCACAGCCATGAACACGAAGAAGAACATCGTGACCTGGGTACGTTGGCGGTAGGCGGTACCCACGTTCCCCTGCATCAGGGCGTAGGCGATCGTCAGGGTCACGGCGAACACGAGGATCGGCAGCACGTCGCGCAAGCGTCGCCTCACCGAATACACGAGACCGCGCGCGAAGGCCGGCATCAGCGCGTACCACACCAGCGTTTCCGGTAGCGTGAGCAACTGCCGAACCCCGCTGATCGCCCACGGGAACGGCGCGAACAGCAGGTAGACCAGGCCGACCGGCAGGGCCTGGAGCGCGCCCGCTGGCGTCGAGACGTCGTACCCGGCGCCGTAGGCCGACTTGCCCCACATCGCCTGGTCCACCCGCGTGACCTGCATCTGCTCGAGCGTCATGTACGCACTCTGGACGTCGAGCGTCTCCTTCTTCACGGCAACGGAGAAGGCGCCGACGAGGGCCACGGTCACCAGGCCGTAGGAAAGCAGGCGCGGGCCGAGCCGGCCTCGCATGCCGAACACGAAGGCCGCGAGGGCGGCCAGTGCGACGAAATAGAAGATGTAGAAGCGGAGCGTCAGCAGCCCCAAGGCAGCGACCCCGAGCAGGACGGCCATGCCGGGCGAGAATGATTCACGCAGGCGCAGGACTGCGTACATGGCCACGGCGATGCACAGCAGGACGGAGGGGTCCTTGTACATTCCGGCGGACCAGAAAAGCATCTGGGGGAAGAACGCCATGAACAGAGCGGCCCAGCGCGCCACAGCCTGGCCGAAGAGACGGTGGCCGATCGCGTAGACGACGAGCACTGTGACGCTTCCGATCGTCGCATTCAGCAGCTGAAGCAGCAGTTGGTTGCGCCCGAAGACGTAGTAGAACGCCGCCACGTAGTAGACGAACCCGTAGCCGCTCACGGCATGGGTCAGTACCGTGCTCGTGTTCTCGCCGTGCCAGCGGCGCGCCAGCAGGTCCCCCTCCGCATCGTACGTCCCCGAGTCCCCCCAGAACGCGGCCGCGAATCCCGAAGTACCAACAGAGGCGTTGAGGGCCAGGGCCATCAGCGTGCGCAGCAGCAACGTGCTCAGGTATACCCGGGTCAGGAAGGCCTTCTCGCTCACGCGAGCCGTGAGCAGGATCCCTGCCACGACCACGGCGTTGAGCGTCGCCGCGACCAGGACGGCAACGACGCCGTCCAGCAGGTCCGTCACGGCTGCCGCGGTAGGGCCGCGGGTATCACGGCCGGCGCCACGCTCACGGAACGCTGACGTCGCTTCTCGACGATTCCGGCCGCCATGAAGATGAAGAAGAACATCGTGACCTGGGTTCGCTGTCGGTAGGCGGTTCCGATATTGCCCTGCATCAGGGCGTAGGCGAGTGTCAGGCTCACCGCGAAGACGGCGATCGGAAGGATCGCTCGGAACTGTCGCTTCAGACCGAAGGCGAGTCCCCTCACGAAGGCCGGCATGAGGGCGTACCAGACGAGCGTCTCGGGCACCACCAGCGCCTGTCGGATGCCGGAGACGGCCCAGGGAAAGGGCGCGAAAAGGAGGTACAGAATGCCTACTGGGAGCGTGGCGAGGGCACCTGCTGGCGTCGACACGTCGTGTTCCTGCCCAAAGCCCGAGCGGCCCCACATGGCCTGATCCTCGCGCGTTACCTGAAGTCGCTCGAGGGTGAGGTAGCTCGCCTGCTGCTCGAGGGTCTCCCGCTTGACCGCCACGTTGAGCGCCCCGAAGAGAAGTGCCCCGAGGAGAGCGTACGTGAAGACCATTCGAACTGCACCGCGGCGCTGTCCGAACACGAAGGTGGCCAGTGCGGCGAAGAGGACGAAGTAGGCGATGTAGAAGCGCAGGGTGATCAGCACGACCTGCGCAGCGACGAACAGGCCGATCATCGGCATCGACAGGCTGTCGCGAAGCCTCACGACGGCATACATCGCCACCGCGATGCAGAGCAGGATCGCGGGGTCCTTGTACATCCCCGTCGACCAGAAGACCATCTGCGGGAAGAACGCCATGAAGAGCGCTGCCCAGCGCGCCGAAGAACGATCGAAGAGCCTCGCGGCGATCGCGTAGATCACCAGGACCGTGAGCCCTCCCATCACTCCGTTCAGCAGCTGCACCAGCAGCTGGTTCCGGCCGAAGAGGTAGTAGACGGCGCCCACGAAGTACACCCAGCCGTATCCGCTGACCGCGGTCGACATGTAGGCCGTCGTGATCGGCTCGCCCGCCCATTTCAGCGAGAGCTGGTAGCCGCCGATGTCGTAGGACCCGGAGTCCCCCCAGAATGCCGCGGCGAATGCCGAGTTGCCCACGAAGATGTTGAGCATCACGGCCAGCGTCCATCTGAGCAGCACGGTCCAGAGATACACGCGCGCGAGGAACCCGCTGTCCGACGGGTGTGTTCGAGCACGGATGCTGTAGATCACGACCACGTTCACGACACTAACGGCGATGAGGGCCAGCAACGCGTCGAGCAGCCCCGTCAACGGACCAGGCTCCTGCGTGCCCAGCACGTGATGCCGGCACTCATTCCGAGGACGTGACCGAGGGCGAGGCTTGCACGAAGGCCAACCCCTTCGAGACGCGCCCGGAGCCCATTACCGCTCTGGGTCAGGCAGCTATTCATTTTGTAAAGCTCGAACCTGACAGGCGAGAGCCCCGTCTTGGCCAGAGCCCACTTCAAGCTGGCCGGGCAAAACCCGACGACGTGAAACGGTGGGAATGTGGGGCTGAGGTTCACAGCCCAATCCCTCCGGGTCAGCCGGAAGTAGAGGTTACCCATCCGCGAGTAGAAAGAGCACTCGTTCGGTATGTCGATGAAGACGATCCCTCCGGGACGCAGGCCCGCGTGTACTCGAGCGAGCAAGCTCATGGGATCGTAGACATGCTCGAGGACGCCTGCCAACAGGATCACATCCCATTGCTCCTGCAGAGCATGAGCCGTCTCGACTGGAGAAGTCTCAACGGTGACCCCGAACTGCGTTTCCGCGATGTGCGCGAAGGTTTCCGTCATTTCGATGCCGCGGACGTCCCAGCCAGCGTTGGCTGCTCCGCGAAGCAGTTCGCCCCTTCCGCAGCCGATTTCGAGCAACCTCCCCTTCGCGCCGAGGATTCGTTCAGCCTGGCCAGCGAGGTTTTCGCCCGCGGTCACCTTACCCCGCGAATCATGGCCTTTGAAGTAGTCCTCTGCCTGGTGCTCGAGGTAGGGGTTGCCTTGTGGCAGCGGTGTGGGAAGTGCGTAGACCCCGTGGCAGCTGCGACAGCGCACAATCCCGGTCTCGCGGCCTAGCCCCAGACGGTGCGCCGCACCACCGCGACGGCCAACTCTCGAGGCCGTGGCCCGGCTTGCACCGCAGATCGGGCAGTCGCGCGCTTCGAAACGCCAGACAAGCTGAGGCGGACTGCGCATCTCCATCAAGGATAACTCAAGCCGTCGTCGCACCCGCAGGCATAGCCAGATATCATGCTCCACGAGAGTTTGGGTAGACACAGCTGATCGATGGGCACCATTCGCTCCCTCTACGTCTCGTACTTCGGGCTGCGGGAGCCGCTGGTTCAACGCCAGGTTCTGCCCTACCTCGCTGAATTGGCGAACGACCTGGCTGGGGTGTGGTTACTGACGTTCGAGTCTGTCCATCCGGCGAGCTGGGATCAGGCGGAGCGCGCGGCATTACTGGAGGGACTTCGCAAACGGGGCATCGGCTGGTCACACCCCCGTTACCACAAGAGACCGACGCTTCCCGCAACGGCTCTCGACGTCCTGCTTGGGGCCATCCGCGTCGCCCGGCTGGCGCGACAGCATGGGATCGACATCGTTCATTGCCGAGGACACGTGCCCATGGCGATGGGGGTTCTGGCCAAGAGACTCTGCCGCCTCCGGCTGGTGTTCGATATCCGGGGCTTCATGCCCGAGGAGTACGTCGATGCCGGGGTGTGGCGCCCGGACGGTTTTCTTTATAACCTCACCAAGCGGGTGGAACAGCAGCTATTCACCGCCGCTGACGCCTTTGTCGTACTCACGGAGCGCGCGCGACATCACTTGTTCGCCGACAGACGTGAAGTCGATGTGTCGGGGCGGCCACTTGCGGTGATCCCCTGCTGTGTCGATCTGTCAGACTTCGCGACCCCGGATACGATGCACGTAGCCCGCGCGAAATCTGCCCTCGGAGTCGATGGACGGCGGGTCTACGTGTATGCGGGCCAACTGGGAGGTTGGTATCTCGACGACACCCTCGTTGGCTTCCTCGCTCACGCACGTGCTCGCCACCCTGAAAGCTTCGCGATGATCCTCACGCCCAGCCCGGCCGAGAAACTCGGGAAGAAACTCAGGGCGAGAGGCTTCGACGAAGCGAGTCTGCTGGTGCGAGCTGTCGGTCCGGAGCAGGTGCCGGAGCACCTCGTGGCCGGTGATGTCGGGCTGTCTTTCATCAAGCCCTGCTTCTCGAAGATTTCTTCGTCTCCAACGAAGATCGGCGAGTACCTGGCGGCGGGGCTGCCAGTCGTTTCTACAGCCGGTATCGGAGATGTCGATGAGCTTCTCGAGGCCAACCGCGCCGGTTGGCTGCTTCGGCACTTCACCACGGCGGCCTATGACGACGCGCTGAACGGCGTCGACGCGCTCTTGGCCGAAGGAGCCCTCAGGACCCGCCTGCACATTGTCGCGCGGCAGACCCTCGGACTGCACAGCGTTGGGGGACCCTTGTACCGACGGCTCTATGCCAGCCTGGTGGCTGGAGTGTCAAACGCACCGTGAGGCGCGTTCTCGCACTGGTTCCCAGCCAGCTGGGCCATTCGCCGGGTCAGCGCAGCACGATCGAGCTCTGGGAACGGCCGCTAAGGGATGCGGGGTTCGTTTTTGACTACGCGCCCTTCGAAACAAAGGAGCTGCGGCGTGTGCTTGGCCAGAAAGGCCACGCCCTCTCGAAGACGCGGGAGATGCTCCGTGCGTACTCCCATCGCATTCGCCTCTTGAGCGATCTTCGTGCATTCGACGCCGTCTACGTCTACCGAGAGGCGGCTCTTGTTGGTCCTGCGCTCTTGGAGCGCTGGGTCGCTCGCCGAGGATGCCCGCTCATCTATTCCCTCGACGATCCTCTCTACATCCCGTATATAAGCCCGTCGAACGGGTGGCTTTCCTACCTGAAATTCTTCGGCAAGGTCGCGAAGATCTGTCGCCTAAGCCGCGTTGTCATCGTGAACTCGCGGTTCCACAAGGATTACGCGGAGAGGTACAGCCACAACGTCCGCCTGATACCCAGCCTTGTCGACGAGAGGCTCTATCGTTACCGCCCCGACCGCCCGCATGGGTCGCGAGTGTGTGTCGGTTGGAGCGGGAGCCCCTCGACGGCCACGAACCTGAGGCTGGTCACGGGTGCCCTTGGGAAGCTCGCCAAGCGTGCCACCTATCGGCTCCACCTGATCGGTACGGAACGCCTGGAGATTCCTGGCGTCGAATGCACCGCGCAATCCTGGCGCGCCGAGACGGAGGTGAGTGACCTGGAGCAATTGGACATCGGCTTGGTCCCCCTGCCCGACAGCGATTGGAATCGCCGCAAGTTCAACCTTAAGGTGGCTCAGTACATGGCCCTCGGCATCGTCCCCGTCGCCACTCCCCTTGGATCCAATCCCGACGTCATCGAACACGGCGTTGATGGTTTTCTTGCGTCGACCACGGACGAGTGGACAACCCACCTGGCGACACTCGTCCACGACGCTGCGTTGCGTTCCGCTATGGCGGCGCGTGCGGCTCGGAAGGCGCATGCCAGCTTCACGCTTCGGGCGCAGGCACGGGCCGTCACGGACGCGTTCGCTTCGGTTTTCCCGCTAGGCACCTGAGCGCTGGGATGGAACTCCGGCCACTCTGTCTCGTTTGCGGGAGCCCTGGGGGGCTCGTGCACGAGAATGTGCCCGACTCGCTGTGCGGGTCGCCAGACCAGTACAACTATCTCTCGTGTGCGGACTGTAGGATGCTGTGGGTCTCTCCACGCCCCGACCCGTCGAGCCTTGTGAAGTTGTACGAGCGCCATTACGGCGACCTCCAGCTCGCCCCTGATCCCGATCTGCCCGCGGCGGGAGCCAAGGCGTGGGTGCGGGCCGTCGTCCTGAACTCGTGCCGGGGCTACCCTGCCGAGTCGGTTCCGAGACGTCGCGTGCTTGGGCACTACGCTGGACCTGTCCTGGCTCGTATTCCCTGGGTCGGCAGCCGCGCACAATTCGGGCTTGGACTGATGTTGCCCCCATTTCGGCCACGAGGACGCCTGCTCGACCTGGGCTGTGGCTACGGTTGGTTCGTTCGGCTGTTGCGAGGTCTCGGGTGGGATGCGATGGGCGTCGAGGCCGACCGCACGGCAGTCGCCGCTGGCAGGGCGCGCTACGGGGTCCCCATTTGCGAGGGAACCCTCGAGGAGCAAGCATTCCCGGACGCGTCGTTCGACGCATTGGTCACACGCCACTCCATCGAACACGTCCCAGACCCGCGCCAAACCTTGCTCGAATGTCGCCGTGTGCTCAAGCCCGGTGGCTGGTTGGGGGTGGCCACGCCCAATGGCAGGAGCCTCTCGAGCCGGCTGTTTGGCCGCCATTGGAGGGGACTGACTCCCCCGTGGCACCTCCACCTGTTCGGGCCGCAGGCCCTCCGAAGGCTCGTTGAGGAAAGCGGCTTCGCGGTACAGCGAATCCGGACCACGGCGGTCTCCGCGCATTGGGTTTTCTGCGCTTCGAGAGCGATCAAACGAGGTGAGTACGGACCCGGTGTGCAAGTCGGGTCTTCTAGGCTGTTCCAGGCGTGCGAGGCCATAGGCAACGCGTGGTGGGCCGATCTGGGCGAAGAGCTGGAACTGACGGCCGTTGCCACAAATGCCACAGGACCGGCAAGGGCAGATTGAGACCCACCAGCCCTCTGGGCTGGTGTTGGCATCGCCAACTCCGGCGAGTCCCAACCGGGCCGTTCGATGGTCTGCACCTTGTGCGCGGGCAGATAGGATACGCTCTACGCTCGTGAGCGGTGCGTCTCCACGAAGCGGAGCGGAAGGCCTCGAGGGGGTGCTGCGTTGCCCTAACTGCGGCGGTCCACTGGCTTGCTCCGGGGAAGCGCTGTGCAGGGAGTGCGGCGCGGTGTACCCACTTGTGCGGGGAGTGCTGCGCTTCGTCGACAGCGAGCGCTACACGCGCAGCTTCGGCTTCCAGTGGAACAAGCACCGGCGTACCCAATACGACGTTGGACCGATGGGGGCGTCCGAGACCTTCCTTCGAGGTCTTGGCCTTACGCCCAACAGTGTGAGCGGCAGGACGGTCCTCGACGCGGGCTGCGGAGCCGGCCGATATTCTGAAGTCCTGGCAAGGTGGGGCGGGCGAGTCATCGCCATGGACCTCAGTTCGGCGGTAGACGCCTGCCACGAAAATCTCGGACCGCGAGGCGTCACTGTCGTACAAGCAGACCTGACGCGCCCTCCTGTGGCACCGGAGAGCCTCGACATAGTGATGTCGGTCGGGGTGCTGCACCACACACCCGAGGCGCGAACCTCCTTCGCGCAACTGGCTCGCTTGGTCAAGCCAGGTGGCCTCATGGCCGTCTGGCTGTACGACGCCTACGGGGACCAGACAACGCGGATGAAGCTGTCCATGCTCCTTCGCAGAGTCACCCGCCGCTTGCCGCCGCGGTTCCTGTACGCCCTCTGTCACCTGAGCGTGCCTTGGTACCACCTGAACCGGACTCCCGTCGTGCGGCATGTAAGCGCCCGCCTCTGGCACATCTCTGAACACCCTTGGTGGCGCTGGCGAGTCTTGGACACGTTCGATTGGTACTCTCCCGCATTCCAGTCACACCACCGTTACCCCGAGGTCGCAGCGTGGTTCGCCGAGTGCGGGTTCGCAGGCGTAACAGTGGCCGAACCTCCCGTCGCGGTACTGGGCGCCAAGTCCGCGGACCCAGCGTCATAGCGACAGGCGGGATCAGTGAGCCAGTGCCCTCGATCCTGGCCCGCGGGTGATCTGCTCGCAGCTCACTGATAAGATCTGAGCTGTTGGCTGGGTACCCGCAGGAGACGCCCTTCCGAAAGCTGATTGCCCGCAACACTGCGGCGAACTGGGCGAGCTACCTGCTAGCCGGTCTCACGACACTCGTCTTGACCCCGTTTGTTGTGCGGACCCTCGGGCCGTCGGGTTACGGTGTCTGGGTGCTCCTCGCTCAGCTGGCCGCCTGGAGCACCCTCCTCGAGTTGGGTGTTCAGGCCGCTCTCGCGAAGCATGTGGCGCAAGCGAGGGGTTTGGGGGACACTAGAATGCTGGCGTCCTTCGTCGGCTCGGCGGCGGTTTTCTACTTGCTCGTCGCCCTTGCGGTGCTCGGCGTGGCTGCCGGCATGGCACCGCATCTCGCTTCCTGGTTCAACCTTGGATCCACCGACACGCGTGAGGCTGCGAGCGCCTTCCTCATCCTCGGCGGCAGCACGGCCCTGACTATCTTGTCTCTGGTGTTCTCGGCGACTCTCAAGGGCTGCCTGCGGTTCGACGTCCTGGCACTCGTCGGAATGGTTTCCCACCTGGTTCGGGCGATGGCCGTGGTTGTGGCCCTCGGCCTCGGGGCGGGGATCGTCGGTCTTGCGTGGGCGAGCCTCACGTCGAGCTGCATAGTGTTGACTGGCGCCGCCTACTTCGCAAGACGTGAGATCGGCCCATCCGGGCGCATGCCGCTCCATGTTTCGGGCGAGGCCCTGAGACGTTTGCTCGGCTTCGGCCTTTTCAGCATGATCAGCCTCTCGGGCTGGTACCTGGCGTATGCCTCCGATCCGGTCATCGCCGGCCGACTCTTGTCACCGGGCGAAGTGGCACAGCTTGGGCTCGGTCTCAGCGTCACGGCCATGATCTCTGGCGTCATCGGGGCGTTCGCGCAGAGCTTCATGCCGGTGGCCAGCTCTCTGCAAGCTGGGGGTGCACCCGAAAGGCTGCGGTCGGCCTACCTGCTCGGAACCCGCTGGTGCCTGCTCCTCTCCCTGCCCTGTCTGGCACTGGCGCTCGGGTGGGGACCTGATTTGCTGGAGGTGTGGGTCGGCCGCGAGTTGGGTGCGCCAGCCGGCTCCCTGCTCGGACTTCTGCTGCTAGCGCAGCTGCCAACACTGGCCAACAGTGTCGGGTTTCAGATCGGCCTCGGGATAGGGCTGCATCGGCACGCGGCACTGCTCTCCCTAGCCGAGGGCATCGTGAAGGTTATCGTGGCCGCGACGCTTGCGGCACGCTTCGGGACGAGCGGCATCGTCCTTGGTTCACTGGTTGCTTCTATGGCCTGCAATGGCTTTGCCTGGCCCGCTCTGCTACGGGTGAAGCTTGATGTCACAATCGGCGACACCATTCGTGTCGCCGTCCTGCCAGCCTTGTGGCCCATGCTTGCTTCGCTGGCCGTGGGCTCACTTGCGGGCTTGATCCTGTCCAGCCGGGTTCCCCTCTTTCCCCCGGCCATCGCGGCACTGACCTATGGCGTGGTGATGCTTTGGAGAAGCCGAGATGATCTCCGGAGCGCACGCCTGGGGTGGCGTGGTGAGTCGCAGACCGATCGCGGCGGGACCGGCTCCGCGAGGGTATGAATGGAAAGCTACGCGGCAGTTCGGCGCCGGCCGCCCCAGGTCACAGTTGCAGTCGGGCCTGGTCCATACGTTGAGGATGTGCTCGCGGCTCTCGCCGCTCAAGGGGTTCTCCACCGAGTCATTCGGTCCTGGCCCGAGTTCACAGTCGATGGCTATGACACCATCACTGGACGCTGGCGGCGCTTGTTCGCCCTGCCGTTGTACGCGCATCTGGTTAGGATCGTGTGGGCGGCGTGGCGGCGACTCCCGCGACTACGTCGCTATCGCACCCCGCAGACTCTCCTTTTTGCCATCTTCGACCGCTTGGCCGCGCGACAACTCGGCCACCCGGATCTCCTTCTGGGTTGGTCCCAGGTGAGTTTGCACTCGATGCGCGCGGCGCGACGCCGCGGGGCCGTCACGGCGCTGGAGCATCCGATGCTACATGTGGCCGCGTGGCAGGAGACGATGGTAGAGGAGTACGCGCGCTTCGCTCCTGACGCACGGGAATACTACAGTCTCTTCCCGCGGGCGCTGGTCAGAAGGATGCTCACTGAGTACGAGGAAGCCGACTACGTTGTCGTCCCCTCGACGGTGGCGCGCGACAGCTTCGCGAACCGCGGCTTTCCGCTCAATCGTATCGTCGAAGTGCCGTTCGGGGTCGAGGTGGGGTTCTTCGTGGTCCCTGGGAAGCAGCCAGGCGCGCGGTTCCGGGTGGCGTTCGTCGGTCGGCTCGAGTTGTTGAAGGGAGTGCACTACCTGCTCGATGCCTGGCAGGCGCTCGCCCTTGACGATGCCACGTTAACTTGCGTCGGACCGGTTCTACCCGAAATCCGCGGTGTGCTGCATCGCCGTGCGAACGCAGGCAATGTCGAGATACTCGGGCATCTTCCACGCAATCGCGTACGGGACGTTCTGGCGGAGAGTCACGTCGTAGTCTTCCCGTCTCTGTGCGATGCATTTGGCCTCGTGATCCTGGAGGCGATGGCCAGCGGACGGCCCGTCATCGCGACATCGCGATCCGGGGGTCCCGATATCATCGAAGATGGAATCGATGGCTTCGTGGTTCCTCCCAGGGACCCAGCGGCCCTTGCGGAGCGACTCGCGTGGCTTTTCGAGCGTCGCGAGGAGTGCGCAGAGATGGGGCGGCGCGCTCGCCTCAAGATCGAGGCCAAGTACAGCCTTGCCCACTATGGCGAACGCCTGCTGGGCGCGTACTCCGGAATGACCGAACCTCGGACGACCCGCGACCCCGACACTTCCGTCTGGGATGTGAAGGCCTAGCAGTCCGTGGTTAAAGCCGCTTCGGCCGAGCTGCGAACGGTCGTGGAACCGAGAGGCACGGGAGGGTCGTGCGGGTGAATGCGGCGCGCAAGCGGCATCGAGAGGGTCGTCAAGCGTCGCCAGGAGCGTGCCAGGAGACTGAGAAGGGCACAGAGACGGCCCTGCAGGCCTCGCGGCGTCCCGACCCCGAGGCTCTGCCGCATCAGGAGCCCGAGGTTGAAGGCGCCGCTGTGAACCAGCACGCGTTTGAGGATGTTCTCGTGGCCGCGAAGATGCGTGCGCCTCATACGCCCGGTTCGGTAGAGGTGAGCGAAGGGGCGCTCGGCACGTTCTCCTCGAGCACGATGCAGACGCAGCCCTCGCTTGCCGCGATTGCGCCGACGATTGGCGTACACCGCTTCGCGGCTGATGATGTCGT
>Ga0247727_10010444_pt1 | contig 16458 bp, 13 predicted proteins | sample WisWelCaveWW1625_FD_202498 | JGI IMG/M metagenome (GOLD analysis project Ga0247727, IMG submission 202498) | Biofilm microbial communities from Wishing Well Cave, Virginia, United States - WW16-25 | ecosystem: Environmental > Aquatic > Deep subsurface > Groundwater > Cave microbial mat | place... | reverse complement strand
GCAGCGGATCAAGCGCACGAACTTCCGCCCCTTCGGCGAGATGCCGACGCTGCTGCACTACAAGATCGCCCAGCTGAAGGAGGCGGCGTGCTTCAGCCGCATCTACGTCTCCAGCGACAGCGAGCGCGCCCGGGCCATCGCGGAGGAGTGCGGGGTGGAGTTCCTGCCGCGCGACCCGCTGATGTGCACCGCCCAACCCCGCTGGGACGAGGTGATCGTCAGCATCATGCGCACGATTCCCGGCGATCCGCACGTCGCCTGGACGCTGGTCACCTCGCCGCTGTTTGCGCGCTACCGGGACGCGGTGGAGGCCTACCGCGCGCGCGCCACAACCCACGACAGCCTAGTCGGAGTCAAGCGGCTGCAGGAGTACCTGATCGATGAGGCGGGGCGGCCGTTCTTCTTCTCCTTCGGCCAGTGGCATCCCTATACGCCCGAGATCAAGCCGATGTTTATCATCAACGACGCGATCTACATCGCGAAGAAGTCCGACCAGATCGCCTGGCGCTACTGGTTCGGGCGTAAACCGTATCTCTACGAAATGCCCAGCCTGGAGTCGATCAGCATCAACTTTGAGGAGGATCTGGAGCTGGCGGAAGCCGCGCAGCTCTACCTGAGCCGCAAGGGCGTGAAGGCATGACCAACGTCCTCGTGATCGGTGCCGGGATGTACGTCTGCGGTCGGGGTACGGCCGGCTACGGCACCGTGCTGCCGACGCTCATCCAGGCGCAGCAGGAGGGCGAGATCGGAGAGATTTGGGTCGCTGCGACCCGGCCCGAGAGCGTGCAGGCGCTGCGGCAGAAGCTGCAGGAGCTCGCGGCGCGCTTCGGCGCCTCGGCGGCGGTGCGCATCGTGCCGGAGGGCCGCCGGGCCGACCCCCAGGCGTACCGCTCGGCGCTGGCACAGCTGGCACAGCCGGCCTGCGCCATCGTGGTGGTGCCGGACCACCTACATGCCGCCGTGGGCGCCGATGTGATCCGCGCCGGGCTCCACCTCCTGATGGTGAAGCCGCTGGCGCCGACGCTGGCCGAGGGCCGCGAGATGGTGGAGCTGTTGGAGGCGCATCAGGTCTACGGGGCGGTCGACTTCCACAAGCGGTTCGACGAGGCCAACCTGCTGCTGCGGCGGACGATCGACGACGGGCAGCTGGGCGAGCTGCGGCACGTGGCGGTACGCTATAGCCAGCGCCGGCTCATCCGGCAGCTCTTCGCATCGTGGATCGAGCACACGAACGTGTTCCAGTATCTCGGCGTGCACTACGTCGACCTCATCTACTTTCTGACCGGCGCGCGTCCTGTGCGGGTGCAGGCGGTCGGCCAGCCGCCGGCCGAGCCGGGCGCCGACCCCGGGCGGTTCGACGCGATCCACGCCGTCGTGGAGTGGAAGGACCCGGCGTTGACCTCGAGCCTTGCGACGAGCTGGGCCGATCCGGACCGCTCGCCCGCGATGTCCGACCAGGCGATCACGGTCGTCGGCACGCGCGGCCGCTATGAGAGCGACCAGATGCGCCGCGGGGTGCAGTTGGTGACGGACGAGCACGGGCTGGAAGAAGTGAACCCCTATTTCAGCCAGGTCTACCGGGACGCGGCGGGCCGCATGGGCATCCACGGCTACGGCCCGCGGAGCATCCGGCAGTTCCTGGCGGACGTCCAGGGGCTCATCAACGGCACGCAGCGGCTCTCCGAGCTCTCGGCGCAGCGCCCGTCGTTTCAGCAAGCACTGGTCTCCACCGCCGTGATCGAGGCGGCCGGCCGCAGCGCGGCCGCCGGCGGGGAGTGGATGGCCGTGGACGATGGCTGGCAACGCGCGGAGGCGGCCTCGCACGCGCCCAGGGAGGTTTCGCACCGGTGATCCGCGCCTCTTCAGAAGAGCTTCAGCGGTTTTGCTCGGCGGTCCTGGAGAGCGTCCGCGTGCGCCCGGACGTGGCCGGCCATGTCACCACCGGGCTGCTCCACGCGTCGCTGCGCGGCGTGGACTCGCACGGGGTGCGCCTGCTGCCGCACTATGTCCGGGCGGTGCAGGGCGGGCGCATCAACCCGAGCCCGGCGTACCGGTTTACGCGCAGCGCCCCGTCGACCGGCCTGCTCGACGGCGACCACACCTTCGGGCACGCCGCGGGCATGGAAGCGGCGGCGCGGGCGGTCGAACTGGCGAAGGAAGCGGGCAGCGGCCACGTCGCCGTCGCCAACTCGAGCCATTTCGGCGCGGCGTCGCTCTTCGCGCTGGAGATCGCGCGGCACGACATGATCGGCCTGAGCTTCACGAACACCGACGCCCTGGTCAAAAGCCACGGCGGCGTGCGGCCGTTCTTCGGCAACAACCCGCTCTGCCTGGCCGCGCCGTGCGAGGGGGAGGAGCCGTTCTGCCTGGACATGGCGACGAGCGTCGTCACCTTCAACAAGGTCCGCCAGTGGCGGCAGGAGCGCGCGGCAGCCCCGGCGGGCGTCGGCGCCGACCGCAACGGGGTCGAGACGACCAATCCGGATGACATGTCGATGCTGCTGCCCGTCGGCGGCCACAAGGGGTATGGGCTGAGCATGGCGATCGAGATCCTCTGCAGCCTGCTGACCGGCATGCCCTACGGCCCGCAGATCCCCAAGATGTTCGACGCGCCCCTGAGCGAGCGGCGCCGCCTGGGCCACTTCCTGATCGCCCTGCGCATCGACCGGTTCCAGGACGCGGCAACTTTCAAGCGGCGGCTGGCGGACATGATGCGGCAGCTCAGAAGCGAGCCGGCCGCCGAGGGCGTTGAGTCGGTGCTGGCCGCCGGCGACCCGGAGAAGCGCGCCGAGGCGCTGCGCCGGCGCGAGGGGATCCCGCTGCCGCCGGGCGATGCCGAGGCGCTTAAGCAGCTGGGCGAGGCGTACGGTGTCGCGTGCGAGTGGGCCGAGAGCCCGACGGTGCGGTAGGCGATGGATCCGCGGATTTCGATCATCATCCGGACCAAGGACGAGGAGCGCTGGATCACCCAGTGCCTCCAGGGGGTGTTCAGCCAGCGCTACCAGCCGTTTGAGGTGATCCTCGTCGACAACGAAAGCCGCGACCGGACGATCGAAAAGGCCAAGCAGTTTCCGATCCGCCGCGTGATCCCGTGCACGGAGTACCGGCCCGGCAAGGCGCTGAACCTGGGCATCCGGCAGGCGCGCGGCTCGCACCTAGCCTTCCTCTCAGGCCACTGCATCCCGGTCAACGAGCACTGGCTCGAGCGGCTGCTGGGCGGGTTCGACGCTCCGGAGATCGCCGGGGTCTACGGGCGCCAGGAGCCGATGTCCTTCACGCCGGATGCGGATAAGCGCGACCTGGCACTGGTCTTCGGGCTGGACCGGAAGGTGCAGGTGAAGGACAGCTTCTTCCACAACGCCAACAGCATGATCCGGCGCGAGCTCTGGGAACAGGTCCCGTTCGACGAGACGGCCACCAACATCGAGGACCGGATCTGGGCGCGGGACGTGCTGCGCCGGGGTTATAAGATCGTCTACGAGCCAGAGGCGAGCGTCTACCACTACCACGGCATCCACCAGAACGGCGACGCGCAGCGCTGCGTCAACGTCGTGCGCATCCTCGAGAGCCTCTACGGCGACTACCAGTACAAGTCGATCGAGCTGGAGCGGCTCAACGTGGTGGCGATCGTGCCGGTGCGGGGCCCGGTGCCGTCGGTCAACGGGCGGTCGCTGCTGGACTACACGATCGAGCGGGCGCTGGCCTCGCGCACCATCAAGCAGGTCGTGGTCTCCACGGACAGCTCCGAGGTGGCGAAGCTGGCCAAGCGGCTCGGGGCGCAGGTGCCCTTCCTGCGCGACGCGGCGCTCTCGCAGCCCTTCGTGGACCTCGCCCAGGTGCTGCGCTATTCGCTGGAACGCATCGAGGAGCTGAAGATCTTCCCGGACCTGGTCGTGTCGCTGGAAGTCACCTTTCCATTCCGCCCCCAGGGCTTGCTGGACGACATGATCGGGCAGCTCGCCCGGGAGGGCTACGACAGCGTCATCGCCGCGAAGCGGGAGAACCGGGCCATCTGGAAGGAGCAGGATGGCGCCATCGTCCAGCTGGACGAGGGGCTCACCCCGCGCCAGTTCAAGGAGGCGACATTCCTCGAATTGAAAGGGGTCGGCTGCGTGACGCACCCGGAATTCCTGCGCCAGGGCAGCCTCCTGGGCGATAAGATCGGCATCTACGAGATCACCAACCCGTACTCCCACCTCGAGGTCAGAAGCCCCGACGACGTGACGATGGCCTCGCACCTGATCGGCGAGCTGTTTCCGGCCGCGGCGCGCGCGGCAACGCGCCGACGGCGGACTCCGGCCGCCGTGAGGGCCGTCTAGATGACGCTGCCGCGTCCTGCCCGCCGCGTGGTGCTGCTGGACCGCACCGCCACCGTGGAATCCTACGCCGCGCGCGACGGGGCGCAGCGGGTCGCGGCGGGGGAGGATCTGCTCATCGCGCTAACACCGGCGGTGCAGGCCGCCTGCCGGCGCCGGGCGCTGCCGGCGCAGTCCACGCTGCCCTATTTCTCGACGGCGTCCCACCGCGATCTTTTGGAGGCGTCCGATCGGATGGTCGCCTGGATCGATGAGCGCGCGGCGTTCGCCGATGAGACGCTCGGGGTCCGTCACGCCTATCAAGAGGCGTGCGCCTTCTGGGCGCGCCTGCTGATCTATGCCTGCCTTCGGATCATCGAGATCGCGTCGCGCGCCGTGGAGCAGCATCGGCCCGAGGTCCTGGTCTCATCGAGCCCGCAGGGCATCGAGACCGCCAGCCTCTCGCTGCAGCTCGAGGAGGGGTATGTCGGCCGGCTCGTGGAGGCGGTCGCGCGCAAGGCGCCGGTATCGTTCGAGTCTCTGCCGGTTCCCGCGGCCCGCTGGGAGCGGCTATCAACGCGCTGCTCCCGCACGGCCAGGACGCTGGCCTCGTTCATGGTCAACTCGGCCCTCTTCGAGCGCGATGCGCGCAGGGCGGCATCCCGTCACGGGCTGTCGCCGCGGCCGGTGGTGGTGATGACCACGCCGCTCTACCAGATGGACCGGCTCACGCAGCGGCTGCAGGCCGAGTGCCCGGAGCGGCTCTTTCGCCTGCTGCCCGGGCCGGTGCTCGCCTCATCCGGCGCGTGCCGCCGCCTGCTGGGCCTGAACGGGCACGGCCGCGCTGGACGGCGCGCGGTGCAGCAGCGCTACGAAGCGCTGGCCGGCGCCGTGCGGGACGCGCGCGAGGTGTTCAGCTACCGCGGCATCGCCTTCAGCGACCTCGTGGCGCGCAAGATCAGCGGGCAGCTGGCGCCGCACCTGGCGAGCCTCCATGCCTGGGCGCATGCGCTGGATCGCTGGTTGGAACGCGCCAAGCCCTCGGCGGTGCTGTCGAACGGCATCCGCACCGACGACATCCTGCTGGCCGAGCTGTGCCGCCGGCGCGGCATTCCCTCGGTGCTGGCCAGCCACGGCTCGCACGTGCGCCCGACGAACGCCGCCGAGCGGATCGAGTGGGGCGCGCACGGCCGCAGCCTGCTGAGCGGGCCGTATTCACACCTGGCCCTCCAATCGCCGATGGCCGAAGGCTACCTGGAGGCGTTTCCCTCGCGGGGTACCCGCGTGAAGACTGGCCCGCTCATCTGGGGCACGCCAGTCGACCGGACGGCCAGCCGCGCCTGCCGGCAGCGCCTGCTGGCGAATGGCCGCGCGGCAGAGCCAACGCGCGTCGTGGTCCACGCCGGCACGCCAAAGATGATCAGCAGCCCGCGCTTCTACGTCTATGAAACGCCGGATGAGTACGTCCAGAGCCTTCGGGAGCTGGCCGAGGCGGTCTTGGGTCTGCCGCAGACGGTTCTGGTCATCAAGTTCCGCCCAAGCCCCGATGTCGGTGTTGACGACCTCAAGCTGCTGGTGCCGTTCTCGGACAACGTCCTGCTGAGCGTCGAGGAGCCGTTCCGGGATGTCCTGGGGATGGCGGATCTGCTGGTCAGCTTCTCATCGACCACGATCGAAGAAGCGCTGCAGAACGGCGTGCCGGTGCTACTCTACGGAGGCGGCGGGCGCTACCAGCACGTCCCCGCGCGCGCCATCCGTGCGGGCGAGCCGGCGGGGCCGGCTGCCGCCTACCACGTGCAAGAGGCGAGCCAGCTGCGCAGCGCCGTGGAGCAGATCCTGGCGCTGAAGCGCAGCGGGCACATCGCCGAAGCGCTGTTCGATCCGTACCGGTATCCCGCAGCCGAGCGCACGCCGCTGGCCGAGGTGCTCAGACAATGGTGACGCGCCCCCGCCGGTTGCAGGCGGTCTGGTACTTTCTCGCGCAGTACCCGCTGGTGTACGGCGGCCTCTTTCTCGTGACGGTCGCCTATGCGCTGCTCGAGAGCCTCAACATTTCGATCCTCTTTCCCTTGCTGCAGTCGGCCGTGGGGCAGGAGCCGGCCGCCGATCTGCCGCTCTTCGCCGCCCTGCGGCGCGTCATCGCGCAACTGCCGTTCGAAGACCCGGTGGTCGGGGCGTGCGTGCTGGCCGTGACGGTGCTGGCGGTCAAGGAGGCGGTGGCGTTCGGCCGCCAGGCGCTGATCGCCTTCGGGGTCGGCCGCGTGGTGTGCGACGTGAAGGAGGCGGTGTTCCGGCGCTACCTGCACAGCGACTATCAATTTTTCCTGGACCGCAAGCAGGGCGATCTGGCCTATACCGTGCTGCTCGCACCCGGCCGGCTCGGGGCGTGCCTGCGCAACATCCCGGAGCTGGCGAGTGCCGCTTTCATGACCCTGGCGCTGGGAAGCCTGCTCCTGGCGCTGTCGGTCCCCGTGACCCTGGCGCTGGCGGTCGTGGGGCTGGTATTCAACGGTGTCACGCAGTTCCTGGCGAGGCAGCTCTCCTACCATATCGGCAAGGAGCGGGTGGTCGTCGACGCCGAAGCCCACGTTGCCGTCAATGAGCTGGTGGATGGCATCAAGCAGATCACCGTGGCCAACGCGCTGGGGCTCTGGTGGCAGCGCTTCGCGCGGCCGGTGCGGCGATTCAAGGAGCTGGTCATCCGTGATGAGATCTGGATCGCCATCCCGGAGCGGGTCATGCAGTTCGTGCCGGCGCTCATCATGATCGGCGCCGCCCTGTGGATCCGCTACAGCCGCCCGGCAAGCCCCGAGATCATGCTCTCGAGCCTGCCGGTCATCGGCGTCTACGGGTTCGCCTGCTATCGGCTGCTACCGTTTCTCACGTCGTTCGGGCGGCTCTCCATGCAGCTCATGGGTACGCTGCCGGATGCCGAGCGGCTCTACGAGCTGCTGCGCGCCTCCGACGAGCCTGCCTCGGAGGGCCATCGGGTGCTGGACGGGTTCCGCGAGGCCATCCGGTTCGAGCGCGTCGGGTTCGACGCGAAGGACAGGCCGGGCATCCTGCGCGACGTCAGCTTCTCGATCCGCAAGGGCCAGCACGTGGCGATCGTCGGGCCCTCGGGAGCAGGCAAGTCCACCGTCGCACATCTGCTCATGCGGCTCTTCGAGCCCACCCAGGGCCGCATCCTGGTCGACGACATCGAGATCAAGGAGCTGACGCGTGGCTCGTTGCGGCAGGCGGTGGCGCTGGTGAGCCAGGAGACGTTCATCTTCCACGGGACCGTGCGGGACAATATCGCCTTCGGGCACCCCGAGGCCACCCCCGAACGCCTGGCGCAGGCCGCACGGCTGGCCAACGCCCACGAGTTCATCGAGCGGCTTCCCCAAGGCTACGACACGGTGATCGGGGACAAAGGGCTGAAGCTCTCCGGGGGCCAGCGCCAGCGCCTCGCGATCGCCCGGGCCATCCTGCGCGACCCGGCCATCCTGGTCCTGGACGAGGCGACGAGCTCGCTGGACTACCAGTCCGAGGCGCTGGTGCAGCAGGCGATCGCGGCCGCCTCGAAGGACCGGACGGTCATCACCATCGCGCATCGCTTCTCGACGGTCAGCGGCGCGGAGACGGTCCTGATCATGGACGGCGGCCGGGTCGTGGATGAAGGCACGCCGGAGTCACTGAGGCAGCGGCACAGCCTCTATCGAGGTCTCGCCGAACATGAAGAGAAGGCCTGGCGACGGTTGGAGCCCAAGGCGGCGTAGGATGCGGTGCGTCGGCATTATTCCGGTTCGGATGGCCGCAAGCCGCTTTCCGGGCAAGCCGCTGGTCCGGATCCTGGGACTGACGATGTTGGAGCACGTCTATCGCCGCTCGCGGCTCTGCCAGGCACTCGATGAAGTGATCGTGGCCACCTGCGATGAGGCGATCCGGCAGGCCGCGCTGGCCTTCGGTGCCTCCGTCGTCATGACGTCCGACCGGCACGAGCGGGCGATGGAGCGCGTGGCCGAGGCGGCCACCACCATCGAGGCGGATCTGGTCGTGTTGATCCAAGGGGACGAGCCGCTGGTCCATCCGCCGATGCTGGAGGAGCTGATCGCGCCGCTGCTCGCCGAGGAGGCGGTGCAGTGTACGAACCTGATGCTGGCCGTCGATGAGGCCGACGCCCGCGATCCGGACCAGATCAAGGTCGCCTGCGACCTCGCGGGCAACGCGCTCTACATGTCCCGCGAGCCGTTGCCGACCATGCGCCGCGGCGCGGCGGGGCCGCGGTGGCGGCAAATCGGCCTCATTGCGTTTCGCAAGCCGTTTCTCCTGAAGCTGGTGTCGCTGCCGCCGACGCCGCTTGAGCGCGCCGAATCGGTGGACATGCTGCGCGCCATCGAGCATGGCTGCGCGGTGCGGATGGTGCCCACGCGCTACGTCACCTATCCGGTCGACGAGCCGGACGATGTCGCGCGGGTCGAAACGCTGCTGCAAGACGACCCGTGGCTTGCGGCGTACGCGCCGCAGGCGGGCAGCCCCTCGGGAGGGCGCTGAACGATGGCCGCCGACCAGCGCCTGCGGATCGGCATCGCCGGCTACGGCGTCGTCGGCAAGCGCCGGCGCGCGTGCATCGACGACCATCCCTCGCTGCGGACCGTGGCGGTGTGCGACCAGACCTTCGCGCAGGCCACCACGCTGCCGGACGGCGTGCGGGCCTACCCGGACTACCGGCGCCTGCTCGACGATCAGCTCGATGCGGTTTTCATCAGTCTGCCGAACTACCTCGCACCTGAGGTGACGATCGCGGCGCTGGAGCGCGGTCTGCACGTCTTCTGTGAAAAGCCGCCGGGCCGCACGCTGCAGGACGTCGAACGGGTCATCGAGGTGGAGCGCGCCCACCCCGGGCTCGTGCTCAAGTACGGCTTCAACCACCGCTACCACGACTCCGTCCGGGAGGCGCTTAGCCTGGTCAACGCCCGCGCGCTGGGCGAGATCATCAACCTGCGGGGCGTCTACGGCAAGAGCAAGGTCGTGCCGTTCGCCGGCAGCTGGCGGGCCGAGCGGCGCTATGCCGGCGGGGGCATCCTACTCGACCAGGGCATCCACATGGTGGACCTGATCCGGCTCTTCGGCGGCGAGTTCACCGAGGTGAAGAGCTACGTTGCCAACAGCTACTGGAAGCACGACGTCGAGGACAACGCGTACGCGATTCTGCGCTCCACCACCGGCAAGGTCGCCATGCTGCATTCGAGCGCGACGCAGTGGCAGCACCGCTTCTGCCTCGAGATCGCCCTGACCGAGGGCTACCTCGAGCTGCGGGGCATCCTCTCCGGCTCGAAGAGCTACGGGCAGGAGCAGCTCGTCATCGGTCGGCGCGCCGAGGCCGCGACCGGAGCGGCCCACGAGGAGGTCAAGACGTTCCTCGAGGACAACTCCTGGCGGGACGAGGTGCAGGAGTTCGCCAAGGCGATCCTCGAGGGCTGCCCGCCGGCGTCCGGCACGAGCGCGGACGCGCGCGAGACGATGCGCCTGGTGACGCGCATCTACTGCGCCGACCCGGGCTGGCGCGAGGCCTTCGGCATCGAGGAGCCGGACGCGCAGCCGCTCCGACCACTGCCGGTGCCGGTGCGCTGATGGGCGCGGACGCGTTGGCATGGCTGCGGCTGGCCGAGCGGACCGCCGAACAGGCGGCCCGGATGCTGCGGGCCGAACGCGACGGGATGCGGCGCATCCGACAGCGGCTGGACCGGGATCTGAAGCTCGACGGCGATCAGGCGCTGGACCGGTTCATCGCCGCGCGGCTGGAGGGCGGCTCGCCGTTTCCCATGATGTCGGAGGAGCGCGCGGGTGCGGCGCTGCGCGCCGGGACGCGCCACTGGATCGTCGATCCGCTGGACGGCAGCGTCAACTTCGCCCGCGGCATTCCGCTCTCGTGCATTTCGATCGCCCTGTGGCGCGGCCGCGCGCCGCTCTTGGGCGTCATCTATGACGTGCATCGGATGGAGCGCTTCAGCGGGATCGTCGGGCAGGGCGCCTGGCTGGACGGACGCCCGATCCGCGTGGGCGCGGCAGGCGCACCGCGGGATGCGGTGCTGTGCACTGGCTTTCCGGTGGGCAGAGACTTTTCCACCGAATCGCTCGCGAGCTTCGTGCGGCACATCCAGCGCTACCAGAAGGTGCGGCTGCTCGGCTCAGCCGCCTTATCCCTGGCGTACGTGGCCTGCGGCCGGGCGGACGCCTATGAGGAAGAGCGGATCGCGCTCTGGGACGTCGCCGCCGGCATCGCGATCGTCCGGGCCGCCGGCGGGGCTGCGCGCTGCCAGCCGGCGCGGTTCGACGCCACCGTCACGGTCGCAGCGGGCAATCGGACGCTATTGCAGGACAGCTGAAAAGGAGTCACATGGGACGGCTCAAAGAGACCTTGCGCAAGCGGGAACAGACGATCGGATCGTGGCTGACCTTTCCGGCCGACGCCCCGACGGAGATCATGGCGCGCGCCGGCTTCGAGTGGCTGGTGGTCGATATGGAGCACGCGCCGCTGGGCGCTGCCGAGGCCGCGCGCCTGATCCGCATCGTCGACCTGGCCGGGCTGCCGGCGCTGTGCCGCCTGCCCTCGAAGGACCCGGTGGCGGCCAAGCACGTGCTGGACGCCGGGGCCTCGGGCATCCTCGTGCCCAGCATCGAATCGGCGGCCGATGCGCGGCGCGCGGTGGAGTCGGCGTACTATCCGCCACGCGGCGCCCGGGGCGTGGGGTTAGCCCGCGCCCAGGCCTACGGCAGCGGGCTGGAGGAGTACCGCGCCCGGATGGACGACTCGCTGGTCGTCATCGTGATGGTCGAAACCGCCGCCGGTGTTGAGGCGGCACCCGCCATCGCGACCACGCCGGGGATCGATGCGCTCTTCATCGGCCCGTACGACCTCTCGGCGTCGCTCGGCCGGATCGGGGAGCTGGACCACCCGGCGGTCCGCGAGGCCGAGAAGCGGGTGCGCGCAGCAGCACAGCAGGCCGGCGTCGCCTGCGGGATCCACCTGGTCCACCCCACCGCCGCCACGGCCCAGCAGGCGCTGCAGGACGGCTACACGCTGCTCGCGCTGGGCGTTGACATGATCCTGTTGGGACAGGCCGCCGCCGCGACGGCGGGATTACTGAGCGAACTGCCTCTTACGCTGCGAGGTGCCAAATGACGCCGACGGCAGAGCCGCCGGTTGCGGTGCACAAGGCCTACGACCGCCTGCGCGCCGATCATGCGAAGCGCGAGGCGGCCCTCGAGGCGCGCCTCGATGCGCTCCTGGAGCTGGGCCGCGAAGTGGAGAGTCCGCTGCTGCAGGAGCTGAAGCCCACGATCGTGCTGGCACTCAAGTGGAAGTTCGATTACCTCGCCAAGACGCTGGCCTCGCCCTTCGAGCTGGAGGCGGACGTGGCGTACTGGCACGGAGTGCTGGAGATGCTCCGGTCGCTCGCCGGGCAGCGGTGGTTCGCGCGGCCCGAGGCGGCTGCTGCCGCCGCCGCCGATCCCTGGCGGCGCACGGCGGAGGGCTTCGACCTGGGCTGGACGACCACCACCGAGGGCGAGCGGTTCGCGGCCTCGCGGGAGATCGCCCGCGAGCGGCTGGACCAGATTTTGGAGATGCTGGGAGGCCCGGCCTGGATCAACGGGAAGGAGATTCTCGACAGCGGCTGCGGGCCTGGACGCTACATCGACCTGCTGCGCGCGCTCGGACCCAAGCGGATCGTCGGGTTGGATCAGGGCGAGCGGCTCGTGACGGTGCTGCGGAAGCGGTTCCGGAATGATGCGCTCATCGAGATCGTCCGCGGCACCTGCGAGCGGCTGGAGTGTCCCGACGCGTCCTTCGACCTGGTAATCTCCAACGGGGTGCTCCACCATACCCCGTCCGATTTGCAGACGATGCTCCGGGACCACGCCCGCGTGCTGCGGCCGGGCGGTGCCATATTCATCATGCTGGTGGGCAAGGGCGGCCTCGAGCTGAAGATGTGGAAGTTCGTCCGCGACTTCCTCTACGACGTGCCGCTGCGGTCCATGCTCGAGCGGTTCGGCCCGCGGGTCTCGCCCCTGCGCCTGCAGGGCATCGTCGATCATATGTACGGCGAGTACCAAGAAACCGGCCGCGAGGCGTTCGAAGGCTGGTGCGAAGGGCTCTTCACGCGGATCGAGCGGGTGCCGGGGGTGGCGGGCCTTGACGTCACGCCGGAGGTGTATCGGGACGACCCGTACTTCGCCGAGCGCTTCGGCTGCGGCCAGCTGCGGTATCTCTGCCACAAAGGTCCATCACGGTCAGCACAGCGAGGAGGAGCCAGATGATCGAGCAGGGGACGGCGACGACCGAGGCCGCTTCAACGCTCGGCACCGCAGTCGTCGAGGGCTACCAGCGGGACGGCTACTATCTGCATCGGGGCCTGTTTTCCCGGCGCGCGATTGACGAGGCCTGCGCGTGGCTCAGGGCGCAGGATCCGGCGAAGCTGGCCAAGTCGTGGACCGAGCAGGAGCCCGGCGTGCCGCTAGCGGTCTTCTCCGTCATCCACAAGGACACCCATCCCATCTCGGCGATCGCCAACGACAAGCGCATGCTCGACATGGCCGGGGAGCTGATGGGTGCCCCGGTCTACATCTGGTCTAGCAAGGTGAACCTGAAGGCGGCCTGGTGCGGGGCAGTCGAATACTACCACCAGGACCTGGTCTACTGGAAGGATCGCGGCTATCCGCGCGACGAGATGCTCAGCTGCATGGTCTTCCTGGACCGCCACCACCTGCGCAACGCCGCGCTGCACGTGTTTCCCAGCAGCCACCGCTCGGGGTTCATCGAGCACCAGGCGTTCATCAACATCAACGGACTCTCCAAGTTCATGGTGCCGCCGTCGACTCTGGACCGGCTCCACCGCGAGCACGGCCTGGTGGCCATCGACGCGCAGCCCGGCGACGTCCTGTTCTTCCACACGAGCCTGGTGCACGGCTCCTCCCACAACATCGGGCCGGAGTCCCGAATGATCATCCTCTCGCAGCTCAACACCGTCGGCAACGAGCCCGTCGAGGTCAGCGCCAACGCGAAGCAGTTCAACCTGCGCCGCGCCGAGGCCGAGCTGCGCGAAGCCGAGCGGCGCTACCAGTGGTTCAAGCAGAAGTACGAGAGCCAGCTCACGTCGGACGAGCTGACGTTCAGCGCGCCGATCCCGGAGCACGAGAAGGCCCGGCCGGCGGCGAAAGCGAAGGCATGAGCCAAGGACCCTCGACCATCCTGGTGACCGGCGCCGCCGGCCTCATCGGCTCGGCGGTGGCGAAGCGGCTCCACGAGCGCGGCGCGCGGGTGGTGGCGGCGGACGACTTCAGCCTCGGCACCTGGAAGGACGAGCAGCCGAATCTCATCTGGGAGCCGCTGGACGTCGCCGAGGCGGACTTTTCGGCGCGGCTTGCTTCCCACCGGATCGAGGCGGTCGTCCACTGCGCCGCCCACCCCGGCGGCAAGTCGCTCCAGGAGCCGTCGGCGAACGTGCGCGTCAACGCCCTCGGCAGCATGCGGCTCTTCGAGTGGTGCGCGCGCGCCAAGGTGCCGGTCGTCTACCTGAGCTCCTCGGCGGTGTACGGCGAGCAGCCGGCGGCGCCGATTGCCGAGCAGGCACCGCTTAAACCCGGGACGATCTACGCGGCCTGCAAGGTGGCCTGCGAGCAGTTCCTGCGCATCCTGGAAGCGGGCTACGGGCTGCGCTGGACCGTCCTGCGGCTCTTCGCGACGTACGGCTCCGGCCACCGGCCGAGCGCCCACCAGGGCATCGTCAACGTGATGCTGACCCAGCTGCTGGCCGGCGACCGGCTCATCGTGCGCGGTTCCCTGGAGCGCGTGCGCGACCTGGTTTACGTGGACGATGCGGCGCAGGCGATCGTCGCCTGCCTGTTCAACGAGGCCACGCGCGGCCAGATCCTCAACGTCGGCACCGGGGTGCCGGTGACGATCCGCGAGCTGATCGCCGCGCTCTGCGAGACGCTCGGCAAGCGCCTGAGCGATGTCGAGGTCACCGAGGCGGAGCCGACGGTCGGCGACCCGCACTACAGCGTGGCGGATGTGAGCGCCCTCGCCCGCGCCGGTGTCGTAGCCCGGATCGGCCTGCGGGAAGGGCTGGAGCGGTTGGTGCACGAGCGGAAGGAGCGCCTGGCCGTCGCGTAACGTGGCCGCGGTGTCCCAGAGCAGTGCGGCGCTGCTTGTTGAGAGTCTGGCACCGAAGAGTACCCTCGCGTCAGCATAAAAAGTTGAGGGTCCTTGAAACATGCGGAAGTATCGAGGATCACTTGCTCGCCAGTTCGCCAAGGGCGCGGCGAATCTTGCCTGGCCGCTCTTAGGGGCGTGGTACCGTGACCTGTACCGCCGACGCTATCGTTCCGCGGTTGACCGCCCAACCTTTGCCCAACGGGAGATCTTGCCGCTGGTGAGCGAGCGCGTGCAACGGTTCCTTCGAGATGCTCCTGAGCACATTCAGCGCGAGTATCTCTCGTCTGCGGCGTGGAGCGATGCCGCGGTGGTGTCGCGCTATGCCAGCCAGCGGCAAACCGAGAGCCATCGTGTGGTTCCCTTGATCGAGTATGGAACGCGGTATGACCTGGTCGCTTCGCATTACTACCCGCTGGCCATTGCCTTTCAGGGTTTACCGAAGGTACCGGTGTATGACTACGGGTGTGGGGATGGACGGCTGTGTGGGATGCTGAATAGTTGGACGTATTGGGGGATTGATAGCAACGCTGCCTCCGTTGCGGATTGTCGGACGCGTTACCCCCATGCGCAGTTCTCACACCTTCCATCGTTGAAGGAGTTACCGTCAATTGAGCCTATGCCGTTGGAATCCATCGGCGTGTTAGCATGGGTGCTATGCCATCTACTCCGTTCGGAAACGGAAGAGCTTTTAACGTGGTGTGTGCAGCATCACCGCTGGATTGTGATTGCGGAAAGCCTCAAGTCAAGCGATCTCCGCGTCATGGAGCGCAACGAGTACTTGGGTGAGGCGCCGACGGATTGGAACTTTCATCGGATGCTCACGGAGCGTGGAGCCAAACTCACGTCGCTCTATTGGCATCCCGTATTGGTCAACGACCGCTTTCACGACGGCCACGCGTTAGCCACGTCGGTCTATCAGGTCAGCCACTAGGTCGGTGAACCCCACGGTCCCATGTGTGGAATTTTCGTCGCTTTAGCCAAGAGCGGAACGGTCGATCCCGCCGCCTGCCGCCGGGCCCTGGCCACGATGCACTGGCGCGGGCCGGACTGCATGTTTTCGCGGGTCTGGGAGGGGCGGCTGTTCCTCGGCCAGACGGTGCTCTCCATCACGGGCGATGCGCACGCCGGCGGCGAGCACCAGCGCTCGCCGTCCGGCCGCTACGACGTGCTATTCAACGGCGAGATCTACAACTTCCACGAGCTACAGGAGCGGTTCCTCGGCGCCTCTGAGTTGGCACCGCGCTCCGGGACCGATACCGAAGTCCTGACGAACCTCCACGAGGTGCTCCCACCGGAGCAGATTGCCCCGCTGCTGGACGGGATGTACGCCTACGCGGTGTTTGACGCGCAGGCCCAGCGCCTGCATCTGGCCAGAGATCCGCAGGGGGAGAAATCGCTCTACCTCTATGAGGATGCGCATTGGTTGGTGGCCGCTTCGGAGATCCGAGCGATCCAGACGTTCCTGCCGGGCATCCCGCTGGATGCCCAGGCGCTGCGCGACTACTTCAGGAGCCGCCACCTGATGCTGCCGGGGCGCAGCGTCTTCCAGGGGATTCGCCAGATCGACCCGGGGATCATCGAGACGATCGAGCTGGAGTCGTTGCAGCGTACGACCACCCAGGCCGCCCGGCTGAGAGACTGGATCAGCCCACAGCGGCTTGAGGCGAACGCCCGCCGGCCGATCGACAGTCTGGTGGATGAGCTCGACAGCCTGCTCGCCCGGTGCGTGCGCGAGATGGTCCCACCCACGCGCCGCTTCGCCGCGGTCGTCAGCGGTGGCATCGACTCCTCGCTGGTCGCCTCCTATCTCCTGAAGGAGGGCAGTCCGGAGCTGCTGGTGGCGGTCAACCACGTCGGCAAGGACCGCATCAGCGCCGACCTGAGCGGATTCGAGCGCGTGCTGGGCCGTGGGATCAGCGTCGTGCCGGTGGATCCGGCGGCCTACGCCGCGGAGATCTGGCG
>Ga0247727_10010443_pt1 | contig 16458 bp, 13 predicted proteins | sample WisWelCaveWW1625_FD_202498 | JGI IMG/M metagenome (GOLD analysis project Ga0247727, IMG submission 202498) | Biofilm microbial communities from Wishing Well Cave, Virginia, United States - WW16-25 | ecosystem: Environmental > Aquatic > Deep subsurface > Groundwater > Cave microbial mat | place... | reverse complement strand
AGACGGGCCTACGGTTTTTTACAGTTTACGGTCCTTGGGGGCGCCCTGATATGGCGCTGTTCATTTTTACGAAGGCCATCAGTGAGGGAAAAAAAATTCCCGTCTTCAACAACGGCGAGATGAAGCGTGATTTCACCTATGTCGATGATATTGTCGATGGTGTTCTGGCCGTTCTCGACAATCCACCGGGCAATGACAATGGCGCCGTGCTGCACCGTGTTCTAAATATCGGCAATACACGCAGCGAAAACCTGATGGATTTTGTCCATATCATCGAAAAGGAACTCGGAAAAAAAGCCGAAATCGAATTCAAGGAAATGCAGCCCGGCGACGTCAAGGAAACCTACGCCGACGTTACGGAAACCACTGCTGTCAGCGGCTTTAAGCCCAAAACGCCGATCACCGACGGCGTGCCGCGTTTCATCGCGTGGTATAAAGATTACTACAAAATTTCCTGAAGTAGTTTGTCAAAAGTCTGCATGACATTTTCTTTCCGGTATTTGTCCGGGAGAAGCGAAGATATGTCGGCTGATGGGGTAACTTTCGCCATCGCCTTCGTAAATTCAAGAATGTCTTTTGTCACCGTGACGGCGCCTTCCGGCGCTTCACCGGCGATTTCGACAATCCCGCCGGCTTCCTTGAGGGCAATAACCGGTATGCCGCAAGCCAGCGCTTCGAGCGCCGCGTTCGGCAAACCTTCCCACCGCGAAGGCAAAAGGAAGCAGTCTGCCGCCGCAAATGCTGCCCACGGCTCCTTGCTAAAACCGGGCAGGCTGACCTTCCCCGAAAATTTCAGCGATTCAATCATATATTCCAAATGTTCACGCTGGCTGCCTTCGCCTAGAATTGTAAGGTGCCAATCAGGCCCGCGGTAATCCTTCAGCGCTTTGATCAGCCGGTCAAACCCCTTTTCAGGATGCAGCCGTCCGGCCGCGATAAAGCGTATTTTTTCTGATGTCCCTTTGATATTGCCGGAAGCACGGACATCAACCGGGTTGGGAAGCAGGGCCATGCGCTTTGCCGGAACGCCCAGCTCCAGGTTCATTTTTTCGAGAATAATCCGGGCAGGCGCGATAATTTTATCAGCCAGCGGATAAAGCGCACGGTAAAGGATGCGAATGACAGGCGCCATGGCGCCGCGCCCGTGCAGCGTGCATTCCGGTAAAGTCGATTCCCGCACGATGAATTTTGTTTTCGGCAGGAAAGGGCGCAGCATCAATACGCCGAAATTCATATGCGCCATGGTGGCGATGACGATATCGGGCTGTATCTCTTTCAATCTGGAAAAAAGTTTCGGTAGCCCGGCAATCACGTTCTTGGCATCAAGGGAATGAAACGGGATAGACGGATCGATAAAATCCTTCAGCGTGCCGCCGGAACTGACGGCAATGAAAACCGGGTCGTATTTATCGCGTGGCAAGGCGTTTACAAGGCGCGCCATCACCATTTCCGCACCGCCGACCGTCAGGTCAGGAAGCACAAAAGCAATGACGGGTTTACGGTTCATGGTCCTGCTTCGCTTTGAATTGCCGGATATAAAGGTTAACGTTATCAGTCAGACGCCCAATGTGCGCTTTGGTGTCGGGTGCCGTCAATATGTCTTTTCCATCCTTCATTGACTGAATAATTTTCTTGCTCATATCCGCGCTGAAATGCCCCAGGTCCTTGTAATTATCAAGATCTGCAGTTTCAGACCATTCATCGAAGGAAAAAATTTTTGCATTCGGGTAATCTTTCAGCGCCTGTGCCAAAGCGTATCGCATATTCATCATACGGGTAAATTCTTTCGGCGCCATCGTCGCATAAAAATGCCGTGAATAGGGTGGCAGAAAAAGCAGGAACTCCTGATCCGGGTGGTTTTTGATTGTGGGCAATAAAATATCATCGATATTCGGAAATTTATAAGCGTCGAAAGTCGCGGGGGCAGTTTTTTCACTAAAATTTGTATCTGTCAGGCCCAACTCTTTTCCCTTGCCGAAAGATTCGCGCGCCTCATCATACCAGGACTGGTACTTCTCGTAAGATTTGCCATGAGCAATTAAATATTTGAAGCGGAAAAAAACATCAATTGAGGCAAGATAAAAATAATCATTCAGCCTGTTTTCATCATATAAGAACTGGGGAAAAAACTTTCCTGGGCTGATTTGCAGGATTTCAGGATCGTTCGGCGCGCACACTTTATCTTCCGCATAGGTATTATGAACATCCCAGATCACATTTTTAATTTCACCGGATTTTGTCACTTGTTCATGGAGTATTTTCTGCTCCGAGGGCAGTGAGCCCGACAGGCTCATCTGCAAGATGCCCTTGCCGCTCAGGGTTTTTTCAACATGCGAGGGCAGGAAGTTCTGCGAATAGGATGTGCCGATAATCACAGTATCGCAGCAATCCTCACGCTTCATCATTTGCGCAATGACCCCGGCATTCTGAAAGCGCTCAAAATCCCGCGCATATCTGTCTTTCACAAAATACGACGCATGAAAAATCTGAAAAGGATCGAGAATATAAGCGGCAGACAGCAATATCGTGCTCAGCAGTGACATGAGCACTGCGAGATTCAGGACGTAATATTTTGCGTCTTTTTCGTTCATGCTCATCCTAAAACTGGAAATACAAAAATTCGGAAATCCGCTGCATGCTGAACAGCGCAACAATCCCCATGGCTGCAATTGCCAGCGCCGCACCCTTGTTCATTGCAAATCGGCGTATGGTCTTGTTTTCGCTTAGGCCGAAATATTCAACGCTGGCTGGCAGAGTAAGGCACAGCAAGTAAGCGCCCGAGATCCAGAAAATACCCAGGTAGGATGTGCTGAGCCATTGCTCTCCTGTACCCGGCGTACGGATCCAGCCCGTATTGCCCAGGGCCCCAAACAGTTTTTCCGGCAGGATGATGCCGTTCAGTCCTGCCATCGCCTCCAGCATGCGGAACGCTGATTTGAAATCCTCTGCCCGGAAAAACACCCAGCCGATGACAACCGCCAGCATCGTCAGGAGGTGAGCGGGAACTTTGTAAACAAAGCGCGCTGTATCCATTTGTGGCCAGAATTTTTCACGGAATGAAGTAAAGAGGTGATTGATCACAAGGTAAATTCCGTGCAACAGCCCCCATGCCGCAAAAGTCCAGCCTGCGCCGTGCCACATTCCGGCCAGAAACATTGTCAGCGTCAGGTTGAAAATCTGTCGCCCGCCGGACATGCGGTTTCCCCCCAACGGGATGTACAGGTAATCACGGAAAAAACGCGACATTGTAATATGCCAGCGCCGCCAGAACTCGGTGATGCTTGTGGATTTGTAAGGGGAAAGAAAATTGACGGGCAGGACAAAGCCCAGCATCAAGGCAAGGCCTAGCGCCATATCGCTGTAGCCTGAGAAGTCAAAATAAAGCTGGAATGTGTAGGCCAGCGCGCCGCTCCAGCCGTCAAAAAATCCTAATTTTTTTCCTTCGTGTGCCAATGTGAACACGGGCATCGCGTAAAGGGCCAGCGTATCGGCAATTACCACTTTTTTAAACAGCCCGGTTATAAACAGGCTGAGGCCCAGTGCCATATTGCGCCAGAATTTTTCGCGGCCCGCAAAATTTTCGAATTGTGGTATGATTTCCCATGCGCGCACGATAGGCCCGGCGATCAGTTGCGGAAAAAAGCCGACATACAGCGCGTAATTGCGCAAATTTACCGGCACGATCTTGCCTTTATATATGTCGACGAGATAGGTGATCTGGTGAAAGGTGAAGAACGAAATGCCAAGGGGCAGAAAAATATCGCCGGGACTGATATCTGTTCCCGCAAGGGTATTGAGAGTTTCAGCAGTCAGCAGGGCGTATTTGAACCATCCCAGCAGGCCGAGATTGACAGCGATCGCAAGCGCCAGGACTCCTTTGCGGTCTGGCTTCCGGGCGCCGATATGCTGCCCACACACGAAATTGAACAGGATTGATCCCGCCAGCAACAGGACAAAGGGCGGATTCCAGTAGGTATAGAAGGCAAGGGATGCAGGCACGAGGAACGTTAAGGCCAGTTCTGTTTTTCCGGAGCGTATGAGCCCCCAGTAAATCAGCAGGACCACGGGCAGGAAGATAAAAATAAATTCATAGGAATTAAAGAGCACTTTGCGTTACCTTCTCGAGAATTTTTTCCGCACGCTTCTGCCAGGTATAATGCGAAAGGAAATCTTCGCGCGCCGTGCGGCCAATGCGCTCGCCCTCGCGCGGATTTATTTTCAGGAATGTCAGTGCTTCAATCCATTCCGCTTCGGAATCCGGTGTGCGCAGCAGGGCATTTTCATTGTCCCTGAGGACTTCAAGCAGCACCGGCATGTTCGAGCAGATCATCGGCTTGCCCGACGCCATATATTCAAAAATTTTCAGCGGCGACATCCATGAAGCTGTGTCGCCTGTATTACCCGCCACGGCCACTTTTTTCTGATACGGCGCCAGCAGCACATCGAAATGCTGGAGAAAACCGGGGATAAGGGCCGGCGGGACATGGCCATGGAAATGCAGGTTTTTCAGCCCTTTCAGCTCATTCTGCCAGTATGAAACATCGTCTTTCGTACCGCCGACGATGTGAAAGCTTGTGTCGTTCGCCGCCTTCGCCATCGCCGCGATGATTTCAATGCCGCGCCCTTTATAAAGATGGCCCGTATAGCCTGCATGGAATGAGCCCGGTTTTTTTTCAAGCGCAACGTACTGATCCATCGGAGGCAACGGGTTGGCTCCGTCCGGCGCGACGATTATTTTTTCCGGTGGTACATTCCATTCGCTTGCCAGGTGATTTTTCAGCGCCTGCGAAATGACAACAATGCCCATGAAATTTTTGCTTTTTACGACGTGGCGGAAGATGCTGCGCGCGACGCTGCCCAGAGAAGAAGGCGAGTCATGAATTTCAAACAGCACAGGCAGGCCGGACATGACGCAGGCCCATGCGCTCATCAGGCAGCGGCTGAACACGAAATCGGGCTTTATCTCGCGGGCTGTTGTCGCATTACGAAAACCATAAGAAATGAGCCCAATACGCCCGGGCTTGCAGTACTGGCGGAGGAGGCGGAAATTCTGTTCAACGCCGTACCATGCAAAAATATCGTCATCATTATCATCGCTGCCGCGTGCGCAAAGCAATGTCACGCGGTGTCCGTTATGCGCCATCGCCTGCGCCATTTTCATCATATGAATGCTGTTGGCGGATTGCGAGGGGATGGCTTGCGGCGCGATGTAAATGATTTTCATACGCGCCTCAAACGTATAATACACAAAGCGCGCCGACCTTTATGAACCATGTCGACGGCAATTTTATCCTGGGCAGGAGACAGGCGCGGATGCAGGTCGCAGCGAACTTCACCTGAAAATTCCAGGGGGCTGTAAAACGAAGCCAGAGTTTCTTTCTTTCCTGTTTCCGGGTGATACAAAAACAATTTTTGACGCCCCATGATATCCGGATAAGTATCGGAAAGAATTATACCGTTATGAAGAAGAGAAGGGTGCCCGTCTTCATTCAGTTGCGTTGGCTGGAGAATTTTAAAATTCTGGCTCTTGTCCTGTAGCGCGGCATAAACAATTTTTCTATCCTTGGTTCCGGTGACGAGAATATTCTCATCATCCATCCATGTGTAATGTGACGGGGCGATATCAGGCGTCAACGCATACAGGCCGCTGCCATCGCTATTGGCTGTATAAAGCCTGACGGCACGTTTTGCCCCTGCTGCGATATGGAATACCACGAAACGTGTGCCCGACGGATTGAAAGTCAGATGGTTGAGATAATATTGCGGACCATCCGCTGGCCTAAAATCAGACATATTCAGAATCTGTTTTTCTTCTCCAGTACGCAGGTCAATGCGCCCCACCCCATCAACCGCTGAAGAAATATTGCTGTAGCCGTAACCGCGGCGAAGCTGATGCAAGCGAGAAAAATTTAAGGTAAGGGCATAATGACGTTGATGGTCTATAGCGTAAATGGGATGTGCAAATTTTTTCAAAATATTGTCGCTATATATATTTTGAATCACGGCGCCATGCGCCGTATTGTAAATAACGCTGTCTTCGCTGAGCCATTGCAGACGGCAACCTTGCTGCCAGTTCCATGTTGATGTCTTTGCAAAACATTGAAATCTAAGGGGTTTTTGCGATAAATCAAAAAAGCCTAATTCCAGTTCCGGTTGCGTGTCGTGAGGGCTTATATTCTCCGCTGGCGCACGCATGGCAAGAATAAGCTTTCCATCATTGCTGAACGGCGTGACATCATAATAACCAAAAAATATTTGTCTTTTTGCATCGGAAAGAATCTGGGTGCCCACACCCGGCTTATTGCCGCAGATACCGGCAATGCGCCGCGCATTATCACGTGCGAAGCTCAGCGCCGTCGGCGGCAGGATTTTTTTAACCAGTTTTTTCATCACAGCTCAGCAAAAAGCAGAATTGATCAATTTTCCTGATATTGATTTTTCCCTTGCCAGGAATGTCGCGGATAATATCTTCCAGTTCTCTTTTTTGAAATGACGCGAATTTGTGATCCACGTAATTTCCGCTGCGACCGATAATCTTTTTAAGGCCACGGTAAATGCGGACAAGAAACGATCGCCCCAGGCGTTTATAAATCGTGCAGCAGGAAATTTCTTCGGCATCCGGTGTATGCGGGCCGATGGCATCTAGAATTTTTTCAAATGCGAAGTCGCCGTCAAGATTGGCGATATAATTCGCGAGATAGGGCCGTGCCGCACGTCGCGCGGCGTCCAGCTCCGCGTGGTCGCCCAAAACAATACGACGAAGCGTTAAGATCAGGGACTCCGGCGTATCAGCGTGCAGGCTGCCGCGATAGGGCAGGTCGGTTTCAATCGATGGATCCTTGAACGGGCGGTAAGCGATGGAGGGCACATCGGCGGCAAAAGATTCCAGTGCCGAAGTGCAGAAATGATGGATATCGCATTCGCTGGCCAGAAGCCACGGGTGAATATTTCCCTCATGCACGATTTTCACATTCGTGGCGTCGCCTGCCGCCTTTGTCCATCGGGAAAAATCCTCGGACGGGTGCGGACGCACAATAATATTATGCTCCGGAAATTCTTTTGCAATGCGCGGAATGGCATCCAGAAGGGAACAAAAAATCTTGTGTTGCAAATCCATATAGCCACGCAGGCATTTTTCATCCTCATCGCTGCGAATGACCTTGTTTTTCTTCAGAGCCTCGAAATAATTTTCCGCGCCGCTGAAATGATTGCAAAGGCCGAAACTCGACACAATCAGGATAAATCGTCCGTATTTTTCCTTCAGCGCTTTAACGTCCTTCTCCAGGAGATGCCGGAATTCCGGGCGCAGGATATCAAAGCGGATATTGCCTGTTTCGGCTATAATCGGTGCAGGCTGCGGCTTACAGCCCTTCATAACTTTGCTCTGGTATGCCCCCCAACTCAGGAAAACATCGACATTTGACAATGTATCATTGGAAAGTTTTATGCTTCTGTAGATGTCGTCGGAAAACGTGACCAGCCCTTCCTCGTCCATCACAGCGGTGGTAAATCCACGTGATTTCAAATTCTTATAGAATTTCAGGAAATTTTCCTGCGCCCACAAGCCTAAAAATGTTCCACGTGAAACATGATTTGTCAGATCCATGAGTTCCGCCTTCCGGCCAAGCACGACATGATAGCCTTGGCGCGCCGCAACGGTTGCCAGCAACACCTTGGCATGGAGCTCGCGGACTTTTACTTCGACAGGGATGTAAAGATGTTTAGCCATTTTTCCATTTCAGGAGTTTCTGGGCCATGAAGAGTTCCGTCTTCGCCATAGAATCAAAAGTCGCGCCGCCGGTATGGGGCGTAATGATGAGATTGGAATTATTCCGCGCATACTGAATCAGGGGGTTCTTTTTCGTCCAGCCTTTTTTGCCGGAATTTTCATCCTGCAGAACGTCAAGCGCTGCGCCCGCCAATTGCCCGGATTTTAATGCATCCAGCAATTCAGCTTCATCAACAACGCCGCCTCGCGATGTGTTGATCAGAAAAGCGCCTTTTTTCATTTTTTTGAATTGTGCTTCGCCGATCATTTCATGCGTGCGGTCGGAATAGGGCACATGAAGGGAAACAATATCTGATTGGCTAAGCAGCGTATCCAGATCGATCATATTGATTCCGGCGATATCAAGAATATCATTCGCCAGTATTTTCATGCCGAAGGCTTCGGCATATTTCGCGACCTTCGAGCCGAGACGGCCGTAACCGACAATCCCGAGCGTTTTTCCTGCAAGTTCGGCACCCCGGAACGCGTCGCGGTTCCAGTTGCCGTCGCAGACGTCACAGACGGAAGCGGGGATATTGCGGACAAGGGAGAGCATTAGCGCCATCGTGTGCTCAGCCGTGGCGTGAATGCCGTCGAGAAATTCCCGCTCGCCTTTGAGGCTTAAAATCTCGATTTTTCTTTTTTCAGTTTCGGCGGTATCAATGTGATTGAGGCCTGTTGTTGCAGTAACAATCACTTTTAACTTTTTTGCCTGCGCAAGAATTTCCGCATCGATCTGATGACCCAGCCGGGTGATCAAAACGTCATATCCGCCGATAACTTTCTTGAGTTGCGCGCGGCTAAAGGGGCCATTATCGACACTCCCGATTTTCTCAAGGATGGCCTGCGCTTCGGGGCTGTAGTCTTTCGGTTCCAGATTCAGAATTTTCATGCAGCATCCTGGCGCGGGAGTTTTTTTGATCCCGCCGCGAAAGTTTTCGACCATGAATCGAAATTAATCCATTGCCAGATGAAGAAAGCATTGTCGCCGTGCCCGTTACAGAAAGCCTCGAATGATTTTTTCACTTCTGCGACGTCAAAAACTCCATATTCACGGAATTTTTGACTGGAGATAACATCAAAAATTTTCTGTCTCAAAGGCCCACGGATCCATTCGCGCTGTGGCGTGACGACGGCGCGTTTGCCCGTGAGGCGGACTGGATCCGGCAGGCTGTTTCTCATGGCGTGACGAAGAAGGATTTTATTCCGGTCTTTGTCCAGTTTAAATTCATCCGGCAGGCGGAAGCAGAATTCAACGACACGGTGATCGAGAAACGGTTCGCGCAGCTCGCGCGAAAACGCCATCGACAGCCGATCATTCATGCGCAATACACGTGGCAGTTTCGTATGGCGGATATCCCGATAAAGACGGTTGCTGAGTTCTGAGGCGAACGGCTTGGCAAAAACCGGTGCAACTGCGGTAATTGATTTATCAAGACATTCATTTTTCAGGAACGATGTTCCATCCTGATAAGTCCCGGCTGAAGCGGGTTTCCGGTAATATTCATAGCCGGCAAGAAGTTCATCCACGCCTTGTCCCTCCAGTACAACGGTAACATTCTTCGATTTAATCAGGCGGTGAAGGTTATAATAAGCAATCGTCCCCGTGCCGCCATACGGGGCTTCCTGGTGCAGCATCATGGAATCCAGATCATTCCAAAGCTGGTCAGGGCTCAGGCGCGCGATGTGCTTGTGCCATTTTTTCGTTTTCGGCACCTGGTCGGCAAAATCGGTTTCATCATAGGCCGGATCGTCGAATGCGTAGGTGAAGTAATTAAGGTCCGACGGTGCCTTGTTCTGCGCATCGACAAACGCAAGCAGGCTGGAAGAATCAAGGCCGCCGGAAAGATTAACGCCTAGCGGCACATCGCTGCGAAGACGCAGCCGGACTGAGTCCATCATCAGCGCGCGGAATTTTTCTGCTGATTCATCAAGAGAAAGATTGAGTGGTTCTTTCACCAGTTCCGGCAGGTTCCAGTATTGCGAAATTTTCACTGCGCCGTTTTTGAGAACAAGGAAGTGGCCCGGCGGCAATGTTTTAACCCCTTCAAAGAAGGTGTTTTCATCATGGTCGTAAATCCCGTGCACCAGGTAGGTGTTCCATGTCGTCCAGTCAGGCTTTGCGGCAATCCCGGCAGCCAGCAAGGATTTTATCTCGGATCCAAAATAAAACACGCCCTTTTGTATGGTGTAATGAAACGGTTTGATGCCAAGGCGGTCGCGCGCGCAGAACAGTTCCTGTTTCTCTTCATCCCATATCGCGAAGGAAAACATGCCGATCATGTGATCGATGCAGGAAGCACCCCATTTACGGTAGGCCGCAAGAATAACCTCGGTGTCGGTTTTGCTTTTGTAATTATAGAATCCAATTTTTTCTTTCAGCTCGATATAATTGTAAATCTCGCCGTTGAAAGTGATGCGCAGTTTCCCCGATTCATCAGCCATCGGCTGTGCGCCGGCTTCGCTGAGATCGATAATGCGCAAACGGTTATGACCGAGCGCGCAGTTCTTTGAAGGTGAAATATAAGTGCCGGAAGAGTCCGGGCCGCGGTGATGTTGAACCGCGACCATCTTTTCGATCAGGGATGACGGGCAATCAGGACCGACAATGCCGGAGATGCCGCACACCGCGTGTTACCCCTTGGTGGCGAGGACGCGGTGATGCCCCTGGCCGATGACCGTCTGCATGGCGTCTTTTTCTTTGATTCTTCCGGTGGCGACCTGCGCTTCGAACCATGCCAGCGTATCCACCACGGCTTTCGTCAGGTTATAGGCCTGCTGGAACAATTCCTTGTTGCCTTTGAAGCTGTCCTGCTTGCCGGCATCGAAGATGGCGAGCAGGGCTTCGAGGTCAACGCGGTATTCTTTCAGATTGTGCTCGTGATCAAGGCGGACTTCTTCGCCAAGGCGTTTGATGTTCTTGAAACCACGCTTTTCAAGCATGCGACGCATACGGTCCCAGTGATAGAAATCCAGCTTGGGGCAGTAGAGGTCATCAAGGAAGGTACGGCGTTTTGCGGCTGTCGAATTGGCGGCGTCCATCGCGCGTTCCATTTCCGGCTGGCCGATTTGTGCAGCGATAGGGCGAAGTGTTTCAACAAGGGGCCATCTCATGCCTTCGGTTGCATAGACGAGGAGGTAAAGCTGGCCGTCTTTTTTCACAACGCGGGTCAGTTCATTCAGGGCGACATCTTCGTCATCGACAATCATCAGAACGCCTGCGCACCAGACCATATCGAATTTATTGTCTTCGAACGGAATGTCCATGATGGAAGCAACGCGGAAGTCTGTGTTCGGCAGGTCGGCAGCGCGTTGTTTTGCATCGGCAATGCCCTTTTCACCGAGGTCGATGCCGTAGGATTTGTCTGTGCCCAGGCACGCCATGGCGATGGCATTACGTCCGCCGCCGCAGCCGGCGTCTAAAATGGTTTTTCCTTTGAACCAGTCGCGCTTGATGCCAATGATATCAAGGCGGTCGGTGAAGAGCTGGACCGAATGCTCGAACGCCTTCTGGTCGTACGGGCTCCAGAGGTCCCCGAACAGCTTTCCGGTGTCTTTTTCAAGCGCCTGTCTCGACATGTTTTTTCCTTATATTTCCTAAGCTTAAAGCCATGTTTTCTGTGGGCGTCATTTGTTCAGGATTCCGTTGCTTTGTCAAGGAATCATGGTTTACTGTGAAGCGGTTTAACGAGGCAGAAAACCGTGAAAAATCTAAATTCTTCAATACTTTGTCTGATCAATGCCCGGGGCGGCTCGAAGGGTGTGCCGGGAAAAAATATTCGCATGCTGGGCGGCAGGCCGCTGATCGCCTGGAGCATCGAGACGGCGCTTCAAAGCAAGCTGATTAAAAAGGCCGTTGTTTCAACCGATAGTGAGGAAATTGCTCATGTCGCGACACAGCACGGTGCTGTAGTGCCGTTCCTGCGCCCATCGGAGCTGGCGACCGATACCGCCAAGCAGATCGATGTCATCGCACACGCGCTGAAATTCCTTGAGAGCATGGGCGAACATTACGATTATGTCTGCATTTTACAGCCGACTTGTCCGTTGCGTTCTGTTGAGGATGTCGATGGCACGCTGGAGCTTTTGATTTCTTCCGGAGCTGATAGCGCCATTACGGTGACGGATGTGGGCGGGCGTCATCCGTGCACGCTTTATAAAATGAATGAAGGCGATAATAAATTAACGCCATACGTGGAAAGCAGCAAAGCAGGCGTGTTGCGTCAGGGTTTTGAGGAATTATATTGGCGCACAGGTTCTGTCTACGCGATGAAAGCCGATGTTGTGAAAAAAGGCTCTCTTTATGGCGATGACACGCGTGGATTTGTCGTGCCCGAAGAACGCACATTCAATATCGACACGCCGTTCGACTTTGAACTCACCGAGGCGTGGCTCAAATATAAATCTCAGTAATTCAGTGTTTTAATAAAGCTGAGCGGTGTTTTCGCCAGGATATCCGCGATTTTCACACCGGCATTGCCTTCACCGTAAAGCGGCGAGGATTTTTTCTTCGTGCTGCAATGGCTGACGACCGCATTATAGATTTCTTTTTCGTTATAGCCGACATCGACGACATTGGGGCCGCGTTCGCGGGCATTCTGGCGCGATCCGATATTCACCGATGGCGTGCCGAGGAACGAAGACTCTCGGATGCCTGCGCTGGAATTTCCGATAATGCCCGATGCGCGGTTGAGCGTACGCAGAAAATCCTGCGGCTCCATATTCTTGATGAAATGCATGTGCTTCGGCTTCGAAATTTCACGGAACATGCGGATGCCCTTTGAAACAGCATCGCCGCCGGCATCGACATTCGGCCAGAACCACAGCACCGGCGTCTCGAAGCGGTTCATCGCTTCCAGCGTTTCCTGAATTTGCTTCAGGCCGTCCGGGTATTCCGTCGTCACCGGGTGCTGCATGACGATGTAATAGCCCTTGGACAAATCGGGAAATGCACCGACACCACCATATTTTTTATAAAGATCGAAATCGGGCTCCGGTTTCTTCACCACGTCATTGGCGATGTCGATCGAGGGGCACCCCGTGAAAAACACGGCGTCCGGGTTTTCGCCCATTTTAATGACACGATCAGCGGCTAAGCGCGTTGAGGGGAAGTGCAGATCGGCCAGTTTTGTGACCGCATGACGCACTTTTTCGTCAATGTTTCCAGTGATTTCACCGCCCTGAACATGAGCGAGGGGGATGTTGAGGTACGTCGCGGCGATGGCTGGCGACATGAGTTCATAGCGGTCACCGATCACGACCACGACATCGGGCTTCAGCGCATCGAACGTGGTGGTGAATTCGACAATGCCGATGCCGGTGCTTTTGGCCGAAGTAACAAGATTTTCGCCCTCAAGCACCATAAAAATTTTGGAATCGATTTTAAAGCCGTCATTGGCGACGGTTTTTTCTAGGTTGCCGTAGCGGTCAAGCAGGGCCGACGCCGCCAGCACAACCTGCAGCTCTAGATCCTTATGCTTTTGGAGGGCCTTCAGGATCGGTTTGATTTTTGCATAGCTTGCCCTCATCGTGAGGACAGCGCACACTTTACGCTTTGGCACGATCAACATCCTCCCAATTGAGTAGGCGGTCAGAAGGAACATCACGTTTCAGACGCAGGCCAACCAGTTTATCTTTTTCAGTAAAAGGAATTCCCGTTCCCGGTTTTTTGGGCGCCAGCATTTTTGCGCTGATGACCGTTCCCTTTTTCTGCGGCGCGGCGAGGGCAACACTTTTGGTAAACAGCCCGCGCATTTTTTCCATCTTTGCGGCCATCTTGTCCTTGTCGACCGGGTTTTGCGCCATGACATGATACGCATCGCGTGCATCGCAGATAAAAGCCAGTTCGTCGAACGTGACGGAAGCCGGGACATCCGGTCCGTACGAAAGCGGGTCGAATGTGACATGCAGTTCGATCATATTTGCATCCTGTGCCATCGCGGCCAGTGCCGGGTAGGGTGTACCGGAATGATCGGACAGGCCAACCGGGCATTTATAGCGCGAGCGGTATTCCTCCAGCACGTTAAGCCCGATATTTTCATAGGCAGTCGGGTAATGGCTGGTGCATTGCAGGATGGCAAAGGGTGTCTTGTTTTGCTGAAAAATTTTGACTGAGTCCTTCACTTCATCATAGCGGCTCATGCCGGTGCTGAGCAGAATGGGTTTTTTGGTTTTGATCATCGCCCGCATGAGTTCGGCGGATTTAAATTCGCCGGAGCCGATTTTCCATGCGGGCATACCGATTTTTTTCAGGAGTTCGACAGCCTCAACGGAAAAAGCGGAGCTTAGAAATATAATGTCAAGTTCCTTCGCGTGTTTTGCGAGCACGGCCCATTGCTCGGGCGTGAATTCCATGCGTTTCCAGTAATCATAGCGCGTTTTGTCCTGTCCGCTCATGGGGACGCGGAAGGCTTCGTCGCGGGTGGATTCGGCGGCGGCGATATGTGTCTGGAATTTGATGGCGCCGGCGCCGACTGCTGCTGCCGCATCGATAAAGGCAAAAGCCTGACCGAGCGAGCCCTCATGCGCCTGTGCGACTTCAGCGATGACAAAACATTTTTCGCCTTCGCCGATTTTATGGCTCCCGATTTTTATATGTGACATTTTATCCTTGCCCTACGCGCGCCAGTTTTTTGAATTCCTGCGAGCTGTTCAGAAGCTCGTCGTAAGTTCCGCTGGCGATAACTTTTCCTTTTTCAAGGTAATGAATTACATCACAATTCTGCACCGTCGACAAGCGGTGAGCGATCATAATGATCGTCTTTTTGTGGGCTAGGTTGCCAATGGCTTCCATCACTTCCTTCTCGGTGATGTTATCCAGGGCGCTGGTGGCCTCGTCCAGGATCAGAACCGGCGGGTCGCGGTAAAGCGCGCGTGCAAGACCCAGGCGCTGGCGTTGGCCGCCCGACAGGCGGATACCGTTTTCGCCGATGATGGTGTTATAACCTTCCGGCGTTTCGTTCAGGATGAAATCGTCGAGGCGCGCGGCCTGCAGGATCTGCTTGATCCGCGCCAGATCGATTTCATGGTCGGCAAGGCCAAACGCAACATTGCGCATAAAACTGTCATTCAGCAGGACGATATTCTGCGACACATAGCCGAGATTTTTTTGCCATGCGCGCATATTTTCGCGGGTGATCTTGGTGCCGTCGATCTCCATGCCGCCCTGCGGTGGCTCCAGCAGGCCGAGGATGATGTCGATGAGGGTCGATTTCCCTGCGCCCGTGCCGCCGACAATGCCGACGCTGGTGTTTTTGACGATGGAAAGGTTCAGTTTGTCGAGAATGCTCTGGTCCGATGCGCCGAAGCGGAAGGAAATATTTTTCAGTGCAATATCACGGCTGAACGGCAATGCTTGCGTTCCTGGGACTTCCGCCGGCAGGCTGCTGGTCTCGAGCGAAAACTCCCGCTGCATATCATTCAGCGAGGGCAGAACATAGCGCACCTTCGACACGTTAAGGAAAATTCCCTGCAGTGCGGGCAAAAGCCGCTGACCGGCAAAAGCGTAAAGACCGATGACAGGAAGGATCTGCGCGACGCTGCCTTTTGTCGACATCAGGTACAGGATAATGACCAGCATGCCGCCAAACGCAAAGGTTTCCAGCACATAGCGCGGCAGGTTACTGATGACCTCGTACTGCGCGAAGCTCATGGCGTTGTCATGGGCGGGCTTGCGGAATTGTCTGGCAAAACTTTCTTCCGTGCCCGTAACCTTAATGTCTTTCACGGCGGAAAAAATCTCGGCAAAAATCTTGAATCTTAAGGCGTTGGTTTCAATGCGAACCTGGCCGATACGGGCCAGTTTCCTATGGATGAACATATAGACAAGGCCGTACGCAACGCCGAGAATCCCCGTAACCACCAGCGCCAGCCACGGATCGACAATCACAAGAAGGGTCAGGATAAAAATACAGGCAATCGTCTTGGCGACAATCTGCATCCCGGCAACCACGGCATTTTTCACCACGTGTGAAACTTCCGTCAGGATGTTTGTTGCCATTTCGGATGAATCGCGTTCTAAAAAGAAGCTGTAAGGCTGATGCAGATAGGTCGCCAGCATGCGGCAGGAAATCGTGTGCGCACGCATATGGGTGAAGTGCGCCACCGCCCAATTCATCAGCGCAGAAATCGTGTTGGTGAAAATGAGAACACCCAGAACGACGAAGCCCAGAAAAAACAGGAACTGCTGCTGCGTTTCCATGCCGGTGAAATCATAGATTTTTTTCAGGACCGGCTGGGTGTCGATGATAGAGGGGTCGGCAAGCACGGCCAGGAACGGAACAACAGAGGCAATACCGGCGGTTTCGATCAGCGCGGTCAGGATGATGAACGCCAGCAGGCCGGCTGCCGAGATTTTCTCGCGCCGGTCGAGGAGGGCCAGAATTTTGCTGATCGTTCCTGTCATAATCGTGCCTTTCATAGCCGCCTGAAAATAGGGCATTTCCGGGGTTTAGGGAACTGAAATTTCAGGGCTTTTTCGGGTTCTTTGCGGCAATAAGGGCTAGTTTCCCGGCTTTTTTCAGTGTTTTGATGTATGCCTCGCGCTTCATCGCCGCATTTTTTGTTTGGGGCTGAAGTAGCTAAGACCCGTTAAAGGGTATAAAAATGGCTACGATGTACGAACGCAAAAGCAGACTGACACCCCGGCAGCAGGGACGCTTGATTGATTATTTCGTGGCAGGCACAACAGC
>Ga0247727_10010442_pt1 | contig 16459 bp, 18 predicted proteins | sample WisWelCaveWW1625_FD_202498 | JGI IMG/M metagenome (GOLD analysis project Ga0247727, IMG submission 202498) | Biofilm microbial communities from Wishing Well Cave, Virginia, United States - WW16-25 | ecosystem: Environmental > Aquatic > Deep subsurface > Groundwater > Cave microbial mat | place... | reverse complement strand
AATTAACTTTTACAAAATCAAGCATAATTCAATAAATAAGGTAAATAAAATTCACGTGAGTGGTCAAATGCAAATTGAGAATTTCAAAGAACAGCAAGGATTTTATGAGCAATCGCCAAGTATTCTAGCACAAAAACTCGGCACAAAATTTACCTAATTCTTAGAATGAAAATCGGTGTTCAAAGAACAGGAAGAACAAGGGTTGCGTGATCTGTATTACTATGATGAAAGTGGCTTCTGCTTATCACCCGATGTTCCTTATGCGTGGCAGGAAAAGGGCCAAACGATTGAAATCGAATCCGGCAGCCACGGGCAACGACTGAATGTTTTAGGGTTCCTGAATCGAACCAACCAACTGAATGCCTACACCACAGAAGGCGGCGTGGATAGCGATGTGGTGGTGGCCTGTTTTGATGACTTCAGCCACCGTATTCGCCCGAGTTGAATGTTATCGAGATTCTGTGGCGATTCATGAAATATGAGTGGATTGAATTCGCCGCTTACAAAAGTTGGAACAGTTTAGTTCAATACGTCGATAAAATCATCACCAACTACGGAACTCAGGAATATCAAATTAATTTTGGTAGAGCACTTAGGCCTGCATTTACCCATACACATTGCTCCAGAAATCAGTCGTCTTTAAACGACTTGCTACTTTGTTCTTATGATTTTAATCACGGTTTTTTTAGGCCCGTTCATACGTCGTCTCTTCAAACTTCACGCCCACGCGATGGTATTCAGTCAGTACTTTCTCCGGATAAGCCAACACCCAAAATACAGGAAACTGACCGGTCACTCTGAGTGACCGGTCAGTCGAGTGATTGAATTGCGTGAGCCGGAGAGTAAGCATGGCTTGTTCCTGCGGCATGAAAGAATAAATTCTCAAACTCAAAAAATAATATTGGTTGGCTGGCAAGTTGCTTGCGCCGTTGTCCGGGTTTTAAAATAATGTCTGACCGACAAAACAGCAAGTTTTATTTTTCAAATAAATTGACTTGCATGAATCATTGTTTCGTTGTAAATATTCAGGTACATATTAAAGGCAAAATTATTAAGGTCAAACAATTGATCTCAAATTCAAATGAGGCTTTTAATAGTTTTGCCCCAAATCGTTTTGCCTTTTGGGAGCACTTGAAAAAGAAAAAAATCATGACGGAGGCATAGCACTTGGACTTCGATACAACGGTCAAACTCAACATCTACCAAGCCATCGCGGCAACAACACGCGTCCCCAATTCGGCGAAAATCGCCGCCGCGCTGAATATTTCGGTTGATGAAGTCGAAGCCGCATTGCAGCGACTTTATCAAAAGCGGCTGTTGGTGCTGGAACCGGGCGTGACTTCACAAATTAGAATGGCGCCGCCGTTCTCCGGAATCAAAACACCGCACGTCGTCAAAGTTCAAAACAAATCGTATTATGCCAATTGCTCATGGGATGCCCTCGGGATAGCAGCGGCTTTTCACAGCGATGCGGATATTGAATCATCATGCCCGGATTGTGATGCGCCGTTATCGTTTCAAGTTAGAAACGGCGCACCCGCGCCACAAGAGTGTGCGATCCATTTTGCCGTGCCGGCGGCACATTGGTGGGATGACATTATCCACACCTGACAGACGATGCTTTTCTTCCGGTCGGAAGAACATGTCAATCACTGGTGCAAGATGCGGAACGTGACACGCCGCCCGATCATATCTCTGGAGCAATTGTGGCAGCTTGCGGTGACGTGGTATGAGAATCGGCTCACCGTCGAATCGCGCCGGCCCGCCCCGGATGAAATGGTGGAAATATTTGCGAAGATCGGATTAGAAGGGCCGTTTTGGAATCCGCAAGCGGATCAGTGGACAGCCCAATAATTGCCTTGCAGAAAAGGCTCGATTCGTTTATATTTTAGTCATATTAATTTTCAGTGAGTGAATTCTGATTTTTAGCGTGAATTGATATGCTCTCCGAAACCGACAAAAAAGTCATCGTTGACGCCGCAAAAAAATATAATGTGTCGGCGATTTATCTTTTTGGATCTTCTTCAGAATTTTGAGAAATCTTCCAACCTGCCATGATTCTTTCTTCCCAGATTCTTCGCCTCAATCTCAAACACACCTGGACGATTTCTCGCGCTTCGGTTGATTATCATGACAACATTTTTGTTGAGCTCGCGCACGACGGCATCACCGGCATCGGCGAGGCCTCGTTCAGCCGGCGCTACGGCGAATCGCTCGAAAGCTTACAGGAAGTGATCGAAAGCGCGAAGCCGATTTTTGCAAAGGCCAATCCATTTCATTTTGTAGACATCCACGAAGCTTTGCAAAATCTTCATGTCGGACAAAATTCCGCCAAAGCCGCGCTCGATATGGCGCTGCTGGATTGGGTGGGGAAAAAATATGGTTTGCCGTTGTTTCAAATGTGGGGACTGAATCCGGCGGCAGCGCTCACGTCATCATTTACCATCGGCATCGACACGCCGGCGATGATGCAGCGCAAAATTCGCGAAGCGGCAGAGTTTCCCATCTTGAAAATAAAGCTTGGCACGGCGCAAGATGAAGAGATGATGCGCGCCGTGCGCGAAGCAACGGACAGGCCGCTGCGCCTCGATGCGAACGAAGGCTGGAAGAGCAAAGAAGAAGCGCTGGAAAAAATTTGCTGGTTAGCGCAATTCAATGTCGAGTTTATCGAACAACCCATGCCCGCCGGCCGGCTGGATGATTTGCGCTGGTTGCGACAGCGATTGCAACAGCGCCGAGTTTTGCTGCCGCTATTTGCCGACGAAGATTCCAGAACTTCGCGCGATTTGCCCGGCCTCGCCGGGGTTTACGACGGCATCAATATCAAGCTCATGAAAGCCGGCGGCCTGCACGAAGCGCTGCGCATGATTCACCTGGCCCGCGCCCTCGGCCTGAAAATCATGCTCGGCTGCATGATCGAAAGTTCGGTGGGCATCACCGCCGCCAGCCATCTGATGCCGCTGGCGGATTACGCCGATCTCGACGGGCATGTGCTCATCAGCAACGATCCGTTTGCCGGCGTGCAAATGCACGACGGGAAAATTATTTTGCCGGAAGCGCCAGGGCTGGGTGTGAAAAAAAGATAATCCGGTTAAACTCACGAGGAGGAGAAATGAAATCCATGCTCAAGCTGGCGCCGGTTTCAATGCTGGCAGCTATCTTTACCTTTAGTTCGCTTTTTGGGCAAAACCCCAAAACCACCGCCTCCGGCAAACTCGACGATGAAATAAAATCTCGCACCCATCAGGAATATGCTGCGCTCGAACAGCTTTACAAACATCTGCACGCCAATCCCGAGCTGTCATTTCATGAAGAAAAAACCTCGGCGCGAATCGCCGAAGAGCTGGAGAAAACCGGATTCACGGTCACTCGCAAAATCGGCGGGCATGGCATCGCCGGCGTTTTAAAAAACGGCAGCGGCCCCACAGTGCTCGTGCGCACCGATCTCGATGCGCTGCCGGTAACGGAAAACACCGGCGTCGACTATGCCAGTAAAGTGCGCGTCAAAGACGATCAAAGCAATGACGTCGGCGTTATGCATGCGTGTGGCCATGACATTCACATGGCTTCCTTCGTCGGCACGGCGCGCTTGTTGAGCCAACTCAAAGACAGATGGCGCGGCACGCTTGTCTTCATCGGACAACCGGCGGAAGAGCGCGGCGGCGGCGCGAGAAAAATGCTGACCGATGGATTGTTGAAAAAATTTCCCAAACCGGATTACTGCGTCGCATGGCATGTTGCTTCCGAATTGCCCGCCGGTACGGTTGGTTTTTGCGAAGGCTACGCGCTCGCCAATGTCAATTCCGTTGACATCACCATTCGCGGCGTCGGCGGACATGGCGCGTATCCCCACACGACGAAAGATCCGATTGTAATGGCGGCGGAAACCATCATGGCGCTGCAAACGATTGTGAGCCGCGAGATGAAGCCCATCGATCCGGCGGTGGTGACGGTCGGCTCGATTCACGGCGGCACCAAGCACAACATCATTCCGGATGAAGTGCATTTGCAGCTCACCGTGCGCTCGTATTCCGATCAGGCCAAAGCGCAAACACTGAAATCAATCGAGCGTATCAGCAAAGGCGTTGCGATTGCTGCCGGGGTTCCCGAAAATAGAATGCCGATTGTCACTGTTGCCGACGAGTTCACGCCATCAACTTATAATGATCCGGCGTTAGTCAAAAAAATGGTCGCTTCAATGCAAACCATTCTCGGCGCGGATAAAGTTGTTCCGAAAGAGCCGGTGATGGGCGGCGAAGATTTTGGCGAATATGGTCGAACCGCCGAAAAAATTTCGATTGCGATTTTGTGGCTGGGCAGCATCGCGAATGAACGCGTGCAAGAAAGTTTGCGCACTGGACAATCACTGCCTTCATTGCATTCGAGCCAATTTGCGCCGTTACCGGAACCAACGATCAAAACCGGCGTGTCGGCGATGACGGCGGCAGTGTTGGATTTGTTGAATGGAAAATAGAGCTTGAAAGTTAGGTGTCTTTTTACTAAATTAAGAATGGTAAATTTGAGGCAAAGATGCAGAGCAACCGTGATTTTAGAGATCTATTCCAGTGTCTAAACGAAACTGGCGCTAAATACTTGGTCGTCGGAGCATACGCGGTTATTTATCATTCTGAGCCACGCTACACAAAAGATTTGGACATTTGGATAGAAGCGACTCCGGAAAATGCCCAGAAAGTTTGGGATGCCTTGGTAAAATTTGGGGCCCCGTTGGGTGATTTAACTGTTAATGATCTGAGCGATTCAGATATTATATATCAGATGGGTGTGATACCCAATCGTATTGACATTATGATGGATATTGAAGGGGTTCGTTTCTCCGAGGCCTGGGAGAATCGGTTTGCCAGCACATACGAAGATCAACCGATTTATGTGCTGGGCCGTGATGATACAATACGCGCCAAAAGAACTTCCGCACGTGAGCAAGATTTATTGGATGTGAAAAGATTAGAAAACGCGAAAAAATAAAATTTTAATTCTAATTTTTTAGGCGATCAAAGATGAGTTTACAAACCAACGCAAATGAACGGTTAAAAAGACGAGTAGTCATGTCGCGTGTGGTTACGCGTGAACAACACAGCGATCGGTCTTTCGATATCGAATTTTGGCAAAAAGTGGGTGATGTTGGTAGATTCGCTGCCGCGTGGCAGATGATAAAAGAAGTGCAGTTGATCCGAGGGCAAAGCGGCGAGTTGCCGCCGTTTCAAAAAGCAGTGGGACGAATCATCCGTCGCTCCAAAGCGCAAAAACCCTCCGAATTGCCAAACGATTCCATTTAGTCATTGTGGCGCAAACGTTATAAAAATTATTTCCTCAACGAATGCAGTTTACCGTTGGGGAAATTTTGTTTTAAAATGGAATAATTATGGACGGCAACGCGCTCGTTCTCTGCGAAGGCGCATTTGGCACCCTTAACGGCAAAACCGCGCACGGCTTAGTGCGTTTCACCGATCGCTACAAAATTCTCGGCATCATCGATTCGACTCACGCCGGTCGCGATGCTGGCCAAGTGTTGGATAGCAAACTTTGCGGCATTCCGATTTATCCAAATCTTTCTGCGGCGCTTCAAGCTCATCCCAATCAAATAAAATATTTTGTCATCGGTCTCGCGCCGGAAGGCGGCCTGTTGCCGCCCAGCTATCGCCAAATCATCGCCGAGGCGATTCGCGCCGGTATGAATATCGACAGCGGCTTGCATGAATTTCTCTCCAACGATCCGGAATTCAGCGCGCTGGCGCAGAAACACGGCGTGCAAATTCGCGACGTTCGCAAGCCGCCGGCCAAACAAGATTTGCATTTCTTCTCAGGCAAAATCAATCAAGTCGCTTCCATCCGCATTGCCGTGCTCGGCACAGATTCCGCGATTGGCAAACGCACGACGGCGTGGAAAATTACTCACGCGCTGAATGCGATTGACATCAAAGCCGAAATGATCGGCACCGGCCAAACCGCGTGGATGCAAGGCGCAAAATACGGCATTAGATTGGATGCGCTTATTAACGATTATGTCAGTGGCGAAATCGAGCATGCAATCTGGCAATGCTGGCGCGATGAAAAGCCGCAAGTCATCTTATTGGAAGGACAGGGAAGCCTCATGCATCCCGCCTATCCCGGCGGATTTGAGTTGATTGCTGCCGGACGGCCCAATGCAATCATTCTGCAAACCGCGCCGAAACGTGAGACGTGCGATGGCTTTCCGGATTTTCCAATGGCGCCGTTGAAAAATGAAATTAAAGTCATCGAGTTGCTTTCAAATCGTCCAGTTATTGCATTGACACTCAATCACGAAAATATGACTGACGATGAAATTGAGACAACAGTGCGACAATATGAAAAGCAACATGGCATTCCCTGTTGTGATGTTCTCAAGCACGGGCCGACGAAAGTTGTGAATAAAATTATGGCGACCTTTCCGAAGCTTTAATTATTCAACCAACAAAGCTGGGTTCAATTTCCTGAATTTAAAACGGCAAGTTTGGCTGCGCAAAACTGAGATTTGGAGCAGGAATACGATGATGCTTTAAATCAGGTGAGATGTGTTTGTGATGTGGATGCAAGACGCTGCTGATATTTCTGTTCACGGTCCAGCTTAATTTCGTAAATTCCCAGCCATTCGATGAAGTCGTTCGATTGCTCCAATTTGCCTGCCGTTGCGAGCCGATAGAAATCTTCCGAGAGGAGGCGGTATTTTTCTTAGATTTTTTTAAGTAATTGCCGAGATCATGAATGCCACGAATCAGTTCGTCGATGGTCATAATTTGGCCCTTTTTCATTTAGTTGTTGCATTTGCCATTTCAACTGAACTATCTTAACTACTGTTGCTATGGCATTTCCTTGCTTGATTTAAAGTAAAAAATAAAAAAGTCGATCTCAAAATTTAAGTTTTTTATAGTGATATTCAGACATGACTATCACCCAAATCGACACATTCCCCGTCACCTTCAAGCTCAAAAATCCTTTCACCATAGCATACGCTACCTACGAGATCACGCAAAATCTCATCGTTCGCATTGAAACAAAAAACGGCCTGGTGGGATGGGGCAACGCTGCGCCTGATCCGCATGTGACCGGCGAGACCGTCGAAATCACTCAAGAAGTTTTGTCAAAAGAATTGATTCCGGCGATCATAGGCCGAGATGCGCGCGCATTGGCGGAAATTTATGAATTGGGCCGACAAAAAGCTTCTCACGCACCGGCGGCTCGCGCGGCCATCGATATGGCGGTTTACGATTTGTTTGGGCAACACGTCAAGTTGCCGCTGCACCAGCTCTTTGGATTGGCGCGTCCGAAAATTTTAACTTCGATCACGCTTGGTATCGCTTCGATTGAAGAAAGCGTGCGACAGGCACGGGAATATTTGCAAGAAGGTTTCCGAGTTTTAAAAATTAAGACGGGGCTGGATTGGAAAGAGGATGTGGAACGAGTCAAAGCAATTCGCGGCGCTGTTGGTTCGGAGATCGCGCTGCGCGTCGATGCCAATCAGGGATACACCGTGCGGCAGGCGTTGGATTTCATTCAAGGCGTCAAAGATTGTCGAACTGAATTTATCGAACAGCCGACGCCGGCAAAAAATTTGGATGATTTAAAAATCGTACGCGAAGCATCAAGCATTCCAATCATGGCAGACGAATCGGCGCTGTCGGCGGAGGATGTTTTTAATCTCGCGGCCAACGGCATTGCCGATATGGTAAATTTAAAATTAATGAAAACCGGCGGCATTACCAGCGCGATGCAGGCGACGGCAGTTGCCGCCACCGGCAAGCTGCCGGTGATGTTGGGCTGCAATGACGAATCGCGCCTTTCAATTGCCGCTGCGGTGCATTTGGCGTGCGCTTTGGTTGCTGTGCAATATGCCGATCTCGATGGCGCGCTCGATATTGTCGACGATGTCGCAATTGGCGGTTTTACATTTCGCGACGGCTATCTGATTCCCAGCGACAAGCCGGGACTCGGGGTGATAGTGAAAATTTAAGATGTTCATGCAAAACATAAAAAATAACCCAACAGATAAAAAGCGACCAACGGAATTTTTATCCGTTGGGCTCGATTTTTTGTTTAGAGTAAAAAACCGAGCCTCATGATTTTCGTCCGCAATCTTACCCTCGATTTTCAGACTCCCGAAGGCGCCCACCGCGTTCTTGATAACATCTCTCTCGAAATTGCCGACGGCGAATTTGTTGCATTGATGGGAGCAAACGGTTCCGGCAAGACTTCGCTGGCGCGTTGTTTGAACGGCATTCTCACCCCAACTTCCGGAGAAGTGATCGTTGATGGATTGAATACGCGTGATGCCAGAGCTTTGATCGAAATTCGCCGGCGACTTGGAATGGTTTTTCAAAATCCGGATAACCAGATTGTTGCGCCGACGGTGGAACGCGAGCTCGCTTTTGGAATGGAAAATCTTGGCGTGGCCAGGGCGGAGATGCATCAGCGGGTGGACATGCTGCTCAAACTATTTCATCTCGAAACCTATCGCCAGCAAGCGCCGCATGTGCTTTCGGGCGGCGAGAAACAGCGTTTGGCGCTAGCGGCGGTGATGGCGATGCTGCCGCGGCACCTCATTTTTGATGAGCCGACCTCGCTGCTGGATTACGAAAGCCGTCGTCAAGTTTTGGAATTGATGCAGCAGCTCGTTGCGGCGCCGAACCCATTTTCAGAAAAACCACTGACGATTTTGCTCATTACACAGTTTCCCGAAGAAGCGCTGTTTGCCAAACGCCTGCTGGTTGTGGATCGCGGGCGGCTCGTCATGGAGGGCTTGCCGGTGGAAATTTTTCTGCAGGTTGATGAATTGCGACAACTCGGCTTGCGATCACCGATTGAGTTTATCGTCTATAATGAATTCAAAAAATATGGAAGCGAAGCGCCACGGCTTGAAGATTTTCTTTTAGACCCGATTGTTTAATAAATCACCCGTTCAAAACAAAAAGGCAGTCTGGTCGAGCTGCCTTTAATTTTTTATTGAAAAATTTAAATTACCGAAACATCGCTTTGATGCTGCCCCACGTCTGCCGCGCGCTGGAAATCGTCGGCGAGACGGTGATAATGGGCGAATACGTAAAGCGCCCGTCTTGATCGACGATTTTCAAACGATAATAGTAAGTCCGGCCCGTGGTTTTGAAAACGGAGTTGTCTTCGTAAGTATATTCGGTTTTGCCCGGCACGCTGCCTCTCGCATCCACCGCAGCGATTTTATTTTTTTCCAGCTCCTGCTCCTGGTTGATGAGCGCGCGCTGAATGTCGAAGCCTTTCAGATTATTCTCGCCCTCCGACGTCCATTTGAGCGTGACCTTATTAAAACCGGGCTCGCCGCGAAAGCCGGTCACAATAGCGCCGGCGAACGCGAGCGATAGACTCGCCAATAGACTCGCACCACTCAACAGCACTCGCACCCTTGTCCTTTTAAAAATTCGCTGTTTCAGCATAGTTGCAAAAACCTTTTCCACTTTAAAATAGCATCCATACTAAGTTAAAGTTTTTCGGCTGAATGTCAAGCGAATTTTCCTTAATGACTGTATAAATGCGTTCAAACCGCCGTCTGGGTTCCGGCGCAGTCGTCTCATGGGCAAAGCAAGATTGACGAGTTAAAAGACATAATCTCTGAGATCGAAATTTGGATCGGCGTCGATCATCTCGCGAATCGTATCATGTGGCTGAGGCAAAGCCTTGAAGCCGCGCATCTCGTAACCGGAAGACAACAATTCACTGCGGATATAAAGGAATGCTTCGGACCAGGCGCTCAAGGCCCGCGTGGAAAGCTGCCGCATTTCTGCAGCCAGCTCTTCCTGATGCGGCTCGACGACGCCATGTCGCCAGGCCGTCCAATAATCCACCTGGCTCAAGAGATCTTTGATGACTTCCTTTTTAAAAGCCTCGTCTTCATCGTGACGTTCGATTGAGTCAGGATAACATGACGGGAAGGATGAATTCGCTCGGACCAGCGCAAGTTTTGCCGATTGGTTCAGCTCGGGATAATCGCGCTCGCCCGGCGATGCCGCGGCGCGAATCGGAATGAGTTCTTTGGTTTCGATTTTGGCATTGACTGCAAGCGATTTGTGACCGGCTGACGGCGGGCGAGAAACAGGTGGAGATGAACGAGCCGATACAAGCGGTTCGCACGTCGAGGACTGCGGGCTGGAGGCCGGCGGCACTCGAGACGGCGGGGTTGGGCTTGCTGTAGCGCGGCTCTTGATCGCGTTGATGCGATTGAGCTCGATCAGCAAGTCAAACAAATCACAGGACGGCGCACAGGAAACGGCAAGGGCGTCATACCCGGCAAACGGAGAAGAAGCAGACCGCATATAACCCTCCGTAGTCGATGAAGTTCACTGCTGCGAGAACGATTTTTAGTTTCCCATTGCAGCCGGCATTTTGTAAATGCTCCGTCATCGCGAAGCGAGGCCCTGGCAACGGCTCAAAAAATATACTGCCGAATATCGAAATTCGGGTCGGTCTCGATCAGCTTGCGAATCGCGTCATAGGGACGATCCAAAATCTTGAAGCCGTTGAGCTCGTAGCCGGAAAACATCAGCTCGCTGCGAATATACAAAAAGGCTTCATACCACGCGACTAACGCGCGCGTCGATAACCGGCGCATTTCTTCCGCCAACTCCTCGTAGCGCAAATCGACGATGCCCTGTCGCCAGGCGGCGCGATAATCAATCTGGCAAAGGATGTCTTTGATCACTTCTTCTTTGAAGTTGTCGCGATCATCCGTTGGCAGCGCCGGATCATAGCCAAACGACGGGGTCGGCACTGAATGGGAATAAGAAAACGTCGACGTTTCTTGTGCTTTGTTAAAAGAACGATTCGACCACATACGGCCCTCCTTAGTCGATGAAGTCTCTTCATCCGATCAATTCGTCCGTTGAATCGATCTTCCGAAGAATGAGTTTACCATACCTGGTTAACTGAGATGTCCTCCACTTAACGACTTAGCTAAAACTATGCCGCCAGTGGAGATTTCGGCTTTTCCGGCGGTTTATTTTCCCGCACAAAAAGGCCGATTTCAAAAAATTTTTCGAGCAAAATTCAACTTACGCAAAGAACATTTTCAAAAAACGCTGAAACACTGAGACACAATTCATTTCGATTGACGCAATTTATGAAAACGCAAGGACATAAACCATGCAACGGCAATGTGACATTTGTCGCGCCAGACAATTCAATTTTGTAATTGAAAAACCGGGCGGCCTGATCGGATGAAATTTCGCCTCAAATTTTTTCGATCGCGGTTCGCAACGTAATATTGTATTGTTTAAGCATGCGATAAATCGTCATACGATGCACGCCGGCTTTGCGCGCGACGCGGCTGATGTTGCCGTTGTACTTGTTGAGCAATTCAATCAAATATTTTTTCTCGAAGGTTTCCATCCAATGCTGGCGCGCTTCGCGCAGCGTCAGATCGGTCGGTATGACCATCTCCTCGCTTGCCGGCGTTTCCTGATTGTGGTGTAGATAATCCGGCAAATCCTCGATTCCCATCACCCGTCCACTCGATAAGGAAACCATACGTTCGACTACATTTTGTAATTCGCGCACGTTGCCCGGCCATGAATATTGTATCAACCGTTTCATCGCCTCGTCGTTAAATCGCATGTTTTGCTTTTCGCCGTCGCGGCTGAATTTGCGCAGGAAAAATTGCGCCAGCAGCGGAATATCGTCGCGGCGTTCTCGGAGCGGCGGCAGATGAATCGGAATCACATTGAGGCGATAATACAAATCGTGCCGCAAGACTTTTTCTTTTACCGCTGCCAGCGGATCACGGTTGGTGGCGGAAAGGACGCGAATGTTGACGCTGATCAAATCTTTGCCGCCGAGGTGACGAAATTGCCGCTCCTGCAAAACGCGCAGCAGTTTCGCCTGCAAATCCATATTAAGTTCGCAAATTTCATCGAGAAAAAACGTGCCGTTGTCGGCAATTTCCAGCAGGCCGCGCTTCGAGGTTGCCGCGCCGGTAAAAGCGCCCTTTTCGTAGCCGAACAACTCGCTTTCCAGCAAATTGCCCGGCAGCGCCACACAATCAACCGGCACAAACGGCCCTTTGGAACGGGTGCTGTGGGTATGAATGCTGCGGGCGATCAGCTCTTTGCCGGTGCCGCTTTCGCCGTAAATCATGATGTTGGCATCGGTGTGCGCCACCTTCATCACCTTCTCGAAAATTTCTTTCATCTGCGGGTTCGTGCCGACGATATTATCGAAGGTGTAGGTATCGCGCAAGAGCGTGCGCAGGATCGAAGCCTCTTCGGTGGCCAGTTCGACTTGCTCGCGCCAACGTTGTTGTGCCTGATTGCTGACGAAAACGTTTTCAATTACCTTGATGAGCTCTTGCCCGCCGAAAGGTTTGACGATGTACATCTTCAAACCCATGTCGATGAGCGCGCGCTTGCGGTCGTGATCGTTATAAGCCGTGAGCATCACCACCGGAGTATGGCGCACGTGACGATACTTGTCGCTCGTCATGAACTCTTTGAAAACCGCATAACCGTCTTTATCGGGCATCATGAAATCGAGCAGAACGAGGTCGGCAGCGCCCTGCCGAGCCAATTCCAAACCCTGCGTTCCATCATAAGCGGAGAGAAATTCATAGCCGGCCTTTTCGATATAATGCCGGCAAAGGTCGTGCATGTTTGGATCGTCATCAATGAGCAGCACGCGACGTTTTGGCCTCGCCGCGCTCGGCGCATGATTAGCGTCAACAGCAGTCGTCGAAACGTTTTTTTCATTCTGCACGGACAGCCCACTCAAGGGCGGATTTTCCGCAGCGAGATTAACGCCGGAAAAATTTATCCCCGGCGAATTTGCGGCTTCGACAACGTCCTCAAGGATGTGCGGCATTCTCTCCACCTCAAAAGAGGTTGTGGGTTCGCTGGATGAAAGCTCACTTCTGGTGGAAATAATAAATGTCGCAAAAACAAATATAATGCCACTCGCCTGCGACAAAAATATGTCACGATAAAATTAGACATTTCAGCAAGCTATAAGGCCTGCCGTTACGCTGGCATTTTTTTCATTTTTTCAAAAATTTTGTTCCAGCATGGAACAATGTATGTCCGCATGACAGAGACAGTATGTTTTTAAATGATTTGTCGCGTTAATGTGACAGATGTTATCTTTGATAAAATGAAACAAACCACCGAAGCCGCCAATCCTGCATAAATCGGCTGCAGCCCCAACCAATACTCACCATTTCCACTCGTCAACATCCACAATCCGGATAAAGCCGCACTGAGAAACATCGATAGCAGCGTCCAACCTTTCGTCATTTTCCATTTTTCTGAAAAACTGGAAGCCAGCGGCGCGAGCAGCGCCGGTGTCGACAACGAGCCGAGCTGGTACCAAATATTCACCACCGACTGCGACCACAGCGCAATGCCGACGGCGACGGTGAATGTGACAATCAACCCGATGCGCGAAAAGAATGTCGCGAGTTTTTCTTCGTTACGTCCAAAAATCTTCCACAATAAATCTTTGCCGAGCGTGATCGCCGAGAGAAAAGCATAGCCGTCAATCGTCGACATGATCGTCGCGAATAGTGATAAAAAAAACAAGCCGCGTGCCAACGGCGGCAGCAATTTTACCGCGAGCTGCGGATAGGACTCGGCTGGATTTTCGAGATTGGGTAGAATCGCGGCGGCATATAAACCGGTTGTGGTCGTCATGAAATCAAAAAACATCCAACAGATAACCGAAACGAGAATGCCGTTGCGCGCGACCTTTTCATTTTTCGCCGCGTAACACCGCTGGTAAAATGTTGGATCGACCAGCGTGCTCATCGCGATGAAATACCACACCAAAATATATTGCGGCGAGTTTTCCCCGCGCCAGGTGAGATGCAGCGGCGGCAGATTGGTTTTGAGAAATTCCCATCCGCCGAATTGATTCACCGCAAAAATGAGAATGATCACGAAACCGGCGTACATCAGAAGAAATTGCAAAATCTCGGTGCGAACGATGGCGGCGAGTCCGCCGCGAAAAGCGTAAATCATCGACAGCAGCGCGCCGAGCGTCGTGCCGAGCCACAACGGCCAGCCGAACAGCATGCGGCAGAGCACGCCGATCATCAGCACGTACGGCGCCGGCGTCGAGAGAATGAAAATAAAAAAGGCTCCGGCCATGCTCGCGCTTCGACCGTAAGCCTTCTCCAGTTGATCCGGAATGGTATAAAATTTTGTTCGCCACGCTCGTCCGGCAATGAATAACGCAAAGATGATGGCGTAAAGATAATAGGGTACCCCGAAGACGAGCCAATTCGACACACCGTGTTTGTAGCTGAATTCCCCCACTCCGAGAATGCCGCCGTACCAGGTTGAAACCAGCGTCGCCACAAACGCCGGCAAAGAGAGCCTCCGCCCCGCAACGAGATATTCTTCCATCAAGCTGCTGTCGCCCCGCGAGCGCATGAATCCGAGCACGAAGAGGGCGATCAGATAAAGTGCCAATAAAAAATATTCGGTGGCGCTCAGGATCATTAATATTTTATTTTAACCTCGGCTCGGTAACTCGATCAATGTTTTTGTACTTTTGCCTTCAGTTTTTTTAGGGCAACAACAGATAGTCCGGTATAACGCTGAACCTTCTCAAACGATTCGCCATTTGCCAACATCGATCTGGCAATTTTTTCCATCCCTTTTTCCATCCCTTTTTCCATCCCTTGATTGTAAAGCTGTTTTTTTTCTCTTTTAATGGCATTGATCATCATGGTAACCTCTTCGCGTTTATGGTAAATACGCTCCAAAGCTTCATAAGCAGACGATTCGATCCGTTCATGAACAGCTAATTGCTTGAACCAATTCAACAGTAGAGAAATGGCTTGCTTATTTTTGGTTTTGTCATATAATTTCAAAAACTCGCGTTCCAATAAGTCAAGGTCATAATGGGCTTCCGCCAAGAACAAAGTCGAGACGGTGTTGCCGATTTTCAATAAAAATTCCCTGCTGAATGCGCGCTCAATAATCGGAAAATAAGTAAAGTGCAGCGCATGTTTGCCCAACAGTTCATGGCCTTCAATAAGTGTGGAAAGCGTCACCGGCGCAGTCCAACGCTTTTCCCCGTTATACAACATAATGGGAAAAACCGGCGGCAGTTTCTTAATTCGTTTTTGAGATTCGACCAGATGCCGGTAGAAATCCACAATGTATCCTAATATTTGTAACGCGACAAAGCGGTATGGAGTTGCTTTGAACTCCAACAGGATAACGATATAGAAATCGTGACCGCGCAATTTGATCTTGTAAATCAGGTCGGTGAACGTGCCTTTATATTGCGCGGAGACAAACGAATCTTTCACCAATTCGCATCGGGAGAAATCCAAATCCTTCACCCACGGCTCGCGCACAAAAGCGGTAATTAATTGGCGAAAGATTTCCAAATTGGAAAAGAGCTTTTTATAACCTTTGTCGTGGATATCTTGCATGCATAAATATAGCCATTTTCTTTCTGTGTGTCCACAACAATTTTATCGGCCATGAATGAAAACGCCACTTGATCAAATAACAAGTGGCGTGTCGGCTTCAAAGTGTTTCGTAAAGTTTTAATGCAATTAAATCATTTCATCAACAGCCGCTTCAAAACTTCTCGCGCTTCCGGCTCGTCGCGATGAGAAAGCGCTCGCACTGCCGCTTTGCGCACGCGCTGATCCGTGTCTTTGTTCAACACTTCTTCGAGAATCGGAATCACTTCCGAATTTTCCGAATTAGCCAGCATTGCCACGGCAGAAACACGCATGGCCCAGTTTTCGTGTTCACGCGCGAGCTTTTTGATCTCCGGCAGCGCCGCTTCCTCATCGCGATTCAACAGCGAAGCCAGCGCTTGCAAATGCACTTGATTATCGTCGCTCAAATATTTTGAATAAGCATTGCCGCTGAATCCCCAGCCTCTGCCGAAGCTCATGCCCTCTCCCATCCAAATCTCCGGCATCGGTGGAATGTCCGGAATCGGCGGAATATGAGGAACCGGCGCAATCGCCGGAATCGGAGGAATATCCGGAATGGGCGCAAATGGCGCGATGCGAGCGAGGCTTTCTGAAGCTTCCTGCACCGCGGCATTGATTTCAACCAAATCGATATTTTCGAGCGCTTCACGCGCCTGTTCCAATGCCGGCTCGACTTGTGACATGGCCTCTTCAATCGCCGGTTCAATTTCAGCCAACTCGTCAAAATCCCAGTCTTCATTTGCGAGGTGCATTCGGCCATGACGTTTCGCTTTTATCCTGGCTTTTTCCGCCGCGAGCTTCTCTTGTTCAGCGGCCTCTTTTTGTAATTCAAAATATCGTTGCCGCGCCCGTTCGCGTTCCAATGGTTTGGCTGCGGAGCTGTCGCGTTGCGCCTTTGATTGCGCAATAACCAGGATTGGCAACGTTACCGCAAAAACGGCCGCCAGAATGAGTAAGATTCGTTTCATGCTGCACCTCGTGTTATTATCTTAAAAAAGAATTTACAAAAAT
>Ga0247727_10010441_pt1 | contig 16459 bp, 16 predicted proteins | sample WisWelCaveWW1625_FD_202498 | JGI IMG/M metagenome (GOLD analysis project Ga0247727, IMG submission 202498) | Biofilm microbial communities from Wishing Well Cave, Virginia, United States - WW16-25 | ecosystem: Environmental > Aquatic > Deep subsurface > Groundwater > Cave microbial mat | place... | reverse complement strand
GAATGCAGGTCGGATGAATTTGCGTGTAACACGGATTCGCGAAGGCCGCGCCGCGTTTGTGTGCACGCCAAATCGCGGTGGTGTTGCAGCCCATCGCATTGGTGGAGAGGAAGAAGACATTGCTGTATCCGCCGGTCGCGAGCACCACCGCATCGGCAACATGCGCTTCGATTTTACCGGTGACCAAACTGCGCGTCATAATACCGCGCGCCACGCCGTCGATCACAACGAGATCGAGCATCTCCGTGCGCGGAATCATTTGCACATTGCCCAAACCGATTTGACGCGAGAGGCCGGCATAACAGCCGAGCAAAAGTTGTTGGCCCGTTTGGCCGCGCGCATAAAACGTGCGCGAGACTTGCGCGCCGCCGAAGGAACGGTTCGCCAGTTGGCCGCCGTATTCGCGCGCGAACGGCACGCCCATCGCCACGCATTGATCGATGATGTTCGCGCTCACCTCGGCGAGGCGATATACGTTCGCTTCGCGGCTGCGAAAATCGCCGCCTTTGATCGTGTCATAAAACAAGCGATAAACGCTGTCGCCGTCGTTTTGATAATTCTTCGCTGCGTTGATGCCGCCCTGCGCCGCAATGCTGTGCGCGCGCCGCGGACTATCCTGGAAACAAAACGCTTTGACTTTGTAACCCAGCTCCGCCAGCGAAGCCGCGGCCGAGCCGCCCGCCAGTCCGGTGCCGACCATGATGACTTCAAACTTGCGCTTGTTCGCGGGGTTCACCAGCTTCGATTCGAACTTGTGGTTTGCCCATTTCTTTTCGAGCGGGCCGGAGGGAACTTTCGCCTCGAGTTTCATATTAGCCCTTCCTCACATGATTTTTTATTGAAGTCTCATTTAGCCGGGTGAAGCCTGAGCGCAAAACTTTAGTTTTGCGAAGCTGAAGCTTCGCACTCCGCCTCAAAGCGCTAAATTTTTACTTGTTGCGTTATTTTTCGTCTTGATAGCTCACTGCAAAATCGACCACGCACATGCTTTTGAACGCGGTGTGCTTGCCAAACGCAACGCCGGCCGTTCTAAAATCCGCATTGAAGAGGTTATCGCGATGGCCGCGTTCGGGAACGCCGTCGTCGATAATCCAAACCGCGACGATCATGCGCGCCTGGCTTTCGCCGTAAGAAATATTTTCACCAAACGCGGTTTGCCAACGGCCGTAGCGTTTGAGACGATCGGCGATGGTACTGCCGTCGCGACCACGATGGCCGATGGCGCCGCGCGGCCCTTGCTCGCGAACATGATCTTTCGCCGCTAAAGATAAACCGCGCGAAGGCGCGAGCGACGGCACTGGTTTTACTTTGCGCAGAAACCGTGCAGCTTCTTCCAATGCCGGGATTCCTTCTTCCGTGAGAACGGTTTCCTCGCCCGGACGTTTGAAGAGTTTGCCTTCATAGTAGGACTTCATCTGCTCCAGCGCGGCCGCGTATTTTACAGGCTGCGTTCTCGCGAGATTGATTTCACGAAGAACCTCTTTTTCTAAAGGGGAAAGATACTCGGCGGTTGCAATGGCGTCCGCTTGCGTATGAGCGAAAACAGCGTAGAGCATGAGGCCCAGTATGAAACCGTTCGTAAGCAACCGTTGCAAGCTCGGGTTGAAGTTCATAGCGACTGCCGTAAATATGGTGCGGGAGATTATGAATTGCCACTTGTGAAGGGATAATCCTCTTGGCAGCAGACTGGAAGTCTGCGTTACGGTTTTGGATCAAGCCGGCTTGATAAGACCCAACACGACACCGAGCGGAACGGAGACGAAGCCCAAACACACGAGCCACGCCACCGCCGGCGCAAGAACTTTAACGAGAGCATTGAGCTTGGGATGATTCCAGCCGAGCGATTGTAGCCAACTCGCCGCGCCGTGGCTCAGATGCGCGAACAAGAGCACCATCGCGAGAATATAGCCGCCGGCGACGAAGACATTTTGAAAACCATACACGACCATATTGAATACGTCTTGCCGGCCTTGCGCATCTTTGAGCGCGAAGTGCTCGGGGTTGGTCACGCCGAGCGTGAAGTGCAGAAGATGATACACCAAAAAGGCGAGAATGATCAAACCGCTGATGACCATCGTGCGCGAAGTGAGCGTGGCCTTGACGGTATTTTGCGAAACATAAGCCACGGGCCTGGCCGCGCGATTTTTGAGCTTCAAACGAATGCCGTCGATCACATGAAAAACAAAAAAGCCGATGAGGCCCAGGCGCGCGAGCCAGAGCAGCAACGGCACTTTACGCAGCGTGACAGCATAATTGTTCATGGCCTCTTGCCCGATGAACATTTGCAAGTTGCCGGTCATGTGAATGATAACGAAGAGCACCAATCCCAAGCCGGTGAGCGCCATAATCACTTTGCTGCCGAGGGAAGACTTCACCGCAGCAGAGAGTGTACTCATCCACTTTCTCCTTCCTTATTCCTGTGAGGTAGATTGATTCTGAAATAACGTGCTCAAACAAATCTCATATCCCTCCACGAATCAAATTAAAACTCTCGGCGAGAGTTGCAAGGAATTTTCAGCAGCGCGCCTCGTTCGCATCGTGCTCGCGGCCACCAATCGCGATCTGCGCAGCCGCATTGCCGAAGGCCATTTCCGCGAAGATTTGTTTTATCGCCTCAACGTCATCGAGGTCAAGCTGCCGCCGTTGCGCGCGCGGGGCGAAGACGTTTTGCTCATGGCCGAATATTTTCTCGCGCGCTTTGCGCGACAGAGCAGCAAGCCGGTGAAGAGTTTCAACGAAGAAGCGGCTGCGATGCTCTTGCAATACACCTTCCCCGGCAACGTGCGAGAATTGGAGAACCCCGTGCAGCGCGCGGTGATGCTCACGGAGGGCGACCTCATTCAAAAGATGCAACAGCACGGCCTCAAATGGGAAGATTTCCTCGCGCGAAAATCCTAAGCGGCCCGCATACGTATTATCCCCTTCCGATGCCCCGCACGCCAAATCCTTTTAATCCCTCGAGCAACACTCAAAATGAATTGTCGCGCACGGTCGAAGTCAAACTCGAAATCTTCGATAGGCTGTGAAATTTTGCTGAAAACTCGCGTCTGCTCTATTAAAAGCGGGGCCCCCCGACTTTTTATCCAATCCCAATCTCATTCTCGCTTCATTCCACCACAGGGAGCTTCATGAAAACGGTTGTTACTATCGGACTATTCTTTCTTGCCGCGCTGACGATGAGCGGCTGTGGCTCGCGTCATGCGATAAAGAAAGAGCAAACTCCGCCGGCATTCTTCCTCGAGCCGAATGAAGCCATAGCCGTCATGCCCTTCGAGACCGAGAGCGTATTGTCAAACTTAGGCGCCCTACTTTCCGGCGAAGTCATTGTCAATCTACTGGAGCATCGGCCGGAGTTGAAAATTATTCACGCGCCCGTGATGCGCACTTATATGCTCAACGCCGGCGGCCTGCCCGACGTTCAGAAGCTCCAAAGTCTCAAAACCGGACTTCAATGCCGTTACTTGCTGACCGGCAATTTGTTCACGCAGTTGGGCAACGTCACTTATACGCCGGGATACGTCAATCGCATCGCAACCGGAAGTGTCACGGTTCTGTTGGTGGACTGTGATTCCTCCACCGTGGTCTGGGCGAAGCACGTGAAAGGGGATTACAGCACCCTGATCTATAATAACGGCAATACCATTTATCAAACCGACGGTGAGCTGCTCCAAAGCTTGATCAAAATTCTCGGCGCCGAAGTGGCGAAGAATTTTTATGCGCATTGATTCGGTTGTTCTGCCGCTACTCTGGGCAAGAGCTTTACACGCATGATCATTCACCGTGCTCTCAGCACAAGCAAACAATAACCTCAAGGAGTAACGCCATGTCAAAATCATTATCCTCTTTCATTCTCGCGCTTGCCGCACTTTGCTGCGCGACGCTCATGCCGGCCTCGCTTTCGGCGCAATCCCTTTGGTTGGAGCGCCGGCACGAACGCGCGTTTGGCCTCGAAGTGTTGAAACCGAATTTTACCAATGACGACGCCGGCCAGATCATTACCACCAATTCCGGCTTGGTCGTTTTTGCGACGCTGCGTTTGCCGGTATCGGGGAAGATTCTTTTCGTGGGCGAGCTGCCTTTCGCGCACGGCAGCTCGGAAACGAAATCCAGCTTCTCCAGCTTCAACCGCAGTGAATCTCAAAATATATTCGGCAATCCTTATCTCGGGTTTGAAATCACAGACCGAACCGGAGCGTTTACGCCGGAATTTGGCGTGCGCGTTCCGGTCACACCGGAAGACAAATTCTTGGGTGTGATTACCGGTTTATACGCCGATTACGATCGCCTCGAGGCTTTCTTGCCCGATACCCTTTCCGTTATGACACTCGCAAATTATCGTTATCGCGACCAATCCGGCTTTGCCCTCAAACTGCGCGGCGGACAGTCTTTGCTCTTTGATACCAGCCGCTATGGCGGCGGCGCCGAATTGTTCATCAGCTATAGCGCACAAGCCGGATATGAATCCGAGCGCTTCAGCATTCTAGGCGGCGTAACCGGTCGTGCGCTGCTCACGGAAGAAAACGCAAGCTTCGCTGAACGCTCCATTCATCAACTCGGCTTCAATGCGAGCGTGGGCTTGGGTAAAGTGCGGCCCGGCGTGCATTTCCGGTTGCCGCTGGATGACGATTTGAAGAATGTGATAGATTCCGTGTTGGGAGTCAATTTGGGTGTGCAATTTTAAAAAACAAGCCATCATATGAAAGGGGCAGTCACATGACTGCCCTTTTTTTTATCGTGGTCGAAATCGGAAGCCATACTGAAAAACAAGCCCGCGATCAAAAATTACCAATTGACGGCTAAGGCCAAACTGCCTATATTCAGCCAAAGATACCCGAAGCATAACGACTCGAAAGCGGAGAATAAAAATGGAAATCCACGAACTTGTTATTGAGATGAAATTGCTGGAACGCCGGCTGACGCTGTACGAAGAAAAATACGGCATCCTCAGCGAAGACTTTTATGTGACACTCATGGCCGGCAAGTTATCCGAATATGACGCCTACGATGAAACGCGGACCGACTTCAGCCGTTGGAAGGGCATATTTGAAACTTGGCGACGGCGGAAAGAAACTTATCGGGAAAAACTGCAAGGGCGCCAGGCTTCCCAGGTGTTACGCTTTCAACCGGCTTATTGAGGATGAACAACCCGCTTAAATCTTTGCAGGCCTACAGCCGCTTCGTCGCCGAGTCGTTTGGCCAAGTCAATATAACGAGTTCGACGGTCGTCGTTTGGTCTGATAGTCCGTATACAGGCATCGCTGAAGGTGAGGTCTTTTTTGCAAATGGTTTGCGCTTGCGCATGCGTGAGGAAGTGGATTTTGAGGCGGGCTTAATTGTTTCGTATGGCTATGAAGTATATCGTGGCGAAGAAAGACTGTATTGGTATGATGATTTTCCACACCCCGATGATCCCATTTTAGCGGAGACCTTACCGCATCATATGCATGTGCCACCGGACATCAAACATCACCGCATACCTGCGCCGAGCATGAGCTTCACAAGCCCCAATCTTCCAGCGCTCATTCAGGAAATTGAAGAGGTCGGAAAGGCTTGAAAAAAATCCGTGCGTAATACAAAAGGGCAGTCCCATGACTGCCCTTTCTATTTTAATCTATGCTGCGAGCCGATTCCGTGCTTTCGAGCTTTTCGTCATCTTCCGTTTTGCTCTCGGCTTTGGGAAGATTGCAACCAAAGCACGAAGAGTTGCATTCACACTTTCCGCGTCAGGAAAGAACCGGATTAAATCCGGCTCGATCATCACCAGATTTGTGCCCTCGGCATATTTCTTCGCGTACTTGTTGGGGCGCGCATTCGAAAAATCGTACTCGCTGCGTATTTTCACTTTTTCTTCTTTACGGTTTTGCCTCTTAATACCTCAACACCTCCACGGCCGTCTCATAAATATCTTTCTCGCTAATCAAGATCGCGGCTTCGAGAATGCGGCTGAAGCCCACCGGCGTGTCCTTGCTGCACACGCGGCGAGGCGGAGCATCGAGCATTTCGAAGCAGGCTTCGGTGATCTCAGCCAGCATGTCGTTGCCGAAGCCGCCGGTTTTGTGATCTTCGCTCGCGATGAGCACGCGATTGGTCTTCGCCACCGAGCGCTTGACCGTCTCCATGTCCATCGGCACGAGCGTGCGCAGATCGACGACTTCAGCTTGATAGTTGTTTTCCTCGGCTAGCTTCTCGGCGACTTTCAGCGACCAATGCACCGCGTTGCCATACGTCACGATGGTGAGATCGCTGCCCGGCCGACGCACGCGCGCTTTGCCGAACGGCACAAAGTGCTTCGCATCAGTGGCATAGGTTTGTGCCATGGGATGATTGTAAAGAAACTTCGGCTCGAACGCGATGGTCACGCCGCGCGAGCGCATGGCCGTGCGCAACAACCCGCTCGCGTCGTCCGCGAATGACGGCATGATGATGCGAAAGCCTGGAAAGTTCGCGAACACGCCTTCCGCGCTTTGCGAGTGATACAAGCCGCCGCCGATATAGCCGCCGCACGAGAGCCGCACGATGATGTTCGGTGCAAACTTGCCGATCGTGCGCCAATACTCGTGGCTCAACTCCACCATTTGCTCCATCGAAGGCCACACATAATCCGTGAACTGCGCAGCCTCGACGATCACCCACGCATCTTCGCGGAAGCGGCTGAAGCCGTTGGCCGTGCCCACGATAAAATCTTCCGCGATGGGTGCGTTGAACACGCGGCCTTTGCCGAATGCTTTTTGCATGCCCTCGGTCACGTTGAACACGCCGCCTTTATCGCCCGAGGCCACGTCTTGGCCCCACAAAAACGTGTGGGGATTGTGATGAAATTCCTCGTGCAACGTGCGATTGATCGACTCGCGCATCTTCTCTTTTTTGCCGCTCTCCGGCGTAGGCGTTTCTTCCGGCTGAATCGGTTCGGGAATTACGAAATCATAAATCGAAGCGGGATCGGGCAAGGGCGCGGCCTCGGCTTGGGCCGCGGTCTCGCTCACGATGCGCTTGTTCTCTTCTTCAATCGTGGCAATTTCTTTTTCGGAGAGCAAACCGTGATCGATGATATATTGCCGAAACCGCGGCAAAGGATCCATCTTCAGCGCCGCGGCGATTTCTTCGTCGGAACGATACGACTCCTGTTTGTCGCTATTCGAATGCGGGCCGAGGCGCACGCATTGCGCATGCACGAGCGCCGGACCTTTGCCGGTGCGCGCGTACTCCATCGCTTCGTCCATCGCGCGGCGGCTGTCGATCGGATCGGTGCCGTCACAACGCACGATGTGGAGATATTTCAAGCCGACGAAATTATCCGCGACGATCTCGTTCGCGGTTTGCTCGTGCAACGGCACGCTGATGCCATACTTGTTGTTTTGCACGACAAAGATCACCGGCAAACGCTCGCGGCTCGCGCCGTTGAACGCTTCAAACACGTAGCCTTCGGAAGCGGAAGACTCGCCGAAGCTCGCGAACACGAGCGCATCGGACTTGTAGTATTTCACCGCGCGCGCCAAGCCGACGGCATGCAACGCATGATTTGCCACGCAGCTCGACACGTTTTGCACGTGGATTTCCGGCTTCGCGAAGTGGTTGGACATGTGGCGGCCGCCGGCAGCCACGTCGTCTTTGCGGCTCATCCCGTTGAGCATGATTTCATAAATCGAAATGCCCGCGGCGAGGCTCGTCATTTGATCGCGATAGTAGGGGAAAAGGTAATCTTTTTTCGGGCGAAAACTTTGGCCGAGCGCGAGCTGAATTGGCTCGTGCCCGGAGCAAGTGGCGAGATAGCTCCAGCCTTTGCCCTGTTTGAAAAGAATCCACGCGCGGTCGTCAATGAGCCGACTCGTATGCATCAAGCGATACCACTCACGCGCCGTGGCTTTATCGAGCTGGGGAGCCTCCACCGCACGAGATAGCGCATGCACTGCTGCCACATCCACCTCCGTTGTATAGTTAAGCTAGAACTTCCGTGCGCGCGCGCCGATGGGCCGTTAGCGAAGAACCGGAATTTTTTTCGGGATCAACTTGGCTGACGCGAAGAGGAAAACGAGTATTCGCGCGGCGAGCACACGGGTTGATTTGCGATTGCGCCCCCGGTTATCCGTTTAAAACGCGGCGAATGTAATATGCGAGTGGTAGAAATGCAAAACATTTGTTGGCGGCGAAAAGCGTAGCGCAAGCTTCTTCCATCTGTTTTGTAACTCTCCCCTCAATTGTCATTCTGCAAGAACCTTTTTTAGCGCCAAACAAAGCTTCCAAATGAATAAGCAGCCTTGCCAGCGCATAAAAAATTTATCCCGGAAATGGCGTTCGTAGTAGCTCCTTTAAGAGCCGCTTGCGCGGTACTGTTTATGCGTGAAGGCATTACTACGAGCTTTTATTTGGAATGACAAGTCTGTGGTGGAGTTGCAAACATGAGCATAACGCTAAAGCCGCGCGAGTATGCGCTCCGCGACTTCGCCGATTTGGTCCGCGCTGCTTGGATCGTACTTGTCGGCATAATTCAAACAGGCCGCGCCGAGACATTCGTCGTTGCAAGTCGCGCAGCCGGGATTGAGGCCGGTTTGGCCGTACTTGCCGCGCAGCTCAAAGAGCTTGTCCGCTTCCGTTTTCGGCAAAATTTTTTCGCCGCCGAGCAGGCGCGACACGAGTATGATATTCGCATAATGCTCGACGCGTTCCAAGCGATAATAAGCTTCCCATAAATCTCTGCCGACCGCCACGACGCCGTGATTCGCCAAAAGAAAAGCATCGTTGCGGTGCACATGCGGCCGCAGCGACTCTGCGAGATCCTCCGTGGAAGGTGTGCCATAGCGCGCCAATGGAATCGAGCCGAGCGTGGCGATGATCTCCGCGGCGACGCATTCATCAAGAGCAAGTCCGGCAGTGGCGAAGCCCGTGGCATAAATCGGATGCGCATGCACCACGGCTTGCACCTCGGGACGCTCGTGATAGACGAACAAGTGCATGCGAATCTCGCTCGAAGGCTTGTTGGCATCGACGGACGCGCCCGACAGATCAACCACGGCCATGCGCTCGGGCGACATGTAGCCTTTACTCACGCCGGTGGGCGTGGTTAAAACTCGATCCGCGGAAAGGCGCACGCTAATATTACCGTCATTCGCAGCCACAAACCCGCGCTCATACATTCTGCGCCCGACTTCGCAGATTTGTTCGCGCAGGGAGGGTTCGTTGGTCATAAGCTCTCAGTCGGCTCACAAAGTTTTTTTTGAAGCATTGTAAATTTTAAATTGAAAAATTGTATTTGAAAATTTTCAATGCTTTTGATAGCGGCTATAACTGTGTTGCGCATTTAATCGGCATCGTTCAGCCACGGCTTGGCCGTGGCTTGCATTTAGGATCGCCGATTGAATAACCTTCCCATTTTCCTTGGCCGTCATTCCCGCAGTCTTTAAGCGGGAATCCATTTTGTGTGCTTGGATGCCCGATTAAAGCGCTCGGGCATGACAGATCAAACGGGTAATTTATAAAAACGGCCTTCTTTAAAATAAAGATGAGTCAATCAATGCCACGGCCAAGCCGTGGCAGATCAAAACGAGTAAAATGATTTTACAACCCAACACTCGGTCGAAAAAAAATTATCGCGCCGGACTGCGATTCGGCCCGCTCAACAAACGCGCCGGCAGCATGATCAACGCACGCAATGATTCAAACAGGCCCTCGAAGACCAAGCCGACCAGACGAAACGGGAGCAGGAGGAGCCAAATAATCGGATAGAGAATCAAAGCGAGCAAAGCGAGCGGCCAGCAGATCACGAACAGAATGCACCAAAGTAAAAATTTTAGCATAACTCACCTCTCTTTCCTCATCACTACGATTTCACTCAATGCGACGCACTTTAAAAATGCGTCGCATTTCAAGTTGTTTTGATTATTTTTTGATGCGCTCGAGCGTTACGCTATTCGCGCAGTGTCGCCCCTCCGCGAAAGCCGTAATGTTCGCGAGCGTCGTCTCCGCGATGCCGGTGAGCGCTTCGCGCGTGAAAAAAGCTTGATGGCCGGTGATGATCACATTCGGAAAAGTGAGCAAGCGCGCGAACACGTCGTCTTGCAGCATGGCGTTCGACAGGTCTTCGAAAAACATGCCGGCCTCTTCTTCATAAACATCCAAGCCGAGCGCGCCGATAGCGCCCGACTTCAACGCGCGAATCACCGCGCTGGTGTCGATCAACGCGCCGCGACTCGTATTGATGAGCATCGCGCCGGGCTTCAAATGCTTCAGCGTGTCGGCATTGATGAGATGATGCGTGTTCGGCAAGAGCGGGCAGTGCAGCGTCACAATATCAGCATGGCGCAAAAGCTCCGGCAGCGCAACGTACTGCGCGCCGAAAGCGAGCACTTCCAAGTTTGGAAACGGATCGTGCGCCAACAATTGACAACCGAAGCCGTTTAGAATTTTCGCGGTCACCGCGCCGATTTTGCCGGTGCCGATAATGCCCACGGTTCGGCCATGCAGATCGAAACCGAGCAAACCTTCGAGCGCGAAATTGCCTTCGCGCACGCGGCTATACGCACGATAAATTTTGCGATTGAGCGCGAGCACGAGCGCGAGGGTGTGCTCGGCCACGGCATAGGGCGAGTATGCTGGCACGCGCACCGTGGTCATGCCCAATTCCTGCGCCGCAGCGAGATCGACATGATTAAAGCCCGCGCAGCGCAAGGCCAGCAATCGCGTGCCGCCCTCTGCAAGCTTCGTCAACACCACGCGCGTGAGCTGGTCATTTACAAACACGCATATCGCCGGGAACTGTTGCGCCAGCGCGCACGTTTCCAAAGTGAGACGAGACTCGAAGAACGTAAGCGTGTGATGCTGCGCGGCGTTCGCGGCCTCGAGGAAATGGCGATCATAGGGCTTCGTATTAAAAACGGCGACCTGCATTTTGTTTGCTCCGAAGCGTTGCGGTTTGGTTTATAACTCCTCTCAATTGTCATTCTGTAAGAAACTTCCCTCGCACTGGGAAGAGCGCCAATTGCGAGGGAAGGTCCTTCCAGGATGACATGTCGAAGAAGGGCATTTCAAATGAGCGCTTCAAGATAATCTTTGGCGCTCATCATTGCAAGCGAGGTTCTTTTTATGAAACGCGAAGAGCTGTTGCAACGACTCACACCAGCCACGCAGTTATGGGATATCATCATCATCGGCGGCGGCGCAACGGGTTTGGGCGTTGCGGTCGATGCGGCCACGCGCGGCTATAAAACTTTGCTGCTCGAGCAACATGACTTTGCCAAAGGCACCTCGAGCCGCAGCACCAAGCTCATTCACGGCGGCGTGCGTTATCTCGCGCAAGGCAACGTCTCGTTGGTGCTCGAGGCCTTGCACGAGCGCGGCCTGCTGCTTCGCAACGCGCCGCATTTGGTGCGCAATCAATCGTTCATCGTGCCGAGTTATGATTGGTGGGAAGGGCCGTTCTATGGCATCGGCATGAAAGTTTATGACGTGCTCGCGGGCAAGCTCGGCCTCGGGCCTTCGCGCATACTTTCGCGCGAAGAAACGCTCGCGCACATTCCCACGCTCGAACCCGAGGGCTTGCGCGGCGGCGTCATTTATCACGACGGCCAATTCGACGACGCGCGCCTCGCGATCAACTTGGCGCAAACTTGCGTGGAGCACAACGGCTGCGTGCTCAATTATATGCAAGTCAAGGCGCTGCTCAAAACACGCGGCTTGATTGCCGGCGTGGTTGCGCGCGAGGTTGAAACCGGCAAAGAGTATGAGTTGCACGGCCGTTGCGTGATCAACGCCACCGGCGTTTATACCGACGCCATTCGCCGTTTGGATGAGCCGGAATCCGAGCCGATGATTGCGCCGAGCCAAGGCGTGCATCTCGTGTTGGACAAATCTTTTCTCCCCGGCGAAAGCGCGATCATGGTGCCGCACACCGACGATGGCCGCGTGCTCTTCGTTGTGCCGTGGCATGGACGCGCGCTCGTGGGCACCACCGACACGCCGATTGACAGCCTCTCGCTTGAGCCGCGCGCCTTGCCCGAAGAGATCGACTTCCTCTTGCGGCATGCGGGGCGTTATCTCACTCAAGACCCGCAAGTGCGCGACGTGAAAAGCGTGTTTGCCGGCATTCGGCCGTTGGTGAAAGCCGGCGCTGACAAAGCCCCGGCAACGCTTGCGCGCGATCACACGATGATGATTTCAAAATCCGGCTTGCTCACCATCACCGGCGGCAAGTGGACCACGTATCGCAAGATGGCGGAAGACGCGGTGAATCATGCCGCAATGCTCGCGGGTCTGGAAGAGCGGCCGTGCCGCACCGAGCATTTGCAGATTCATGGCGGGCAAACGCACGTTGAAATCGCCAAGCCGCTCGACGTGTATGGCGCCGACTATGAAGCCGTGCAAAGGCTCGTGCAAGAGAACGCGGCCTTCGCGCAACGGTTGCACGCGGATTTGCCTTATTACTCCGGCGAAGTGATTTGGGCGGTGCGAAATGAAATGGCGCGCACGGTGGAAGACGTGCTCGCACGCCGCACCCGCGCGTTGTTGCTCGATGCGCGTGCGAGTATTGTTAGCGCCCCGCGTGTTGCTGCGCTCATGGCGAAGGAGCTGGGGCAGAACGAAGATTGGCAGAAGCGACAGGTGAGAGCTTATGAGGAATTGGCGCGGGGATATTTGCTGACGGAGAATTGAGAGGGTGGAGCAAGAGAGCCGGGCTTGGGCAAAATGGTTTTCGAATTTTCGAGCACTTGAAAAACTGCAAAGAATGCTTTAAAACTGGGGATTTCATGAGTATCTTGTGCCGTCCACGTGCGAGCTTTTTTCACGAATCATGACTTAGAAAATCCGAGGTCATACCGGAGATGCGGCCGTTGTCTTGACAAAAATTCGGAGCCGAACCCGTGCGCATTACCGAAATCTTTTTTTCGATCCAAGGTGAATCCAGCTTCAGCGGCTTGCCTTGCGTGTTCATTCGCACCACCGGCTGTAATTTGCGCTGCACTTGGTGCGATACGGAATACTCGTTCTATGGCGGCGTGGAGATGACGCTTGACGAGATTATGGCGCGGGTGGAAAGTTATGGCTGCAAGCTGGTGGAGTTAACTGGTGGGGAGCCGATGCTGCAAAAGGAGATTTTTGCTTTGTGTGATCGGCTGCTCGCGCAGGGCTATACGTTGTTGATGGAGACCGGCGGCAGTTTGGATTTGTCGCAGCTCGATTCACGTGTGATCAAAATTATGGACCTCAAATGCCCCGGCAGCGGCGAGGCGGATAAAAACTATTGGCCGAATCTCGCGGTGCTCAAGCCGCACGATCAAATCAAATTCGTCATCAAGGATCGCCGCGATTATGAATGGAGCGTGGCAATAATGTGCGAGCATCGTTTGGCGGAACGTTTTCAAATTTTGTTCTCGCCCGTGTTCAACGTGCTGAACTATCGCACGCTCGCGGAATGGATGCTGGCCGATCACGTGCCCGCAAGATTTCAAGTGCAATTGCACAAGTATATCTGGCCGCCGGAGATGAGGGGGGTGTAACTCGTCAAGTTGCTTGCTCCAATGCGTTGAATCTAGTTTCTGCTTCCGCCAAACTGGAGGCGTGCATTAAATCCATCAAAATTTTTTTGCAGCACTTCCGTGCGCTGTGTTTGCTGTACGCGTTGTATCAGGCTTTCGCTGGCTCCGCCGAATTTAATCTCGACATTGAAAAAAACGCCTGGCATTGGGCTAGAATTATTTTCCGGATGCTTGCCTCATCCCGGCGAAGTATCCCACAATTCCGGACGGCGGTGCGAGCGCGAGAAGTGTTCGTGGACGATCCGCCATTGCCCGTTCTTTTCAACAAAGACGTGGCTGCCGCGACCGTGGATTTCGTGTTCGCCTGTGCTCGTGCCAACCGTAACCGACCAATAGAACGTTGAGACCGCGACCGGCCCGAAGTTTTGCACTTTGATTTCATCCAGCGCAAACTCGGCTTTCTCCGATTGTTGCCAATAGTAATTGAACGTTTTGCGCAAAGCTTCCAAGTCGTGCAAGCGTTCGTGCTTTGTGGAAGAAAACCCCATCATTCCCTTATCAAAGAATGACAGAATCCCTTCCAGGTTGCGCCGATTGAAAGCCGCGGCAATGTCGTTTTCAATTTTGATGATCTGCTTTTCGACTTCGGTCATTGCTTTCTCCTCTCCTAAAAAATTCGCTCGGACGGTTTTTTTTCAATACAGCCAATTCTACGTTACTTTCAGGAACGCTCGCATACGTCATTCAAAACTGCGAAGCTTTGCGGTTTTTCCGTCGCGGCAGCGCAGCCGCGGGCGTCGCCACCGTTTGCGTTTTGTGCGATTTTGCCGCTTCCTGCTGCTCAAACTCCGTCGCGACTTCGTGAATGAAGCGCACGACTTCGTCTTCGGGGTTAAGCGCAAGCGCCTCTTCGCTGCAAATCATGGCCGCGCCGGAGTTGCCGCGCACCATATAGGCAAACGCCAAATCCGCCAAGAAGCGTTCGTTGTGTGGGTCCAGCTTGATCGCGGTTTTCATCAACTCCAAGCCGCGCTCGTGCTCGCCGCGCTCGTCCAGCATTTTGCCCAGGTAGTGTACGATGGCGGGGTGCTCGGGATGACGGGTATATAGTTGTTGAATCATGTGCCAGGCCTCGTCATTCTTCTCACACAAACATAAACAATTGGCGAGCTGGACGTAATGATCGACCTCTTCGGGCGCCATTTCCACGGCTTGCCGCAAATATTGCTCGGCCGGCGCGAGCTTGCCGACTCCGATCAACAAGCGACCGATATACTCGCACACAATCGCGCGCGCCATGCAGGAAATGCTTTCGTCTTTTAAAATTTTCCGATAAACCCGCAGAGCCTTTTGAAACTCCCCTTCCGTCCAAAGCTGTTCCGCGAGTACGAAGAGGTCGTCTTGCATGCGTATATTTCTCCCGAGAGGTTTGGATGAGGTGCTTTGGAGCAAGGACATAACCGGCGCCGGCGCGAGGGCAACCGGAGCTCGGGTCGAGCAGAACTATTTGCAAAGCCGTCATGGCAAGGCGCGAAGCAAGGCCAGGTCAAATCGAACCGCATTTGATTTTGGATGAATGCGCATGCACGGCATGTAAGTCATGATTGGAGGGAAGTTTTTTCACGCGCGTTAAATTGCTTGCACGAACTCGCAAGCGGAAGAAAGAATAAGAAAATTTCCCGCGCGAGTCAAGCCATTCATCGGAGCCTGGGGTGGAATAGGACGCTGTTACGAAGATTTAATTCGAACACTCCGGCCGCTCAAAGCGAAGCATGCAATATAAACAGCAAAGCCAAAGTCAGTATGACTTTGGCTCTCGGTGCCGAAGGGGGGATTCGAACCCCCACAGGCTTGCGCCCACTGCGCCCTGAACGCAGCGCGTCTACCAGTTTCACCACTTCGGCTTCTAAAAACGCGGCGCAAAATATAAAACGAGCCTTCGAAAGTCAAGGTCTTTGTCGGCGCGAATTACAAAACAATTTCAACTTGCGCAACGGGCTGCGGATGTTTTCATCCAACAACAAGCTTAAACCCGGAGCAACGCAATTCCAGGCCAATATTTTTCATTGCATTTTAGGGGCTACCGACCTATTTTTGCGCCTCATGTTCAATGTGTCGCAACTCGAAATTATACGCGCGCGCATCGCCTCCGCATGCGCACGCGCGGGCCGCCATCCGAAAGAAGTGACGCTCGTCGGTGTGAGCAAAACGATTTCCTCCGCCGAGATTCTTGCGGCCTATAATAGCGGCGTGCTTTGCTTCGGGGAAAATCGCGTGCAAGAGGCTGCGACCAAAATTCCCGAGTTGCAAGCTCTAGGTGTGCAAGCGCAATGGCACCTCGTCGGGCATTTGCAAACCAACAAAGTCAAGCCCGCGCTGGAAATGTTCGAGGTGATTCAATCCGTGGATCGGCTGCAACTCGCGGAAGCTTTACAAAAACGCGCGGAACAAAATAAGCGTAGCGTCGAAATTTTTGCCCAGATCAATACCTCCGGCGAAAGCACAAAATACGGTGCTGCCCCGCACGAGGCGGTCAGCCTGGCACGAGAGCTCTCCGCGTTTTCCCATCTACGCTTGACCGGATTGATGACCATCGGCGCCCTCACCCGTGACACTCATCGCCTCCGCCAATGTTTTCGCACCCTGCGCGAGTTGGTCGAGACCATCGCCGCGCTGCACTTGCCCAACGTGGTGATGCAACATTTGTCCATGGGCATGACCGACGATTTTGAAATCGCCATCGAAGAGGGCGCGACGCACGTGCGCATTGGACGGGCCTTGTTTGGCGAACGGCAGTGATTCCCCTCGGCACGATTACAAATCGGATAACTTTTCAACGTTTTCTCGGCCGGCGGCTTGCGCAATTCGAGGCCGGCGAAAGTATTTATTCATTCACACCAAGATCGGAGCGTTCCTTTGAGATTATCACCTCTTGATATACGAAAGCACGAATTTCAGCGCGCGATGCGCGGCTACGATCGCGACGAGGTCGA
>Ga0247727_10010440_pt1 | contig 16460 bp, 14 predicted proteins | sample WisWelCaveWW1625_FD_202498 | JGI IMG/M metagenome (GOLD analysis project Ga0247727, IMG submission 202498) | Biofilm microbial communities from Wishing Well Cave, Virginia, United States - WW16-25 | ecosystem: Environmental > Aquatic > Deep subsurface > Groundwater > Cave microbial mat | place... | reverse complement strand
AGGCCAGAGATTTTAAGAAAGCCGATGACATCCGTAACAAATTATCTAATCTGGGTATCCTTGTTCAGGATTCTTCTGAAGGGACATCATGGGAAGTGAAGAAGGGATAAAAATATCTTTACACTCAAAGATAACAATGATAATATTTAACCTGCTTTTCAAAGGAGAGCTATGTTACCAATCATTCTTGTTGCCCTTGGCATTGTATCCCGCCTGATCCCGCATTTGTGGGATTTCACGCCAATCTTGGCCATTTCTTTGTTTGCTGGAGCCTACCTCCAGAAAAAATACGCTTTTATTGTCCCGTTAGGTCTTATGATCATGACGGATATTGTTCTCGGGTTCCACAATACCATCCTTTTTACATGGGGAAGCATTTTGCTGACAGTGACTTTGGGGCATTCTCTTCGGGAGAAAAAAGGATTTGGAAGAGAATGTTTCTTCGGTGTCTTATCAGCGGTTTTGTTTTTTGTCGTCACTAATTTCGGCGTCTGGCTGATGGATTATCCAAAAACATGGCAAGGGTTGGCAGAATGTTACACGTTGGCCGTCCCGTTTTTTAGAAATTCTTTGGTCAGTACCCTTATATATACCGCGGTGTTGTTTGAAGGTTATGCCTGGGTTAGCGTGAGAATAAAGAGTACGAAATTATATCCAAACGCAGAAGGTTTCTGAAATCAAAACAATATCTTTAGGGCGTTTGGGTATTACTGCCTTCTTCAGTTTGTAATTTTGAGTAGAGGCAGTATAGCAGAAGTTCTTTCTTAGTCTATTCTGGCGCCTTTGAGATATTCAAAGGATTAAAAGGAAATCGCGTGAGAACCGCGAGCGGTCCCGCCACTGTGATTAGCTTGTGATGAATAGTGATAAGGGATAAGCGCTAAGTGATAAAAACGTCGTAAGAAAACGTCTCTTTATCCCTTACCACTTATCCCTTATCCCTTTTTTTTAAACACGCTATCAGTCAGAACACTGCCAGGATAGTTTATTGATTAAACGTGCGAAAAGGACATGTTTAGTTATATAGATTGAGATAAACAAAAAGGGTGTACTCTCAATCCGAATATTTTCGGGTTGGGAGTTTTTTTTTGGAAATAGGGGGAATTTTCAGGCATCCGTTAATAATGGGGGTAAAAATGAAAAAAGTTACAGGCAGTTTTTTTATTATTTTTAGCTGCGTTTGGATCAACTCTGTTGGAGCTGAATTAGGGATGGATTTGGACACGATTGTCATTACATCCAATCGAAGTGAACAGCAGCAATATGAAGTGACAGGGAATGTCACTGTCATTACAAAAGAAGATATCCAAAATTCGAACGCGCAGAATGTGGCGGATGTCCTCAGCCAAGCCTTAGGGGTGTTTGTCTCCGAATCGGGGACAGTTAAATCACGGACGATAGATATCAGAGGCTTCGGGGATACGGCCTCCCGTAATGTGCTTGTTTTGGTCAATGGGAGGAGGATCAATAGTGTTGATATATCCGGTCCGGAATTAATGCAAGTTCCTATTGGGGCTGTTGAGCGCGTCGAAATCATCCGGGGCGGCGGGTCTGTTCTTTACGGGGATAACGCCGTAGGCGGGGTGGTGAATATCATCACCAAAAAAGGCGAAGGTGATTTGTCCGGAAAGACAGGATTCACCTACGGCTCCTATGACCAGCGGGGTAACGACCTTGAGCTTTCCGGGGCCCATAAGGGGATCGGGTATTACGTCTATTCCAATTATGCCGACAATCGGGGATACCGTGACAACAGCGATTTGTTAACACGCGATTTTAACGGCCGGTTGTCGTTTGATCCCAACGAGCATATTTCTGTTGATGTGAACACCGGATCGCACCGTGATGATGTCGGATTGCCTGGAGGGTTAAACAGGACAGAATTGGAACAATTGGGACGACAAGGCTCGGCTAACCCCGAAGACTTTGCGAAAACAAAGGACCAGTTCGTCCAGGTGACAACAGCAGTTACGCCCTGGACCCAGGAAGGTTATCTGGGGGATTTTATTGTTGATTATTACTACAGGGATCGGGAGGTCTTTGATTTCTTGGACAGCATGTTCGGGTCGTTTACCACCAACAGAGACATCAAAACAAACGCTTTTACCGGAAAATACATCTTTGATAAGGAAATTTTCGATCGTGACGTGAATTTTGTGACGGGAATTGATCATTACGATACTGAGAACGATATCCTGTCTTTGGGGTTTGGGACAGATGATCTGACCATCCATAAAACGGAGTACGGGGCTTTTGGGTTCCTTGAGTTTGAGGCGCTGGAAAATCTCTATGTGAACGCCGGGAAGAGATTCCATAAAGCGGAATACACATTCGACAGCCGCAGTTCTGGAACGTATGAACAACAGGATCCTGATCAAACGGTTGCCACGGGAGGTTTAAAGTATGAGTACGCCAAAGGCAGTAACGTGCATTTTAATTTCCAGCAGACCTTTCGGTTTTTAGCAACGGATGAATGGTTCAGTTCATTTTCAGGATTAAATACCAGTCTGGAACATCAGCAGGGCAAGCAGTACGAAACGGGGATCAAGCACAACTTCGATAATAAACTGATCGCCAGCATCACCGCATATTTGATGGAAATCGAAAATGAAATATTTTTCGACCCGACTGACGGGTTTTTTGGGTCAAACAGCAATTACGGCAAGACCCTGCGAAGAGGTTTGGAAGTTGATCAGCGGGTGGATATCCTTGCGTTTTGTCCGATGGATTTCCTTGATCAACTTGAGTTCTTTGTCAATTATTCTTATCAGGAACCTGAGTTTAGAGACGGGGGCTTCGATGGCAAGGATATCCCGATGGCCCCCCGTCATCAGGCCAATCAGGGATTTAATGTCCGGCTCCTGAAGAATTATTACGTTTCGCTCTCAGGCCATTACGTCGGGTCGAGATATGCCATTAATGACACGTTGAATCAGACCGCCCGTGAGAAACCCCATTATGTCACAGACGGCAAGATTTCTTATAAGAAGGAGTATTTTGAGTTGTTCGCGGCCGTCAACAATATTTTTAATCAGCAGTACAATACGTTGGCCGTTAAATCCTCAACCAGTACGGTCAAAGATTATTTTCCAGCGGCAGAGAAAAATTATAATTTTGGAGTTAATTTAAAATTTTAAGTGGCATAATAGTGACAAAATGAAATGATATTCTTGTTGGTTCAATAAACTTTTTTTCGTATCAACGATGATTATCGACAATTTTTGTACACTTGAGAAAAACAGTCTTAAGCGGTTCTGTGCGGATATCCATTGGGAAAACGCCAAGCAGAAAGACAGGACGATTTTCTTTGAGATCAATGCCGAAGCGGTTGAGCCTCTTTCTATCAATCCCCATTCATTTTTGATCGCTGGCATTATTCCCGCCATGTATTTTGGGGAAACACGCCTTAGGATCGCTGCCAAGATTTGTCCACGTCTTGTTCAAGGGTTGAAAGAAAATATGGGCTGGTTCCAGCGGTGGTACGGTTCACAGTATCATTCCGTTGATATCCAAGCCGATGGGTTTGATTTATCCACGCCATTGTCATCAGAAGGACGTGTTGGTTTGATGTTTTCCGGAGGAGTGGATTCTCTTTATACCCTGTGGACGAATCGTAAATATTATCCTTTGGGACATGAGGAATCCATTAAGGAAGGTTTTCTTGTTTACGGTTTCGACATGGGGACAAAAGAAGAAGGTGGTTACGATTTGGACGTCTTTGAACGTTCTGTTGAGGCCGCGCGAGCCGTGGCCAAAGAAGCCGGGTTTAATCTGATCCCGGTTTATACCAATATCCGGCATATCAACAGCGCGCTCGATTTCTGGACACAGTGGTATTATGGGGCGGCGTTATCAGCCGTAGGACATGTTTTCTCTGGAAGAACATCGAAGTTGTGGATTGCCCCTGATTTGGATAAGTTTGATATTGTTCCATGGGGGTCGCATCCTTTGATTACGCCCAATTATGGCAGCGTGCATCTGCGGATCAAGTATGATTATTTAGTGCCCCGGATGGAGAAAATAAAACAGATGGCCGGTTGGGATGTGGCTTTGCGTCATCTGAGGGTATGCGTCCATCATCCTAAAGGAGGACTCAACTGTGGAAAATGCGAGAAATGCATCCGAACGATGCTGATGTTACTGGTGAGTGGGAAATTAAAAGAGGCTAAGAGTTTTCCCGCTCAAGATGTATCAGCACAGATGTTGGGCCGGATCAAATTTACTTCCCGTAAAAATTTTCGATCCGTTTATTACTATGATTTGATTGAGCCGTTGTGTTCCATTGGAAGAAGCGATCTGGCCAGAGTCATTAAGCAAGAATTGGGTTGGAAAGGGGAAATCCGTCGGGTTGATCAGAAATATTTGAAAGGGCTGTTTACAAATACTTGGTCAATGATTCGAAAGAAAGTTATCACGAAGTCATGAAGTATTTAAAAAAGAGAAAAAATTTTTTTGAAAGAAATACGTTTTTTCGCAATTGGCCCTATGTGAATCCGTTTACCCATAAGCTCGGATATATCGGATATTTAGGTTATGAGAATCGCGGTGACGAAATTATGTTTGAAGCCATTGGGAAACTGTTCGGCCAAGTCCAGGTTGTTCCTTTCAAACATAACCCTAAAATAAAAATGTTTGAGTCGTTTTGTGCGGGCAAAATTTTTGATGGGGTGTTATTAGGGGGAGGAACGCTGATCTTTCGGCCCGACTTCTTAAAGCCTGTCCGTAATGCCATCAATCATTATGATCAAGTCTTTGCTTTTGGTTCAGGTGTTGAAGATGCGTATCCTAATCTTGAAGGGAAGAGAAAGGAAGAATTGGAAAAAGAATGGAAAAATTGTTTGGAATCTTTTAGTTCCATTGGCGTGCGGGGGCCTCTGTCAAAAGAGATTTTGATAAGTTCCGGGTTGAAAAGTGTAGAAGTGGTTGGCGATCCAGCGTTATTGCTGGCGGATGACCGCGTGCAGCCTAAAAAAAAGGAGAAGAATCTGGGCATTAACATTGGCTTAACGGATCATAATCTATGGGGATCAGAAGAGAATGTCTTGGATTTTGCCGCTGAATTTTCAAACCATATGATCCAGAAGGGATGGAGGATCACATTCATTCCATTCAGTAGCCGGGATTTAGGTTATATTCAGGAAGCGGTTAAGAGGATCAATCATCCTGTTTCGATATTCGGTCAATACACTTCCCTGAATGAAACGATGAGGTTTTTGCGGGGCTGCGATATTTTTATCGGAGAGAAACTTCATTCAGTGATTCTGGCTGTTGGCGCGCATACGCCCTCTATCATGATGGAGTATCGATCAAAGTGTTATGATTTTATGGCCTCCGTTGGGATGGAAGAGTTTAACGTCCGAACGGACCAATTGTCATTGGATCGTATGGAGTCGTTGGTGAACGTCCTGTATCAAAAGATCGATGAGGTCCAAAATAAACTGGCTGAGAATACCAAAAAATACAAAGATAGGTTAAACAAATTTGGTCATACCATATTGGATAGGATGAGGGAGAGATAATCTGGGGAGTGCTCCGGGTTGGGAAGAAAGGATTTTTTTATGTCCATCAAGACTCCAGAATTTAAATGGAAACAACAGGTCGTTGATAAAGATTGTGAAGTGATCGATTGCCCTGAGTATGATGAATACAAGGATTTTCGTTTGGATCCCTCGGGGTGTTATGTCTTAATCAGGGTGAAGAATGAAATCAGGCAAATTGAGGTGGCTGTGGTTAATAAAGACCACAAGATCATCAGGGTTTTTCGCGGCCAGATGGCCCAGCAGCTGTATCATACGATTTTTAAGTATGAACAACAGCACGGACAAACGTGGTTTATTGAAAAAGACCATATGGCCTATTTAGGGAAAGAATTAAAGAAAGCCCAGCTTGCGCTGGAGGAGGGGAATGATTCGTATGCGCAAGAATAGGGAGTAAATTTTAAAAATATTAGTGGATTGACAGGTTATTTCATTCGGTTTATACTTGAACCATAATAGTTCGATAATGGTTCAAGTTAAGGAGAAGAAGATGAAATCAATTTCCATTCATAATTTAGATGAAACATTGGAAACACTAATCCGTAAAAAAGCCAAAAAGAGTGGTTTAAGTCTAAACAAGATGATCCAGAATCTTTTAAAAAAATCTTTGGATTTGCCGACGGGTGAAGTGGCAACGCATGAAGAAGATTTTCGTCATTTGTGTGGTGTTTGGTCAAAGGAAGATTACCAGGAGTTTGAGAAAGCCGTTGAACCATTTGATTATATCCATCCTGAGGATTGGCAATGAAGAAGGTGCTCATTGATACTAACGCGTATAGCCGTCTTCTACAAGGAGATCAGGAGATATTGCGGATTTTAGGTAAGGCCGAAGTTGTTTTTTTGTCAATATTTGTACTAGCTGAACTTTATACTGGATTCAAAGGGGGTTTTAAAGAAAAACAAAATCGTCAATGGCTTGGAGAATTTATGGCCAAACCGTCAGTACGTATTTGTGAGGCTACGGAGGAAACGGCAGAAATTTTTTCTGAAATTAAGCATCGTTTGAAAAAAGAAGGAAATCCTATTCCTGTCCATGATATTTGGATTGCTGCGCATGCTATAGAGACCGGTGCTGTTTTGATTTCTTTCGATCAACATTTTTCGAAAATAGCCGGGTTACGTGTTTATTGAAAGGTTAATACCCTAAATTCGGCCGCAGCCACCTCTCTACTTCTTCAACGCTCATGCCTTTACGTTTGGCATAATCCATCACTTGGTCTTTGGCGATCTGTCCTAATGAAAAATAGCTTGCTTGCGGGTGAGCAAAATAAAGACCGCTGACCGATGAGGCTGGCATCATGGCATTGCTTTCGGTCAGGAAAATTCCCACTTCTTGAGTGACGTTCATGAGGTTAAAGATAATCGGTTTTTCCGTATGATCGGGACAGGCCGGATACCCAGGGGCGGGACGGATCCCGCGGTACTGAACCTGGATGATCTCTTTGTTGGATAAATTTTCATCCGGAGCGTATCCCCAGAATTCTTTGCGGACCCGTTCGTGCATACGCTCGGCAAAGCTTTCCGCGAGCCGGTCAGCCAGCGCCTTGATCATGATACTTTTGTAATCGTCATGGTCCTTTTCGTATTTTTCAACCAAGGTTTCAATGCCAACCCCCGTGGTGACGGCAAAAGCGCCGATGTAGTCTTTGACGCCGGAACCTTTGGGCGCGATAAAATCAGCCTGGGAAAGATAAGGTTTTTCATTCAGTTTTTGGGACTGTTGTCTTAAATTATGTAAAATTTGAACAATGGTTTCTCGGTTATCATCTTTATACAATTCAATATCATCTCCAATGCAGTTGGCCGGATAGAATCCGATAATGGCGTTGGCTTGCAATAGTTTTTTATCGATAACTTCCGACAACATCTGGCGGGCATCGTTGTAAAGTTTGGTGGCCTCTTCTCCATATTGTGGATGGGATAAGATATTGGGGAATTTGCCGTTGATCTCCCAGGCTAAAAAGAAGGGGGACCAATCGACGCGTTGGACCAGATCGGTTAAGTCGTAGTTCTTAAACGTTTTTGTTCCAAGAAAGTTGGGTTTGGTGATAGGGACATTTTTCCAGTTGCTGGACATCCCTTTTGAACGCGCTTTCTCAAGAGGAAGGAATCTTCTCGCTGATTGTTTTTGGGCGTGATCGTTGCGGATATTCTCATATTCAGCGAGTGTCTTGGATACGAGGTTGTTTTTTAATCGCCTGTCCATCAGACTTTGGCATACCCCCACGCTTCGCGAAGCGTCTTTGACATAAATCGCGAAATTTTTTTTGTATTCCGGGGCGATCTTAACGGCGGTGTGATTGACTGATGTTGTCGCTCCTCCGATTAAAAGGGGGATTGTAAAACCCTGCCGTTCCATTTCTCTGGCGACGTTGACCATTTCATCAAGGGATGGAGTGATCAAACCGCTTAGACCGATCATGTCGGCTTTCTCGTTAAGAGCCGTTTTTAAAATTTTTTCACAAGGAACCATGACTCCAAGGTCAATAATTTTAAAGTTGTTGCAGGCCAGGACAACACCAACGATATTCTTTCCGATATCATGAACATCTCCTTTGACCGTGGCGGTGACGATAACGCCCGCGTGGGTAGGGGATCCGCTTTGAGAATCTTTCTTTTCAGCTTCAATGAATGGCTGGAGGTAGGCCACGGACTTTTTCATGACGCGAGCGCTTTTAACGACCTGGGGCAAAAACATTTTCCCCGCGCCGAATAAATCACCAACGATATTCATTCCGTCCATTAAAGGGCCTTCAATGACATCCAGGGCCCGTTTCGATTTCTGGCGCGCTTCTTCGGTGTCTTTTTCAATGTAATCGACAATCCCCTTTACAAGCGCGTGAGCGAGTCGTTTTTCAACCCCCTCGCTACGCCAGTTGAGATCTTCGACAGGTCGTTTTCCCTTGGTTTTGTAACTTTCCGCGAAGGCAATGAGCCGTTCAGTGGCATCGCCGCGGCGGTTTAAAATAACGTCTTCCACTAATTCTAATAAATTTTTCTGGATTTCATCGTACACTGTGATCATCCCGGCATTGACGATTCCCATATCCATGCCAGCTTTGATGGCGTGGTACAAAAATACTGAATGCATTGCTTCCCGTATCGGGTCATTGCCCCGGAAGGAAAAGGAGACGTTACTGACCCCACCACTGATGCGCACGTGCGGGAGGTTTCTTTTGATCTGCCGTGTCGCTTCGATGAAATCAACGGCATAATTATTGTGCTCTTCGATGCCTGTGGCCACGGCAAAAATGTTTGGGTCGAAGATGATGTCTTCAGCCGGGAGACAAATTTCTTGAGTTAAAATTTTATAAGCCCTTGCGCAAACTTCGATGCGTCTTTGCAGGGTCTCCGCCTGCCCTTTTTCATCAAAGGCCATGACAACCGCGGCGGCCCCGTAACGTTTAACGGCCCCAGCGTGTTTTCTGAAGACTTCTTCACCTTCTTTTAAGCTGATCGAATTGACGATGCATCTTCCCTGCGCGCATTGGAGCCCGGCTTCAATCACATCCCATCTGGAGGAATCGATCATGACGGGGACACGCGCGATGTCGGGTTCGGAGGCCACCAGGTTAAGAAAAGTCACCATCGCTTTTTTGGAATCGAGCATGGCTTCATCCATGTTCACATCAATGATCTGGGCCCCGGCCTCTACTTGCTGGCGGGCGACGGAAAGGGCTTCATCATACCGCTCATTCAAAATTAATTGGGCGAACTTTTTAGAACCTGTGACGTTGGCGCGTTCGCCTATATTGATAAAATTTGTTTCCGGGGTGATCTTAAGGGCTTCCAATCCGCTGTATGACGATTGGGGAGGGAGTTTTGGAATCGCACGCGGAGGAACCCCTTTGACGATTTGGGCGATTCTTTGAATGTGATCCGGTGTTGTCCCGCAACAGCCTCCTAATATATTAAGGAAACCACTTCGCGCGAATTCCTGAACAAGATCAGCCATCTGGTCAGGGGTTTGATCGTATTCAGCAAATTCATTGGGTAACCCGGCGTTGGGGTAGCAGCTGATATGACAATCAGCGATACGCGCTAATTCTGAAATATAGGGACGCATTTCCTGTGCCCCCAGAGCGCAGTTTAAACCGATCGCGAGTGGTTGGGCATGTTTGACTGAAATCCAAAACGCTTCGGTCACCTGGCCGGAGAGCGTGCGTCCGCTGGCATCGGTGATCGTTCCGGAAATGATGACAGGGATCTTTTGACCGGTTTTCTCACAGTGCATGTCTATGGCGTAAAGGGCGGCTTTGGCGTTTAGAGTATCAAAGATTGTTTCAACAAGGAGGATATCGACCCCGCCATCCCTCAGTCCGCGGATTTGTTCGGTGTACACTTTGACCAGTTCTAGGAAAGTGATGGCGCGCGCTCCGGGATTGTTGACGTCCTGGGACATCGAGGCCGTCTTGTTGGTCGGTCCGATGGCCCCGGCCACAAAACGGGGTTGATCCGGCGTTTTGCGGGAATATTCATCAGCGGCGGCGCGCGCGACCTTCGCGGAGGCGAGGTTTAACTCATAGGCCAAGTCCTGCATGTTGTAATCGGCCATGCTGACGCTATTGGCATTAAATGTATTGGTTTCGATAATATCACTTCCAGCTTCAAGGTATTTTTTATGAATTTCCAGGATGATTTGTGGCTGTGTGATCGAAAGAAGATCGTTATTGCCTTTTAGATCAGATGGGTGATTTTTAAACTGTTCACCGCGGTAACCGGCTTCATCCAGCTTGTACGTTTGGATCATGGTCCCCATGGCGCCATCAATGATCATGATCCGTTGGTTGAGTATTTGGCGTAAATTTTTTTCGATAGGGGAATTTTGCATATGTCTAAAATAGTCGAATTGGGAGCTGTTGTCAAATAAGGAATGGGTAAGTTGCGGGAAGTTGAAGATACCCATGAACCCTAACTTCGAATCGGGAGATATCCAAGAAAATATTTTTTTGGAGTTGGGATCCCAAAAGAAGATTGACAGGGGAATGTTTAGGCATTATGCTCTATTCATTCCGAGGGAAATAATTTCTTCAGTCCAAGTGATAAGAATGAAAGAGCCGCCCAATAAGTTTCGATCACAGAACTGTTTCATCTTTTTTATCCTTTTTATTTTTATCTGTTCAAATGGATATGCCAAACCGTATTTGATCGGGTTGATTGAATCTTATGTAACGGCCGTTGAGCGGGGGGATGAAAAACAGATAGGGCAGCTGAAGGAACAAATTTCAAAGAGCCCTGCCGCCCTGGATTATCTGAAGTCAAACTATCCAGAGGTGTACGAGAAACATCTGAATCAAATAGGTCAAACAAAAGAAGATAGTCCAAAGAAAATACAGGTTCAACAAAAAGATCCTTCTTCACAAGTGACTTTGTCCGCCAAAGAATTGTGGCCAAATTCTAAAAGGGCCAGGCAGTTTCCTGTTCAAAAACGGAGAATGAACCAGGAGGTTGTCCGTCATGAGCCAAATACCCAAAGGACGGACAACCGTATTATTGCCGGAGAATTTAGTAATCAGAATTTTCCAAGCAATCAGAAATTGATCCGTCAGCGTCAACGCCAGGATAGAGGAGGTCATGGGGGATATTACGAAGTTTCCGATGGCGCGATCGTTTTGACGATCAGCGGTGTTGATTCGACACAAAGACAGGCCGTCAAAGAAATCCTTGAGGATGAGACGCGAATGATTGAATCGATGGATGAGATTGATTTTGATCAAGGGGTGATTGTTTTTGAGGTGAACCTTGACGGCAACAGTGAAGATTTCGCCAACACACTCGATGGCCGGCAGTTCCCTTCATTTCAGTTGGAGTTAACAAATTTTTCCCCCACACAGATTGATTGCGTTTTAAAAAAGAGGTAACGGTTTCCTATGGCCCTGCGATGGGTATTGAATCCTCCTTTTTGGAGGCCATACTTATCATATCCAGGCAAATTTTAAGACATTATTTGATTATCAGTTGGGTTGGCCAAAATGGGTGGAGCCCCGGATGAATCAAAAAAAATATATCCTGATCGTAGATGATGAGCAAGATGTATTACAAATTATGCTCAAAACGATCATTTCACGGTGCCGTATGAAATATCAACCATTAGTTTGTGTTGATGGGTTTGAAGCGCTTGAGTTTATGATTGATAAAAAAATTGATTTAGTCGTTCTTGATCTGAATATGGATAATTTTAACGGACTTCAGGTCTGCCAGCGCATGATGCAGGATCCAGAACTTAAGTCCATTCCCGTTATAATAAGTTCTGGTCATCTGGACCCGTCCATGGTTGAACAGCTGCAGTCTTTGGGCGTTAAATATTTCTTAAAGAAACCCTACCCTATGAATGATCTGGTTGAAAAAATTGAGGAAGTTATAGGTTAAGATATTTTTTTTGTCCTTTCCTATTTAAGTCACCCCACAAGGTCTAATAATTTTCTGATGAGTAATTTGTTGCCATGGGAAGAGCTGGCAGAATGGCAGGCTCTGACGTTGGAAACTTTTTTCGATTTGGCCAATACCTGGGATAAGTCTGGATTGATTTCGGGATAGTGACGAAGGGAGGAGCGGAGTTCTTTAAGACAGATATACCCAAACGCAACAGGTTTGCGAAATCAAAGTAAAGTTTCATCGACCAAAATGTATAATTTATTGTTGGGATTTAGAGTATACATAAAATGAGGATGCTGCTACACTACTTTTCAAATCGCGTCCGGGCGGACGGAATTTGAAATTTGTCTCTTTTGAGAAAGGAAATGCTTATGAAATTGATTTCATGGAACGTGAACGGAATCAATGCGGCTGTTAAAAAAGGGCTTTTAGATTTTATTCAGGAGCTAAAACCGGATATCCTGTGCCTTCAGGAGACAAAATCACCTAAGGTTAAACCCGCCATTGATTTGGCTGGCTATGACCAGTATTGGAACTATGCCAGGAAATCCGGTTATTCGGGAACGGCCATTTTGACCAAAGTCAAACCGCTCAAGGTGACCAATGATATTGAGATTGATAAACATGATCAGGAAGGTCGGGTGATTACGTCTGAATATAATGATTTCTATCTGGTCAATGTTTATGTCCCTAATTCAAAGAGGGAGCTTGAACGGCTTGATTACCGGACCAACGAATGGGATGTTGATTTTCTTAAATATTTAAAGAAGCTGGAAAAGAAAAAGCCTGTTATTTTTTGCGGCGATTTAAACGTTGCTCATCAGGGGATTGATTTGGCCAATCCTAAGGGCAACGAGAAAAATCATGGGTTCACTCCTGAAGAACGGGCCGGATTTGACAATATGATCAAGGCTGGGTTTATAGACACGTTTCGTGAGTTTGAAAAGGGGGGCGGACATTATACCTGGTGGAGTCCCATGGGCAATTGTCGCGGACGCAACATCGGTTGGCGGATCGACTATTTTTTGGTCTCACCAACTTTACGCAAGCGGCTTAAGAAAAGTTATATTTTAAAAGATGTGATGGGGTCGGACCACTGTCCTGTGGCCATTGAACTTTCTTAGGCGGGTATTAAAAATAGGGGGCGACGCTATAATTATCTTTGCCCCTAATGAATGAGATTATTTCGGTCTTAGTCGCCCCCTCGGGGTAAGAAAAACCCTGTTATGTTGCCTACGTAATCGTCATTCTTTTGGGTTGAACAAAGATAGTGCGAGTATAGCACCGAAAGTGAATAAATGAAAATATTTATTTATGGCGCAGGGGCGGTCGGTTTGGGGCTGGCCAGTTTTTTGATCAAGGCGGGGGCAACTGTCCACATTCTGGCGCGTGAGCGAACAGCGGCTGCCCTTCAAAGGGGTGGTCTTCAGCGTGAAGGTATTTTCGGCCGGATACAATGCGAAGCGGATTCTTTTCGAAGCTACTCTCTTTTAAATGAGATTGAAACAACACCCTATGATTTTATACTTGTTTGTGTCAAGTCGTTTGACACGAAAGAGGCGGCCAAAGACATTTTCATCCATAAGAAGATGATGAGTCCTTGGACAAGAATTGTTCATTATCAAAACGGATGGGGGAACGCTGAAAATTTTTTGGACTATTTTCCAAAAGACCAAATTTATAGCGCCCGTGTGATTACGGGATTCAAGCGTCTTGAGCTTAATCAGGTTAACATCACCGTTCATGCCCAGCCGGTTTCCATGGGGAGTTTGTTTGGGGAGGATATCGCCTGTCTGGCGCCACTGGCTGAATATATGGTCAAAGGAGGAATGCCTTGCGAACTGACAGATCATATAGGGAAAGAGCTGTGGGCGAAGATGCTTTACAATTGCGCGTTGAATCCTCTGGGAGCGATTCTAAGAGTGTCCTATGGGCGGCTGGGAGAACATAAATATACCAGGGAAATGATGAACCGTATTTTTGAAGAGATTTATCGTCTATTTGAAGTGACAGAATATCAAACCCATTGGCCAACAGCTGAAAGTTATCAAGATATCTTTTATTCAAAATTGTTGCCGTCAACGTATCATCATGAGTCGTCCATGTTGCAGGATATCCGCCAGGGAAAGCGGACAGAAATTGACGTTATGAACGGCGCAGTCATTCAATTGGCCAAGACACACGCCATTGATATGCCGTATAATGAGTCTGTTTACAGTATGTTGAAATTTATAGAGAAGGAGAGTGCAAAACATGACATTCAAAACGATTAAATTACTTTTAATTCCTATGGCCATTATTTTTCTGACATCTTGTCAAACGGCGCGCTGGGCTGTGATTACTCCTGATGAAAGTTCGCGCCGGATTGAATGGAGCCCGGAGGAATTGGCCCAGGAAGCGGCCATTCGGACATTACGGCAGACATCCGAGGCCAGTTATCATGTCATCCGCCTGAACCAATCAGAACGGCCGCATTATCATGACCATCATGATTTGGCCGTGTTTATATTATCCAGTGAGGCATTGGTCCATTATGGTTCCAAAACGATCAAAGCCAGACAGGGGGATGTGGTGGAGGTTCCTCGAGGTACGCTTCATTGGGCTGAATTGATTGATAGCAAACCTTCGGAAGTTTACGTTATTTTTACTCCGGCTTTTGATGGAAAAGATACTCGTTTTGCCAAGGCTTGTTGCGGATAATTAGTTTGATATACGCTCATTCGTGTGGTATATTGGGCCCTATGGAAAAAGAGTTTCCGTATATTCCACCGGTTCAAAGAAATATCCGTGGCCGCGGAACCACCATCAACCCCGCGGGCCGTTTTGATAAAATCGATATCGAAATAGACAGGGAATTTTTGGAAGTTGATGACCGGCCGGCGATTCAGACGCAATATTTTAGAGACAGTTCAAAGAAGATCATCTCTTTTAACGACAGCCCGGATATCGGAATGCGGGCCAGCATTAACCCTTACCGCGGCTGTGAACACGGCTGCATCTACTGTTATGCCCGGCCCACCCATGAGTATTTTGAATTATCTTCCGGACTTGATTTTGAAACAAAGATTTTTGTCAAAGAAGACGCCCCCCAACTTCTTCGCCAGGAACTGGGCAAACGTTCTTGGGAACCGCAGCCGTTGATGATGAGCGGGGTGACGGACCCGTACCAGCCGGTTGAGAGAAAATTAAAAATTACAAGAGGATGTTTGGAGGTTTTATTACAGTTTCGCAATCCAGTCGGTATCATCACAAAGAACAGTTTAGTGGCCAGAGATATCGACCTTTTAAAACAATTGCGGGATTATCAGTGTTGCAGTGTGGCGGTTTCAGTAACAACGTTGGATCCGTCATTAAAGCGTGTTATGGAGCCAAGGACCTCGCAGCCGGATGACCGGTTAAAGACGGTGGCCCAATTATCGCAGGCAGGGATTCCTGTAGGCGTGATGGTTGCCCCGGTGATACCTGGGTTAAACGATCATGAGATTCATGATATTTTAAAGGCGGCATCACAGGCTGGAGCGCAATTTGCGGGATACGTGATGTTGAGGTTGCCTTACGCGGTCAAAGAGCTTTTTGAAGGATGGTTAGCAGAACATTTTCCAGATCGTAAGAATAAAATTCTCAACCGCATCCGCTCTGTACGCGGCGGTAAGTTATATGATTCATCATTTGGCACCCGGATGCGCGGAGAAGGGGTTTTCGCGCGGCAGATTGAACAGATGTTTCAAGTCGCCTGGAAAAAATATGGGTTTGCTCAAAAGCCGCGGAACACTCTTTCCACAGAATATTTCCGTTCCACCACAGAAAAACAGCTTACTTTATTTTAGTATTTGAAGGCAAGAGACGGCTGGCTAATAACAAAGTCATGGCCGGTGATGCGCGCAGAAACAGTCGTGAGGCGACCTCCGGGTAATAGAGTTTAATGTCTTCATTAGGCCAGCCTAAAGCGGCTGTCCCGATAAAAATGAGGGGAAATAGTGTCATGAGAACAAGGAATATTTCTTGACTGGTGAACCGGTGGAATCTCCATGACCATTTTATACCCAAACGTAACAGGTTTACGAAATTAAAATAATATAATCCAGGGCGTTTGGGTATTATACTGCTTTCCTTAATTCGCGATTCTGAGGAGAAGCAGTGTAGAAGAAAAAGCATTGCTACGAAAAGCGTCAGGATGTTAATTTTTGAAAGAATAGCCAGGCATAGAACTTTGATGATTGTCGGGATGTTATGAAACGACAAAGACTGGCTTAAATGGAAGATTTCAAAAACGATGAGGTGGTGTTTAAGCCACAGGATCCATCCATAGGGGACAACGAAAACAAGCAGAAGTATGCTAAGGAAGATATAATCCAAGAGGGTAAAATTTATCTTTCGGGAAATCGCCAGCAAAGACAAGAAGGCAAAGAATACGGTGATCGCCCCTTCAAATTTAACCCCGCTTAAACCGAAGGCCAATATCAGTATCAATAACCAGTTTTTATTTTGAGTATTTTTAAAGAAGGCGAGACAGACCGTGATAATGGCGGTTAAGAGCGCCAAAAAGAT
>Ga0247727_10010439_pt1 | contig 16462 bp, 26 predicted proteins | sample WisWelCaveWW1625_FD_202498 | JGI IMG/M metagenome (GOLD analysis project Ga0247727, IMG submission 202498) | Biofilm microbial communities from Wishing Well Cave, Virginia, United States - WW16-25 | ecosystem: Environmental > Aquatic > Deep subsurface > Groundwater > Cave microbial mat | place... | reverse complement strand
CGTGCGGCGAACCAAAGACGCGGAGAACGTCAGCCGGTTGCTAAACACCCACTCATAGCCCATCCAGGTCATCAGGGGTTTGCCGTCCATCAATGGGCGTCCGGCAATGAAGTCACTGGAAGTCGCTACTTGGAAGTCGCCAGCCGTTGAGGCCAGCCCAAGCAGGTTTGATTCTTGTTGCGCGTCAATGGCCCACTTGCGACCTTCCCGTGGGATGTTCGCTTTGTTCATACGCTCTGTCATCTTGAGAATTTTGGCGAACGTCAACGGGTCGCCAGCAACACCGACGTTGGCCGTGGTAGTCGCGTTCAAGGCGGCAATCGCCAAATCATCCAATTCCCGCGACATCGAGCCGACAAGGCCCTTGGCGTAGGTCGGAATCAAGGCAATTTTCGTTTTGTCCATATCGAAGCGGTCAACAATGATGCCAACCGAACGATCGACGGGCGTGACTTCAATGAAATCATGCGTCATCGAAGTGGTTGGGATGTCAGCGCCAGGCGGTTTGGCCGTTGGGGCGCCAGCTAACCCAATACGGGGAAAGCGTGCGGTGTTGTTGCCGACGATGCTCTGCATGTTGAAACGGCCATCAAACACCGAGCCATGTTGCTGGTACAGATGATGAACGGCGGTTTCAAAAAGGGTGAAATACGCTGGGTCTACAATATTGGCCACTGGAAAACTCCTTCGAGTTCTAAATCGGTTGAGGAAAAACTGTTCTTTCCGCAATCGAGTTATCCGCTAACGCGGGGTCGAGTTCCAATGGCGCTACCAAGGGCCCTTACGGGGTTGTCTTGGTGTTTACCACCTTGCGTAGTTTTAGAATTACCATAACGCACGGTACCTGTCAAATACAAAAGAGCACCACACCACCTCTGGGGCATCAGAGAGAATGGGGGGGTTCGTCTTTCTGCAACTTCAAATGGTACGCCGTCGAATCTGCTGAGTGCCATTTGAAGTTGCTCTTACTTCGCCGCTGCGATCGACCTTGCTTACAGGCATCCAATTCTTGGTAGGACGAGAACCCGCATCCAGCGTGTAGTGCTGGGACTTCCCAATTTTACCGGCCCGTTGTGCGTCAAAAGAAAATTTTGACATGCAGCGGTAGGCCCGCTCTTTTGCGGTGAAAATGCCGTTAACCTGTTCGAGCTTTTATTGCTACCCGTGGTGAATGGCCAAGGTCGGATTTCTGGTATTTCCAGAAACGCATCGTTAAAAAAATAATACTAGAAACACGAAGGGCCTGCAAGTTTCCCTGCAAGCCCTTACGATGTACGATGCGTTTCCCCTGGTAGGGATAGCAGCTAGATTCTACAAAAAAAAAACGCGCGGCGTCAACTCGCGTTCGGATTGGCCTCGACAATCTTTATGACCTTGTTTGTATATTCTGGGTCCCGATACATCTTGGGGTCCGTAGCCATCTTCTGAATGTCGGCTTTCGTGACCGTGCCGGCGCCCTGAGAATTAAAATTCGCGGTCCGCTGATTTGTCATTTCAGCGATTCGTAAACGGTCCATCGCCATAATGCCCTTGGCCGTGCCTGATAGGGCATCGTGCATTTCGGCGGGGTTGGCCTGTTTCGACCACGCGAGTAGGCTGTCAAATTTTTCTTTGAATTGGGCGCTTGCGGGGTCCAGCTTCCAGTCGGCAGCAATGGCCTTGATTTCCAGTTGTGTCGCGGCTTTGCGCACATCCGGCAGTAGGTGGTCGCCGACGCCCTTGAGAATGGCTTTCGCGGTTTCCAGGGGGATGTTGTTATCCTTCATCACGGCGAGAACCATGGGGCTTGGCTCGAAGCCTACACTCTTTTCGTCTACGCCCTCATACTTTTCCGGTGCTTTCCATTTTTCCTGTAAGGCGTTGAGCTCGGTTCGGACCTTCAAGGCTTCGGCGCCACTGGCGTTGTACGCCTTGGCTAAATCTTCGACCTTGTTAAATTTGTCGGGCAGCGCAGCGTGTTCTTTGACGGGTGGTGTTTCGGTCATTTTGAAAACTCCTGTGTAATTTGCGGGTCAAGGCCAGAGGCCAAGAGGTTGAGAATGATTTTACGTTCGGCTTCGCCTGCGATTAGGGCGCGATCGTCGGGGATTTGGACGGTGACTCTGCCGCCTTCAAATACGGTCTTGAATTGCGTTTCAAGAACCTTGCGGCGAAGCGTGGCAGCGACGTAGCGGCCATCTTCGGTATCGCCGATGCGGCGAAGCGCAGCCTCGAACGCGGAAATCTCGCGCTTGACGGCTTCCATTTTTGGATTTATCGGTATTGGCGGTTGGCCCTCGGGCCGCATATCCGCAGTGTTGCCTGGTCCCCGGCTTTCGTTCATGTCAACCCTCCTATGGGCTTTAGATTGGCGTTGGTGGTGCGCCTGGTAGTAATTGTGGTGCTTGTTGCGCCTGCATCATCTGTTGCTGCTTCAGCGCCTCTTGCATAATTTCTTGCCGCTTTTCTTTGTTGTTGATGAGGTGCGGCGGTACGGTCATCCACTCCGCAAGCTCCATGAAAAAGCCTTCGGTGTCTACCAATGACAACAATTGCGGGTCCATCTGTGCGGCAGCCTGGACACTGGAAAGATATTGCAAGGCGCCTTGTGCATTCTGCATATATTGCGCTTGCGAAAGCGTCCCCAAAAAGCGGACATCCAACTCTTTGCGGTCGATGTTCAGAAGTTCGAGCACGTTGGCGTCAACGCCTTTGATGCCCTTGAAGGCGCCTTGTTCCTTGAGGATACTGAGCACCATCAGCGCGAACGGCCGTAGCAGTTCAGCTTCAAGGCGACCCCAAACTGCACCAAGGGCCTGCGCTAAATCCTGTGACCGCTCGCGGATTTCCGTGGCGCTCATCTTGTCGCCAATGATGGGCGAAAACTTGTCGGCGTAGAACGCCTTCACGATTTCCTCTCGCTGCTTGTCGAGGGTATCCTGCCCGATGCGGTAGCGACTGCCGCCTTGGTCGTCGATTCGGCGCATCGACGGGTCTGCTGCCGATACCGATTCCATCACGATCTGGATGCCAGGGTAGAGCCCAATGGTGTTGATGTTAATTACGCTGTCATCCTTCTTACCCCAGATACCCAACATGTCAAAGCCTGCGGCTTTCAGTTGGTACTCACTCAATGTGTTGACGTTCAGGATGGTGTGATACTTGACGAGGCCAGGGCCACGGCCGTAGGGGGTCGAGGACACTGCCGACCAGCGGAAAATCAGAAACGGGTTACGCTTGATGCCTTTATCCTCGAGGACCGCTTGCTCGTTGCTGATCCATTCGCAGTAATGAAATTCGCCGCCAGGTATGGGCTCGATGGCGCAACAAAGCTCAATCTCTTGTTCGGGGTTTTGATCGTAGTTGCGGCGGGTTTGTTCTGACAATTTTTCAGCGTATTGCTCAAATTCAAGAATTTGACCGGCGCGCACCTTGTATCTCCGATAGACACTGCTGACTTGGCCGTGAATGTTCACGCGGTACGCGAGTTCGTGAATCGGCACGCATTCAATCGTGAAGCCTAGCCCGTTGGGGTCTGGTTCGATTTTGAGTGCGCCGGCCGTAACCATCATGTCAAGGAAGGCTGGCTGAGCGGCAACGGAAAAATTGGCGTTCTGCACGTAATACGAAATCACCTGATTGATGCCCTGTAGCATCTGCCCCATTTTCAGGCGATCTTCGCCGATGATCTTGGGTCCAGGCGTCAGACGTAGCCAGGGGATACCGGCAGGCGTCAGCACCGAAATCATTTGATTTGCAAGGTTCTCGGCCTTCTCTGGCGCCGTGGTGTCGTAGATGTAGGGCGCGACGGACGTGCCTGTATTCAGCCTGTACCGCTCTGAGCGTTCAGGCACGATCAATTCAAATGCGCGGTTCCAGCGATGATACCATCGTTGCTGCTCATTCCACGCGCTGTCGAGATGCGCCCTGGCTTTTTTGATATCGTAGGCCATGCTTAAATTCTTTGATCGGTACTGGCTTCACTCAGTGCGGAGTAGAGCGAGTCAGGTCGTTGTTGTCGCTGGGCGTTCATTGAGGCTACAAGCGGGTTAAACTCGCCATAACGCATCACAATAGATTCGTACTGCTCACGCACATAGGCCGCGTAAGCCGCGTCGCCTTCGGCCTTATCTTTGCGCTCTTGGCGGCGCTGCTTGATTCTGCCGCCAATAAATGCAAATGGAGCCACTGTCGGCAGCAAAAGACTTTGCCCAAATCCGATTACGCCGCCAGCTACCGCGCCCCGCCGTCTGGCTCTGCCTATATTACCGCTGACCTCAAATGCATCACGGGACAATAAATCGCCGCCCTGTAGAAATTTAGCGGGGATGTCAGACAGATCATCAGCCATCTGTCCAATTTACCTGAATTTCAATTCAAGTTGCAAAAAGGTGGTGCGGGTCGAATTGGCCAGGCGCCGCAATTTCACGCGGTTGCGCCTTTTGCTTTGTCTCGGCATCGTCGGGCCAAAGCTTTTTATGGCCCTTCTGGCGGGCCAACTCAAACAGGGCAACCAAGTACTCTGCGGCGTTGCAGACATGCGAAAACGGGCCCTTGTCGGGAATCTGGCGGACGCCACCACCCGACCGCTGGACGTTTCTAAACATGTAGCCACCCAACATGCCTTCAATAAGCATTTCCATTGACGGGTCAATAACAAGCCGACTCGAATTATCAGACAAGCGCGGCGAGTTCAAGAGTCCACGCATTGCGCCGACGCGGGTATCGCGTCCCTTCTCGGAAAACACAACCCGAAACTTCTCTGCAATCAAGATGGTTGCCGCCGATCGCATATCCGTGCTGGAGCGAATCTTCGCAGCAGGGTCCACATACCAGATGACGCGCTCACCTCGGGCACCAAGCTCAGCCAAGGCCATTCGAGTCTGCTGCACGAAGTCGTCAATAGACACGCCTTCCGTCAGGATTTCACGATAAAACCGCCACTGCGCGGCATCCGTCAATTGCCCGATGATCGCCGCCGAATTGACCAGGCCAGGGTCATAGCCGATTCCGATGGTCCGACCGGGGATAATTTCTAAAGGTTCAGGTGAAACGTGGACGACATGCTTGAAGTTGTTGCCGTAGACCGGCTTGCCGTTGGGAATGAACCCGTACTCGCCGTGGATGTGCACGTTAATCCAGTCCTCGGACTTGCCGGTGAGTTTGGCCAGCTTTTCTTGTTCGGCGTAGTAGCCAGGGTCGAGATTCTTTGTGTTTTCGGCGTTTTTGGCGAGGCCGGAGGGTTGCCGGAAAAGCTCGACAACAGGGCGACTGGCTTCGCCGTCACGCCTGTCGATCTTGTAGCGGGCGGCATTCTGGAAAAACTTGTAGTAGTCGGATGTGCGATCTGGAGGCTGAGAATCGCCGATCAAGCCAGACCACGTTGGCGGCACGCGCTTATTGCGGGACGGGTAGCGAGCACGTCGGCTGACCATATCAATCAAGACCTGCAAGGGAATACTGCGAAACTCGTTTGCCCAGGTGCCAGTAACTTGGAGCCCCTTTATCTTCTCGACATCCTGCGGTTTATCAAGGGCGCGGAAAATGAACTTAGACTCAACCACGGTGCCATCGTCAAGCTCTTGTTCGAGGTTGAATGTGCGTTTGGATTTGACGTAGATACCGGCTTCACCGTCAGGAAACCACTCTAAAAAGTCCGGTATGGTGGTGTCATCAAGCTGGCCGTAGGTCGAGCGGACCACTAAAAACTTGGTTGGCCTGATCTTCTTGCTATCGGGCTCCTGCAAACAGGCCCTACGATAGAGCTCCACGCCCACACCTACGCTTTTGCCAGAATTGTGATGAATGGCGCCATCGGCGGTGACGTAGTTGTTGGTGTCGACGACTTGCATATCCCAGTACGATTGCTGGACCGCAAGGCGGTCAACTGCTACAATGACCCCTTTGGATAAGGAGCCTATGTATGAAGATGAATCCGGCCTCAAGGGAGGCGGTTGTGCGCTTGTCCGATGGTGCTCGAACTTCGATAGAAATTGCTGCATTGACTGGCCTGCGGCCACGGAATATTCGAAAGATCGCGCAAAAGCTCGATTTGCCGCGCCTCTCGGTTGGTTCCCGAAGGGGCCAGTATAACCACCAATTTGAAACAGGGCGCCGAATTGGGACCGATGGCTACGCCTACATAACGGCGCCAAGCGATCACCCCTACGCTCGTGTTCGAAGCGGGCGCCAAAACGTGAAAATAATGCCGGAGCATAGGCTTGTTTTAGAGAAAAAACTAGGTCGCTATCTTCTGCCGACAGAAATTGCTGACCATATTGACGGGCTGACGTTGCATAACAACTCAGAGAATCTAAGGCTATTTGCGTCGAATGCGGAACATCTACACGAGACATTGGCTGGCCGCTCACCAAAAATTTCTCCCGCTGGGAAGCTGAATACAGGGCTACGCACTGACCAGGGGAAAGCGATTCAACGGGTTGATATGTACCGTCAGCGCAAAGCAAGCGGTGATATCCGCTTGCGTCAAATTCTCCTTCTGGCGTTGTCACTCGGCGCAGATAGTCCCTACCTTTTGGGAACGCACCACCACACCAGGAAAGCTGGAATTGACATGTCCGATCATTCCACGATAGAACGCGCATTGGCCGATCTATACAGGCGATGGGAATAAGCCCGTACTCCGTATGGATTAAGGTTTCCGGCGCCACGCAGCCTATCGGGCCAATTATGAACCTGACAATGGCGTTGGAATCCATCATTCGCTGGACCGTTGGCGGCGGGACGTAGGTGGTTAGGCTCATTTAAGCATTTCCAGGAACGCAATATCGCGCTGATCAGGCTGCCTTCCTTGCCGCTTGGCCAGAGCCACACGGGAAGCGCAGCCAAGGGCAATCTGAATCGATCGCCATTCCCCGGTTATGCGGTAATTGATGGCCGCGTACTCGACGAGGGTTGACGGCATTTCGATCTGCATGGTGGCTGGCCGTTCATCGCTCATAAAAGGACACCCCGCCTTTCGCGCCGGATTACGCTAGGGCGGGGGCTTGGCCCCTTAGATCAATACCACATTTGAACGACTGGGGACCACGGCCGTCTAGGACTGGCAAGCCACTAACAACGAGAAGATGCGACCCAATGGCTTGCCGCAGTTGATCTGACCTGTAATGCGAATCAGGGTGCATCTAATCTGGGTCACTTTCATCAGTTTCGGACTCGTTACCGCCCATCAGCGGGTCCACATAATCGTCAGCGAGCTTCAATTCCACGGAAGTTTGGCCATCGGAACGCACAATTTTGAACCGAAACGGCGACGATTTACGCTCCCTCTTGGCGCCAACCGAACACTTCCGCACAAATTCCATCGCCGCCAGCTTGTCCTTGGCATCCAGATTCTCGTCCTCAGCCATCTTTTCCGCCTCAATCCGCAGCTTTTCCAGTGCCAATTTGGCCTGCACTTCAATCAAAACACCCTCTCGCGCCAAATCGATCTTCAATCGACTCAGCACCCGAGCGAACGCCGGCAACTCAAAGAACGCCAACAACGTCGCAGGCTCCACATCGTAGCGGGCACACACCGACGACTCCGACTCCAAGCCAGCCGCCAACTCCAAAGCGAAATTCATTGAGAACGGCATCACCGCACCCACGGTGCTCACCCTAATACCTCAGATCCATGGCGAAATCCACCCACGGAAAACTCATGCCTGGCCACACCCTCAACGATTCTCTCACGAGGCGATATCTCGCGCCCTCGCTTGCCGTCTCTGTACTCAAAAACAAGGATTTCCGACCGGCGAAATAATATCTTATGTCGCAATGAGCGAATCGTCGACGTTCTGGCAGCCTCACAATTGCAAATATTCACCGACTGCAATGACTCATCAGCCAAGCGCAGGCAGATTTCCCAGGCCATCAAGATCGGTCTCTAATGAATTGAATGGTGCTACTTAAAACAAGAAATGGAATCGTGAGCGGCCAAGATAGGGCTACGCCAAGCACGAAAAAAGTGTCAGCATACGACACCGGTTTATTGTCGAGCCCGGCGCCAACTGAATAAACCCACACAAACCAGGGCACTTTAGCGCACCTGCACGCGAATTTTCTTGATCTTTCCACGCCGAGAGCGCAGCCGAAGTTTGCCGGTACCATCATTTGTTCGCTTAAACCCCGGGGCACGTTCGTTGCCACCCTCTTTATTGATAGCCATCGGCATACCATCCGGCATTCGGAAGTAACCAACACCACGCCGAACACGCAAACGACCTGCGTCGCGTTCCTTCTGAATCTCCAACGTTCTTGGTGAAGCCATACCCTGCTCCCTTAGTAACACTACAAAATCGTAGCTGCCTTCCAAAATACCAACTTCAAAAAATTACAGCAAACTCACCCAAAACAACAAAAAAGTTTCACGTGGCGGAATACTCCTTAATCACTACAATCACTCAACCTTATTACACTCCACATCAGAAAAACACGTTTACCAAGGGAGGTAAGTAACGATATACACCCCACCCCTATAGTTCGAGAGACAGTCACTAAACCCAGGTCATTGACTCGATTTCGCTGACCCAAAATACTTAATGTTGTTGTCTAGGATTAACTATAGCGTCTAAGTGATTAGTAACATTCGGCTTATTGGTGTTTAGTGTTGTTGTGATTATTTACAGCACTTGAGATATTGCTTGTAAGTTGTTGGTGGCTAAGGGGATAGCTACCTAATAGCCCTTTTGCGCTATTTTGTTGTGATGCTTGGCTTGATTCGCTTAGTGATAGCAACGTCTTAGATTGCTTGCCGCCACCTTTGAGCACTTCGAGTGTTACTCAGCCGCTTGTGATTCGCTTGGAGTAGCTTAGATTGACTGAATGCGGTTCAGTTGATAGCGACGGTAGCAAATGCTATAGCCTCTTAGCATCGCCCAGGGATCATTCTGGGCTTGTTTCTACAGTCCGCCAAACGCGACTATTTGTATATATCTTTTAGATGTATTGAGTAGCAGCGGTTTAGTGCCTGATTGTTGGCAGGTTGTTGGGTGTTTTGTTGGTCTGCTGGATGTCGCTGATCGCTCGATTGCTGCCCTCGCTTCTGCCCGTCTAATTGCCCGCAAACCCGCGCCAGTGCTGGCGCTTGACAGTGGCGGTTATATCTGTTAACCTATTATTAACACTCAGCAATACCGCTGGGTTAGACAATAGGACCGAGGTAGCGGCATGAAAATCGCAACAAATAGGCAGCGTTTCGCTGCACGGACGGTATCAATTAGCGTTTACGGTCGCGATTATTTCAACCACTGCGGCCACGAGCACAGATCAATCCGTGCCGCCGAAAAATGTGCGCATAAATTAGACCGCGCCGACGAACTGGCGCGGTTTGATAATTCCAACTACCAACAGGGTCGCGGATTCAACGAAACGTACTCATTTGAAATCTAATAAACACCCAAACCGAACCCACCGAAGGAGCCAACTAACATGAGCAGCTTCATGCACGATTACGCCGAATTCGTAGCACTTGCTACCCGAAACGCGCCCACCACCATGAGCGCTTACACAATCGCGGACACTTGCCGCGAATTGTCACGACTTGCCAAACGTGCCGAACGCAACGCGGAGAACCTTTGCAACGTGCCGAACGCCACCGATAAACGCGACAGCCTACGAATTAGCGCCAAGGCCATGGCCGCCGTTTTTGGCTGGTATGCCGTCAAAATTAGCGGCGACCCGCGCGGCAGCTGCTTGGGTGTTGCATTCACCGCCGAAGAAGCCAAAAACGACCGTTTTCACCACATCCCAACCCGATAGGAGTCTAAAATAATGAAACCACCCACCCACCCAGCTATGTTCACCAACGAGCAGGAAGCGCTTTGCTTGGTATCGCAGCAGGCCCCAACACCGAAAGATCGACGCACGGACCACCAAACAGCCGAGAACAACGGGCAGCCGCGTATGTTCCACGGACAACTAACCGACCTGTGCATGAACTCGGTCGATGGAGAGTAGACCATGAACGCTAAATATTCCGACCTACCAACCAAACCACGGAGAATGACATGAATCAGCCAAGCCTGACATTCTCCGATTCAAGCACCGACTTTGACCCCCTAGCAATCATCATGGCAGGCAGCCGACCAGCCACCCCACCGAAGCCACGCGCCCCGCTGCATTACTACCGCTGCAATGTCTGTCTTAAGCCCTTAACAGCCGAAGCGAGGCACCAGGTTATTACATGCCACATATGCGAAGGGAAAGCGGTTTACTTAGGCCGAGCAGGCGCAGGCAACCACCTGCTACAAGACCGCGAGAAATGCCCATGTGACCTACGATGTACCAATGCAATAGGCCCAAATTGTGATTGTAAATGTGGCGGATTAAACCACGGTACGGGCCTTATTGTCGAAGTGACGGAAACTGTTGGAACAATCCCGAAGGCAAATGGACGGCCCGACTTCAAGCATAAGGCCATGGCCGAGGAATACCGGAAGGCCCTAGCCAGCTTTGCTGCCGCTTGTCGGGACCGCTACGGCCCGGACTGCTTCGACGCATTCGGCACGCCCCGCATGACCGGACGCGACTACTGGCAATACACCAAGGCCCGCAAGATGAAAATCGAAGCCCAGGCAATGAAAAGCCAAAGTCACAGAATCGAAAAACTCAGGACCGCAGCGTCCTACATCCAGAAAAAGGATTGAACATGAAGCACACACCAGGACCCTGGCACTTAACCAAGAGCCAAGACGGCATCTACCACATCGACAACACGGAAACCCAAGACGGGGGCGGTATTGCCGTCATCTACGACTGCGACGGAAACAGCGAGCACAATGCCAAGCTGATCGCAGTCGCGCCAGAATTGCTTGAAGCGGCAAAATATGCAGCCAATTGCGGCGAGCGTGACGGCATGCCAAACAATCCGGGCTTGATTCCAGCCTGGGCTGTCCGCTTGCGAGAGTTGATTGCCAAGGCCGCAGGGCGGCAGCCATGAACGGCGAACAATTTCTTGCCGAAATCGACGCGGAGGATTACGCGAAAAGCGCCACGCTGCAACCAGGCGAGCAAATTCCGTTACCCAGTCGCTACCACAACACCCTGGCCGACGACTTTGAGGCCGTCAAACGGGTTGCCTGTGAAATTGAACGGTTAAACGAGCAAACCCCCGCCGCTATCGACGTCGGCAAAAAAAGCCGTAAACTTGCCAATGATGTTTGGATGGCAATATTCAGTACCGACCGCAACGCCTACGACATCAAGGTGCGCCGAGGGCTCATGCTCGAAGTCAGCCACATTCTAAGCGAAGTCGCTGAATTTTTTGACCCACAACCGGACAATGACCATGAATAGCGGCACTTGCACGTCCTGCATGGGAACGGGACAAAAGCTTGCGCCATGTTGCGGAAAATCCTGGAATCGTCAACACTCGGATTGCCCATGTGAAGGGCTACCCGTGGAAACAGGCGAATATTGCCACGACTGCGCCGGGACGGGCAAAACATTTGACTGCCGCCTTGATGACGCTTACGAGGCCGGAGCCTGCCAGCGATGTACTGAGGCACGCTTAAGGCGGGGTCTTGAGCCACACCCGCACGCCTACGAGAACCCGACATTTAGCCTGATCTGCGCCGACTGCCGCGCTGAACTTTTTAACCACGCATATGAGCAACACCTTGCCCAATTGGAGGCAGCATGACCCATAGCGACGCCCTCGCAAAACTTAAAACCCTTGTTGAACGCTACGGTCAGCGACAGGTTGCGGAGGACTTTGGATTGTCGAACGCCTACATCAGCTACGTCCTATCCGGCAATCTGCGGTTAGGCCCTAAGTTACTGCGGGCGCTGGGCTATACCGAAAGCAAAGTTGTAACGAAAAATCCAGCTTGACGGCGAAACTACAATACTGTAATATTACAGTTAAATCAGCAACCACAAGGACAAAATGAACTCTAAAATTATCAGTGCTGTCAATCTCGATGTATCGGCGCATTGGTCGCAGCTTAACTACGGGCCACCCGGCAGCGGCAAAACCTATTTGGCCGTAAGCGCCGGGCTGGCCGGATTCAAAACCCTTTTCATCGATACGGAGAAGGGGCGCAAAACCCTCGCAGGCGCAAAAAATGTGGACATCTGGCCCGCCGAAGTCGAGGCCGAAATCCGCGAAGTATACCAATTCCTGCGCGACGGCAAAAGCGGCTACGACGTTGTATTCCTGGACTCGCTGACATCGCTGCAAAAGCGATACACGGACGACCTAAAGGACTCGCGCGGTCATAAGTTTGGCGTCAAAGAGTGGGGCGAGATCATTGATTGGACGCGCCGAATCGTCCGGGCCTTCCGCGATCTGCCGAATATCACGCTGGTCATAAATTGCCACAGCAAGGAAATCGCAGGCGACGATGGCGAGGCATTGCGTATTCGCCCGGACCTATCCGGTTCTACGCTCCCGCACGATGTTGGCGGCATGTTCGACGTTGTCGGCTATTGCCACACCCGCGCCAAAAATGACGGCATTGATTACGTTATCGGTTTCGCGCCAACCACCGAGCGCCACATCACCAAGAATCGCGGCGGCTGTCTGTTGGCCGTGGAGCCAGCAGACTTCGGTGTCATCGCCGGTAAAATCAAGGCGTTTTACGAGCAAATTAAGTCCGGTCGTGTCGGCGATGCGCTGGGCGAAAAAAGCGGCCAAGTCGAGTCGCTGCTAGACCAACTTGGCTACGAGGTCAAGACGGACGGTATGCGGCGCCTGGCCGACATCGTTGGCTTCGAGGTGCGGTCGATTGCTGCGCTGAGGGCAATCGACATTGAAAAATGCTTAGCCGCACTGTGGGCTGAGCAAAAAACCAAGCGCGACCCGCAAAATCAGCAGATGCCCAGCAAGCAGCCACCGACCACGAAGATAAGCGGCGCCGCGATCAACAAAGACGATATCGTTCCATGACATTCGAGCAGTTAACACGATCGCTGCTGCGTGCTGTTGAATTTTTAGACGCGGCGAATGCGAGCAGGGACCATAGAGCGGCAACGGTAAACGACATCGACTTCTCCGAGGCGATGATTGGAAACCCGGCATTCTTTATTCCAAGGGTAACAAGCGACGGTAAGCACATAACGAGCGACTGGCTGCTTGATGGAGCCCAGTACCGGGCGTGCCTTAGTGCTTCGTTTTTTGGTGGCTTCACGTATTTGGGTTTTCGCTGCTTTAGCTCTGAATCGCAAAGGCGTAATACTATCACCGTAAACACGGACAGCCGTAAACTTTTGTTACTCTTCAATAGTCGCACACCACTGACACAACAAGGAGCACTAGCATGAACGCAGAGAATCACGAACAGAAACCGCGCCGGCGCCGCCGACCTGGCGATTTTGCCGTGGTGCGGTTCGTCGCCCACACCGGAGACGAAACACAGCCGTTGATTGCCGTGGCAACAGGGCTCACGACGCTCAAACAGGCCCGCGAATGGGTTGAGACGTTAGGCGAAGATGCAACCACCTACCGCGTTATTCGGTTTGTCGGGCAGTCGCTAACTGTTGCCGTTAAGCAACTCCGCACCTTAAAGGTGTCATAAAATGGGTGCCAAAAAATCACACGATCTAGCTGTAAAGGTTGGTGAATACATCAAGGCCGGCAAAACCAAGGGCCGCTATCAGAATATCGGTGCCTTATTCACACACTCGGACGGCAGTATGTACCTGCTCATCGACCGCTGGTTTAACCCGGCTGGCGTGCCGAAATTCGAGGGCAAAGGCGATGCATTGCTTGTCTCGGTGTTCGCGCCGAAAGATCGCAGCGAACAGTCGCAGAAGCAAGAACAAGGGCAAGCAGGCGATGGCAACCCGCCACCACCTGACGACGACGTACCGTTTTAGCGCCATGAAAAAAGGGCAAAACCAAATGATTGAGGATTGGCTACTCGAAGGCAATACAATTACGTCCTTGGAGGCGTGGAAGATGTTTGGAGTTAGCCGCCTCGCGTCCATTGTTCACCGCCTACGCCGCACCTACGGCGCCGCATTAGTTACCGACATGATCGAAGTACAACCCGAAAACACCACAATCGCCCGCTATAAGCTGTCGATTTAAGGAACCACATGGCCAACAAAAGAACCGCAGACATCGCCTACGACAAACAGGTCAGCGCCGTACTTGACGACGCGATTGCCTTGTTTAAGCACCGCTACCCGCTATTCTCGCATCGCGTATCGCCAGAGCCCGATCGCATTGCCAGCAACATCGCCGCCGTTTGGACAGTGATACGGCCGTTTGATGATTTTCCGCTTTACCCGATCGCCAAGTCCACCGAGGCCGACGATAATGCCTAAGCCCAAAGGCAACGCCGTGGCCAAGTTAATCGACTGGTGCGCGGCCAACGACTACCCGTTGAGCCGCCTGTCGAACAGCGGCGCAATGCCATTGTCGTACATGGGCCTGATTTACTACCAGCGCGACACTACATCCGGCGGTCAACCACACGGGCCGACAAACGCTGCCGCGAAGTCTGTTTTGGCGATGCTCCAAAAAATCGACATGCCCAAAGCTAAAGACAAGCGGCGCAATGTAATCACCAAAGCCCTTGCGGCCTACGCGAGCAAAAAATGAACAACGATCTAAGCGCCGAGGAAAAATTTTACCGCGATCAAGCCTTTGCCGAATGGAAGGCAAATCGCAAACCAAAGCCAGATTTTGAGGATGGCTGCGAGCATTGCGGAAGTACTTCGATAGAGGGCTGCGTTCATATGTCTGGCTGTTGCGGGGCTTCGATTATCGAGGGCACTGACTGTTGTAGTGATTGTAAAGAGCATACCGGAATTGATAACCACTAGGAGTACTCATGCAAATTGAAGTTTATTTTCCCGGCGATTTTGGATTCTCGGCCGAGCGCCGCAAAAAATCAGTTGACCATAAAACGGGCATAGACATTGACATCAAGCTCGACAAAGCCGACCTCGGCCTGAGTATTACCGAGATCGAAGCTGAGACTATCATTATCGAATTGTGCGGGGCCCTCGGCCACGCAGTACCAGCGACAATTGAGCAATGAACCGATCCGAACCACCCGAATACTACGATGCCCCACGCCGATTCCGCAGCGATGAGGAACGCGAGGCATTTACCGATTGGCACACTGCCGACGAAGATGGCGATTATTGCTGCAAATATCATCGCTTAATGGCGGAATACCGCTTTACGAATCCACCACCCCAACCAAAGGAATGAACGATGAAAATTATTGACGGTATCCCCGTATGGGGCCAACCTGATCCTGGCGCAATGGAACAAATTAAACGCTGCGCCAAGACGGCTGACCACGTTGCAATGATGGCTGACCATCATCTAGGCTACGCGGTGCCAATTGGCGGCGTCGTGGCCTACCGCGACAAGATTAGCCCAAGCGGCGTAGGGTTCGACATTGCGTGCGGCAATAAAGCGATTTTATTGGACATTCAAGCATCCGAAATCAAACCAATCATCAACCATATCATGGATGAAGTTGTCGATAGAATTTCGTTTGGCGTCGGGAGACACAATGAAACTCAAGTCGATCATGAATTGTTTGACGATCAAACCTGGAAATTGAAAGCGATCTGCCATCTAAAAGAAATAGCACGCCAGCAACTTGGTACCGTTGGGAGCGGTAACCACTATGTTGATATCTTTGAGGACGAACATGGGCGCGTTTGGGCAGGTTGTCATTTTGGTTCGCGTGGCTTTGGGCATAAAACAGCCAAAACATTTTTAGATGCAGGCGGAGCCATTGATGCTATTCACGCTGAGCCGCTTATAATCGACGCAAACAGCGACATGGGGGCCGACTATCTGGCGTGTATGGAATTGGCTGGGCAGTATGCCTACGCGGGGCGCGATTGGGTTTGCCAAACAGTCGCTAATATTTTAGGCGCGAAAATTTTAGATGAAATCCACAATCACCACAATTTTGCTTGGCGCGAAAATCACGGCGGCATTGACTATTGGGTTGTGCGTAAAGGCGCTACTCCGGCGTTCCCCGGTCAACGGGGTTTCGTTGGCGGCTCAATGGGTGATATCAGCGTTATTCTTGAAGGCGTCGAATGTGAAAGCGCAAAGCATTCGCTTTATTCGACCGTTCACGGCGCAGGCCGCGCAATGGGCCGGATGGAAGCCAAAGGCAAAATAGATAAAAAGACTGGTGAAGTTAAACGGGTCGGAAAGGTTACGCCGGACATGATGCGTGCATGGATTCAGGCCAAAGGCGTTACGTTGCGCGGGGCCGGTGTAGACGAAAGCCCGCACTGCTACAAGCGAATCGACACCGTGCTTGCTGAGCATGCAGACTCTATTAAAATCTTACACACGCTGATACCGCTAGGCGTGGCGATGGCCGGAGAAAATGAATTTGACCCCTATAAGGACTGACCCATGCCCCAAGTGAACAACAAGAGAGGTGGATTGTGAAATTGAATCAAGATCAAATGGCTTTTTTGGCGGCAAAAATACCTGTGACGGCTGGGTACATCGACCGCTTGGTGGCGGCTGGGTACATCGACCGCTTGG
>Ga0247727_10010438_pt1 | contig 16462 bp, 15 predicted proteins | sample WisWelCaveWW1625_FD_202498 | JGI IMG/M metagenome (GOLD analysis project Ga0247727, IMG submission 202498) | Biofilm microbial communities from Wishing Well Cave, Virginia, United States - WW16-25 | ecosystem: Environmental > Aquatic > Deep subsurface > Groundwater > Cave microbial mat | place... | reverse complement strand
AAAAATTGCAAAAAGAAAAGCAGCTGCCTGCATGGCTCATCATTGTTGGCGTTGCGCTTATAATTTTCACACGATTGATTCCATACTGGACAAACGATGTGCCATTAGGATATGATGCAGGTTTCTACACAGCAGCAATTGACCAATATGCAGAACAAAGAGCGGAAAAATGGTTTACACAATGGTCACCACCCGGAATGTTTGCATTAACAAACTTTTTGAAAGGAATTGGAATTAGCACGCACACCATAATAGTTTACTTTTACATTTTTCTAGAACTGGCATTGGGAATTACGATTTACGCTTTTACAAAAATCTTCTTCAACAGAAATGCAGCAATAATTTCGCTATTCATTTACGCACTCTCAATAGCGCAATACATGGTCTTCCAAGCACTCTTTTTCAAAAATGTATTAGCGCTAATACTAATGCTTTCAGCGTTGATAGCATTCAAGAAAAAGCAGAATTTAATCGGAGCAATTCTGGCAATCGCGGTTTTTGGAATCCATCAGCCAACATTTTTGGTATTCGGACTTGCGTATCTAATCTACACGCTTTCCATGATTAAAAAACAGCCAAAACAATTCCTGAAATACGCATTAATCGGAGCTGCAATGATTGCAGGGGGCTCTGTTTTCTACCTACATGAATTTTACATGCTCATAATCAACAGAATAGGCGCCCTGACTCCTCAGGCAGGACCTGGCTCATTTATCAGTTTCTCACGATATGAATACTTCAGCCTGGCTTACCTGGCAGTGGCATTGATAGGATGGCTGTACACGATAAAAAGAAAACAGTTCGAATTCCCATTCTACATATTCACCTTCAGTGGAATCATCGTATACTTCAAACTGTTCTTCTACCACCGATTCATCATCTATCTTGATATTATAGCGATAGTGATGGCAGCATATGGAATAAGCATAGTAATGAATGAACATAGAAGGACCACATTTGTGCTGATTGGATTGACGCTGGTAACAATGGCGGCAACGCTCATGCCAATCATGCTGACAGACAGACATCACATAAGCGTGCAGGAAAGAGAATTCATCAAAAATCTACAGGAAGTTGTTGAACCAAACAGCAGCATACTGTCAAACATGGTTGAAGACGCACCATTCCTGCAGGCGTACAGCAACAGAACAGTAATTGCGCCAGGATTATTCGGCCACGGAAAATTCACACATACAGAATGGAGAAGATACTGGACTGCAGAATCGTTTGAAAACATCAAAGACTTGATGGACAGATACGAGAAGCCGTTATACATTTACCTGGGAGAAAAAACAATGAGAGGAGAGACGCAGAAGTTTAATGCAAGCTGCGTCACAAGCATAAGAAAACAAGACAGAATGGAGCTGTTAAAATATGAATGCTAGACTGATAGAAGCAATAAGCGCATGCATAGTTATAACGATAGTTGCATTGCGCAGACTTCCATTCACCGAGGCAGCGATGTTTGGCCTGGCTATTTTCCTCATCTACCTGCCAGGATTCCTCATCTACAATTACACAATAACGCAAAAACAGGATTTCATCGAAACCCATCTGGCAAGCCTTGCAATCGGAATTGCATTGATATTAATTGCTTCTTTTGCAGCAATGCAATTGAACATGAAGCCATCTTTTATCACCAGTATTGTGATAGAAGGAACCATTCTTTTCATTGTAGGCAACATAATGATTTTCAAGAGGTTGAAAAATGAATGAACAGGCTTACAGCAGCAAACAGCATTGGGAGGACTTCTGGCTAAATACAAAGCCAAAAGAGAATTTCATTCCGCCAAGCGATCCTCTGTTGAAAAAACCGGGTTGCTTTACGTGCCCAACAAATATCTATCGCCCCACATTGTATTGATAGCCAAGAAAGCTGATTAAAATGATAAAAGTGTGTTACATCAATGCTGAGGGATACGGTTTGCTAGATCCGGCAACTGGAGACAAGTGTTACAGCGGAAGCGAAATAGGCATCCACACGGATGCATTTGAACTTGCCAAAGACCCTGAATTTGATGTCCAAATCCTTGCGGAAGCAGAAAGGGGGAAAAAATTCAAAAAAGGCAGAATAACAGTATGGACGATTGAAGGCTCGTTTCTAGAAACAAAGCTAATTCCATTTATGCGCTACAGACTCAGGTTTTGGAGAAAAATCAAGGAAATAAATGCCGACATATATGTTATGCGTGCAGCACCAGGTGAAATTTATTTTCTTACCGCATTGTTTTGTAAAATTTACAAAAGAAAATTCATACAAGTACTAGGAGTTACGCTGAAAAAGAACATTCCTCTAACACAGCCAGGACGATTCTTACGTTGGAACGTATTTGGCTTGGCAGCAGTACACATGGCGGGTGCTATAGTGGCGATCACTAGAGACCAAACCAAACAAATTCCTCTTGGCAGCCTAAGAAAAACACGTGTGGTTTATACGGGAAAACACCTCGCGCATCAAATAAATACTCGCTCCAAGAGAAACCACATCCTATGGGTAGGCAGCAAGAAGCCTGAAAAAAAACCTGAATTATTCATACAACTTGCTGAGAGACTTGCAGACTACAAATTTGTAATGATACGGGCACCGGAAGACCTGAAGCTGCCACCGAATGTTGCATATCTCAAGCACGTGCCTCATAACAAGATAGACTATTATTATTCACACGCAGTAGCCACGGTGAGTACATCATCACTAGATTGGAACAGCCATGCTAATCTTGAATCATGGAAAAATGGAACTCCAGTAATCGCATTGACGATTGACACCGATGAAAACATCTGCAAATACAACACAGGCTTCCACTCACGTACTTTTCATCAACTAGTAGAAGATGTTAAGAAGATTATGGGTGATAGGAGGCTTTGGGAAAATAAATCAAAAAACTCGCTTGAATACATGAGAAGAGAGCATGATATTAGAAAGCAGATAGAAAAATACAAAGGAATATTCAGAAAGCTCATCTCAAAATAAGCGCTCAAGCCTGCTGATATATTCCTCCCAGCTAAACTTTTGCTTAATCTTTTTCACATTTTTGACAAAAGAATTGTGCTTCCTTTGATAAAATTTGATAATCGCATCAGCCAGAGATTTTTCATCCTTTGGCTTCACAAGAAAGCCGGTCTTTCCATGGATAACGTCGTTAACAAGCCCACCAACATTTGTAGCAATAACAGGAGTGTTGTGGGCATAAGCAACCTGAACAACAGCAGACTGGGTAGTATCAACGTAAGGCAGAACTGCAACATCTGCGCAGGCAAAATACTTACCAACATCCTCGTTAGGAACGTAGTGGTCGATAATTTTAACATTACTCTGAATGCCAAGTTCATTAATCAAATTCAAATAATCCTGTTTATCCTCCCAGAACTCACCAACAATAAGCAAGTCGACATCAATCTTCTTCAAAACTAAAGGCATTGCCTTCAACAAATACCTCAAACCCTTAAAAGGTCTTACGTAACCGAAGAATATTAGCACTTTATCACGAAGCTTGAACATTTTTTCTACTGAAGCAGATTTTTTTTGGAGAGTATAAGTAGGGAGATATGCCTGAGCGTGTTTAACAAGAGGACATAATCTCAGAAGTTCTTTTGTTTCACCGGCAGAATGAGTAATAACACCATCTGCCCTGCGGAAAACGCATCTTGCAATATCTTTTGCAAACAAACGCTTTTCATGACCAGATACATTATGACAAATAAAAATAAGCTTTGCACCTTTTGGCTTTAAAGTCTGCAACAGCCAAATCAATGGAAACATGTAAGCTTCAACCCAAGGAACCAAAATAACATCTGGCAGCAGTTTCCTTATCTGCCAAGCAGCAAAAAGCCAGCTGAAAGGATTTCCTGAAATGGTCTTTCGGAGGTTAACATTCGCCTTGGTAATCTGGCTGTAAGTATCAAGGCCAGAATTCCCTGCATAGAACAAAGAATAGAGGAAGCTCGTATATATTCGCTCAAAAGTAAATACTATAACCTCGTGTTTGGTTGCAAGACGCCTGCTCATCTCCGTGGTATAATACGAAATCCCGCCCTTGACAGGATAAACAGGACCAACAACAACCACCCTCATATTCCAGAAGACAAAAAAGTGTTATAAAAACATATGCGTGCTACCAAATACATATCGTTGAATAAGTAAATTTTTAAAAAGAACGCCCAATATAATGAAAGCATGGGGTTCCGTCAGTGGACGTCGCATGGAAAGGGGGAAATAGAGCATTCGCGCTTTGCAAAAATAGGCAAAAACGTGATATTTGAAGACGGCGTTAAAGTATTCGCTCCTGAGACAATTGAAATAGGAGACAACGTTTACTTCGGACACCATACACAGGTTAAAGGCCATCCTGCAGGCAAAATGAAAATTGGAAGCAACTGCTGGATAGGACCAAACTGCTTTATACAATCGCCAGGAAGCATAGAGATTGGTGATTACGTTGGCATAGGAGCGAATGTACTTATCATAACAAGTCAACACGACCTAAAATCAAATGAAAAAATAATCATCAACAAACCATTGCAGCTTGAAAAAGTAATAATAGAAGACAATGTTGACCTTGGAGCAGGAGTTATAATTCTTCCTGGAGTACGGATTGGAAACGGAAGCGTGGTAGGAGCAGGAAGCGTAGTCACAAAAGACGTTCCAGCAAACAGTGTAGTAGTAGGCAATCCTGCAAGAATTCTCAGAACATTATCATGAAGGTATGCTATCTCAACAGACCGGGACTTGGAACAATCGACCCTGACAAAGGACTTGGAGGAGCCCAACTGCTAAGTTTTAATGAAGCCCGAGAACTGGCAAAGGACAGAAGCTTTGATGTCCACATGATTGTGGAAGGCAGCAATTGGGACAGGATAACAAGAGACAGGCTTACCATCTGGATTATGCCCAAAGCAAAGGCAATTGCAGAATTATTTAACACCTACAAAATTCTAAAGCAAATAAATGCAGATGTCTATCTTGAACGGGCATTGAACAAACCCCAGAGAATATACGACCCTTTGATTTGCAAACTTCTCAGGAAAAAATATATTTATGCGGAGGTTTCTGATCCTGAATTTGTAAGACGATTTTCATGGATAAATCAGCTTACGTACAAAGCGCTTCTGACATTTGCTGATAAAATAGTAGCAAATTCCGGACACATTGCCAGGAAGCTGCGAACATGGACTTCACGCAAGATAAATACCATTCTTGTGTCTACCATGGTTACAAGGAAAGTTAGGACTGACAGAAAATATATACTTTGGGTTGGAAGGATTGATCCCTACAAAAGACCTGAACTTTTTCTTGAACTTGCAAAAAGATTTCCGCAAGAAAAATTCCTCATGATAGTATCAGGGCAGCTAAAAACAGTATTTCCAAGTAATGTTGAGATACTCTACAACGTTGCACACGACAAAATGGATGCCCACTATGCCTCTGCAAAAATTCTTATCCACACATCAATAGCAGAGGGCTTTGGCAATGTTTTTCTGGAAGCCTGGAAGAACAAGACACCTATTGTAAGTCTGACCGTAGATCCTGATGATGTTTTGAAAAGGCATAAAATAGGGTTTTACTCGCAAAACTTTGAACAAATGATAAAAGACGTAAAAACACTCCTTGCTGACAAGAAAACCTGGAATGAATTCTCAAAAAACGGGTACGAATATGTACTAAACCATCACAACATGAAAGCAACAATCGAAGTATACAAACAACTATTTCTGCAATTTCGCTAAATCTGCTTTCACCATCACGTCAACAAGCTGCTGGAAAGAAACTTCAGGCTTCCAGCCGAGAATACGCCGGGCTTTAGAGGAATCAGCCAAAAATGGCTTTGTATCATGAGGACGGAAGAATTGAGGGTCAACCTCAACAACAAGTTTGCCATCAACATAACCTTTCTCGTTCAAACCTTCACCCTGCCATTCGATCTTCTTTCCAACAGAATTGAAAGCAGCTTCTACAAATTCACGAACAGTATGCTTTTCACCAGTGCCAACAACAAAATCGTCAGGAGCATTTTGCTGCAACATCAACCACATTGCCTTGATGTAGTCACCTGCAAAACCCCAATCCTTCTCAGAATTCATATTGCCAAGCTTCAAGACATAGTCTTCGCCTGACATCATTCTTGCAACACCAATGGAAATTTTTCTCGTCACAAATTCACGCCCACGTCTAGGACTTTCATGATTAAAAAGAATACCGCATGAAGTGAACAGACCATGTTGACGAACTCTTTGCATTAAGGCATGAGCTTCTGCCTTTGCCTCTGCATAAGGGCTAACAGGCTTGAAAGGAGTGAGCTCATCCTGTGGAACGGTTTCAACGCCTCCAAACATCTCACTGGTTGAAGCTTGATAAACACGACAAGAAGGCTTTAGCTTGTGAACAGCATGCAACAATCTAGAAAGACCGAAATAGTTTGTCTCGCGTACAAGGAATTGCAAGTCCCAAGAGACACCAACATAAGAAATCGCGCCAAGATTGTAGATTTCATCAGGCATGATTTCTTCAACAGCCCTGTAAAGAGAAGCAGAATCAACCAAATCACCAATAACAAGTTTAATTCTGTCCATCAAATGGTCAATATTCTGAGTGTTTTCTGTCGCGCAATAGCGCTTCAAACCATAAACTTCATAACCTTTATCGAGAAGAAATTCAGCTAGATAAGAACCATCCTGACCTGTAATCCCTGTTATTAAAGCTCTTTTTGCCCCCATAAAAATACCGAGAGAATAAAAGGTTTAAAAAGATTATTGCGATGCAGAAGCTTTATATATAATTCCAATGAAATAACAATAAAAATGAGGAGCATTATACTAACAATCGTGCTGTTGCTTCTAATCAAACCCATAACTGCAGTTATTGTTGTAGAAGACGAGAGCTGGGCAACAAGGCATCCATTTGATCAAAAATTAAGTACGAAACAATGGAAAATAGCCCTAAAGCCAGGAAATGCAACATTCCGAATCACACAGAAAAACATGCCACACAGCTCACTGGACAGAGTTGCAATATTTGCTGATGGAAAAATAGTCAGACCAAAAATTGCAAAACAGAAAGGCAAAAACGTTATAAAGAAAGTGGGAGGAACTGAAAAAGACGTCCTCGACATTCACGAAAACTTTGTGGAAGTAATGTTTGAAGTCCCAAAAGCAAGAAAATACATGCTTGAAGTCATTGCCAACGAATACGATGACAAAGGATCAATTCTGAGAAGCCCAAGAACTGGCTTTGCAATAGCTAAAGTCTTTAAAGGAACCATGGAAGTTGACGGAAAGCTGGACAATAACCTTGGACAATACAACAATCCAATATGGTGGGTATTCTCCAACGGAAGACCACAAGGATATACCTACATCTGGTTCAGAAGCGATGGCAATTATCTGTATGCAGCAGTTGAAATAACAGCAGATAACACAAATGTAGGAAACCAACGGGCATCATTAATCATCCAAATGCCTGATCGTGGATTTGAAAAGTTGACCATAGAGCCTTCAAATCACGAATATGGAATGCCAGGCTTCCAGTACACAGACAAAGCAACGTGGGAACATAACATATTTGAATTCAAGATTCCATACAAAGGAAAAGTAAACAAGATAAAATATGCGATGGAATACCAGCTTTTGTGATTGCTATTTCAGCTACTTCGTAACCTTATACCCTGTAAGCAGCATGGGTGTCTGGCGACTTTTGTAGCGCTTTGTGCCAATGGGTTCGACGTTATAGCCAGAAGAGCGGGCAAAATCGCGGACATAATATTCTACAAGCACGCTTTGGTCATCTGTAGGAAAGCCTTCCAAATGCTTCTTGCCAAGCGCAGTGCTTCCCTTTAACAATCTGGATTCCACAAGCTGCGACGCGTTCAACGTAATAAAAAGCAGAGATTTAGGCGCGAGATAATTGAATTCAAACAAGTGCGCAAGAGTAGTGATTTTTTCCTGGTTCAAAGGACCCTGATAGTCGAGATTGGCATAATGAAAGCTAAAAGTTCGCTCTCTGTGATGACACCTATCTAGAATTTCTGAAAGAGGACCGTAATAAAGATTGATGCCTTTGAAAATCTCGCCGCCTTTAATGGATTGATTATTTCGAACAATGCTCTTCATCTGCATGAAAGCACGCTCGTCCCACTCTGCTATCAGGCTCTGGGAAGCGTTTACTGAAATAAGCCTGCTTAAGCTGATATAACTTCCGAAATGAGCACCCTCAAGTCCAAGATAATTCACAGCAGGAAGGTGAGCAAGTTCTTTGAAAACAAATTCCTCCATCCAGACACGCTCTACATCCTTTGGATACACAGGCGCTCCAGGAATTTCTGCCGAAGCAATTTCATCGAGGCTTCGCAAGTGCTTCTTTATCCAAGCAGAGGACAGCATGCCGTGCTCAAGCATTTTCTCGACCACTTCCTCACGCTGAAGCTTGAGCTCACTCGCAATGCGCTGCTGCGACCAGCCACGAAGCGCAAGACTTTTTACATCTTTCAAGTTTTCAGAGGGCGGCGACAAAGGTTGAGTGGAATTCTGCTCAGGCGCGTAACCCAGCTCAGAAAGAAACTCATCAAAAGTTGGCCAAATGGATTTTAAATGGTTTGGATGGGGAAACTCAGGATCATCAAGCCATAGCGATAAGGTTGGCGGCTGGCCATAAACCTTTACAAATCGTTTGCCATACTCAAGCATGGCTTGCTTGGTAACTTCAGCTGGCTTCATGCGCTGCTTAGGATGGCCTGCTCCTGCCATGAACGCAGACCAACTTCCAAACAAATAGATGATTTCAGAAGAGCTTATGCTAGTACGCCTGTCCTTGACAAGCTGACGCATCCTGTCCCAGCGCGCAGGTGTAATATAGCCTGGCAAAGCCTCAGCCATCTCAATAAGTTCCAATTGCTTTTCCAGAACTTTATCCTCACGTGTAGCAAGATGAAGAACAGCCTGCGGTTTGTAATAGCGCTTGTGCTCTTCACGGTAACTTATGCGATTGAGAACTTTATCTTTAACAGTAAGCAATCGCAACTCCATCTCTGACAAGCCAGCAAGAGCTGACAATTCTTTGACATTATAACGCGGCTGAAGCAAACCGAGTTTTACGCGATAAGGCTTCATTGACAAAGGTTTTGCAAGCTCACAGTTTGCAGACAAATGGCCCAATATTGTCTGCTCAACAGGTTTGCGCGTTTCAAAATAATAACCAGCAAAACCCTCAATCTGATCAGGACCCTTGCTTGCAGCGCCGCACTGCCAAAGCGCCTGAACGAGCGCACCATTAAGCTTTCTGAAATGTTCAGAAGGATGATTAAGAGGAACAGGATAGCTAACACCAAAATATTCGTCACTTACTTCATCTATAATCAGCGGGAATAGAACATTACCTTCAGGAGCCTGCAATTGCTTTTCAAGCAATGGCACAAGTTGCCAGAACAAACCAGCAATACCAGAACGAAGCTCTGCTGGCGGTGCCTTTACCAAATCGTCCAACTGACTCTGGACTCTGGAACTCTGCTGGCTCACGGTTGAATGGTTGACCATATCTGTTACTACTTGAAAATAGGCAAAATTTAAAAACATTGGCATATTTCCTCTCGATATTGGAGGGTGATTCACCATGGACATCAACACAAAAATCTACGAAACAATTGCAAACTACCTATCGGATTCTGCAACAGCAGTGGCAACGCGCAACTCTGTTCTCAAGAACCGCGAAGCATACGAAGAACTCAATGGACAATTGAAGGAAGCGAAGAAATCAGCAGAACGCTCAAAAACACCTGAAGCAAGAAAACTGGCTGAAACCAACGCAGAGAATCTTGAACAGGCAGTCAGCAAATACACACCTGTCTCAGACTCGATAGGCCGTGAACGTGAAGTTTCAATTCTAGCACATCGCAAGAACGGACATACAGCCATTGTGCTTCCGGAGACAAAAGGGCAGGAGTACTCAGGCAAAACACTCATCCAAGCTGTAACAGAAGAACTTGGCGAGCCTGCAGAAAAGACAACATTTGCAAATACATACACAACTCTTGTGTACCAAGGACGCGTAAGTGATAAGAAACTTCAGAACGCTGCAAAATCAGGAAGCAGAGCATTGAAAGATGCGAAACTTGAATGTGTGATTGAATATGTCAATGTGGATTTACGTGCAAGCACAGAAAGCTACAAACCGCGAGTGCGAACACGAGAAACTGAACTTGACAAAGCCGAAGAAGGCAGCGTAGGTGCGGGACCTGTGTCACGCGCACCAACTGCCAAAACAGAAAGAGCATACACTCTCGATGAAGCAGCTGCACTTGTTACCAAGGGTGGAAAGCACTACTCAGCATCTGCACTAGGCAATTATGTACGCAAGGGATTGCTCACAGGTAAGAAAGAAGGCAATAAAGTAGTAGTTGAGCACAGCGCACTTGAAGATTTTGCAAAGCGTTACGAACTCCAAATAGGCACGCCTGCAACACGAAAGCTCGGACAAGAAGAAAACAAAGCAATTGTCAAAGCGCTCGGCGAAGGAAAGCAAGCAAAGTCAATTCTGGCGGATTACGTACGACAAGGTTATCAGATTTCAATAAAAGACATTAATGCCGTCAGTGAGAAGCTCGGCTCTGACAGTTACAAAAGTGAAAAGAAGAAATCAGTTTGGGATTCTTTGTCTGAAGCAAAGCAGAATGCAGTCCTGCACGACCTCAGAACCCGCTGCAAAACAAACGAAGCGAAAGCAAAGAACTGGGAAGAGTTAAAAGCAAAACACAAAATTGACGGCAAAACTCTTCAAGGTGTCTACCTTGCCTACATAAAACAGGGAAAAGGCAAAAAATAAGCTTTTTCTTAATTTTTTAATTTAATTTCTAACACAAGAGATTGTCCAAAGTTGCTCGATAGATTGTGCGGTCCTTTGCAGGACCAAATCTTATCAAAATAGGCAAAAGACCACGCAGCCTTCGCGTATTAATATCAGCACAGTCGTTATTGCAAGCAAGATCGTAGGCATAAGCTGCTATACCCTGGAAGTAACCAACAAAAGCATCATTCTGCAAATTCTTGCCCTGCAGCTGGCCAATCACTTTTTCTACAGTGATAAGCTCGTCCAGCGTGAAGATGAGTTCCTTGTTTAGCCTGTTGCGGTTTCCTGCCATGGCACGCCCGCGAAGAGTGCAAAAGTACTGGTTAGCCAGACGATAAGCATTGTGCGCCTCCTTGACATCAGAAAGCAAATCGGAATCCTTGCTTTTTGGCAGGGGAAGAATATTCTTGTCTATGCCGAGCATCCTGACTTTCGCAATACCCATTCTCTTATACGCATAGGCACGCCTCTCAGTCATAATATCTGATTGCATATGAGGGCTTTTGGCTATGCTGTCTATGACCTTCAATTCCTCTTCCACAGCCTTAAGCACAGCCGGATAATCCTGCTGCAGCTCTGCAACATGCGCAAGGTGCGAATAGGCAGTAACTGCATCAAACGCGAGATTCACTGATTCAAAATTGTCAACTAAAACAGGCACGTTCTTAGCTAAAGTAACCAAATCACCATAATATTTTTCACACGCACCAGCATAAGCATTCTCGCGCCATTTATCATATAAAGTGAAGGCAGCTCGGCCCATTTTTGCAAGAACCTTGATTTGAACGGGCGCAGGCGTGCTGGCTTTTTTTAATTCTGCAACGTATTGCTCGCCCTCTACAAGTGCACGATGCCAGTCCTTCTGGTCGTATGCTGCAAGAAAAATCTCACGAACGTTGTCAAGAGGTGATTTCTCTTGAACTGGCTCTTCCTCTGACTTATTTCCAAGAAGTACATCAAGCTCGGGCTGAGAGATACTGCCGTTCACGATGGCAACACTTCCTGCCTGAGCGGCTTCATAAATCTGCTCTGGAGTAAGTTTGTCCCAATGAGCTGCACAAATTTCTATAAGCGTTTTCATCAATTCACCTTTTCCTTTGGCTTCCAAAAGCCACCAGTGATATAAAGCTGAACAACAGATTCTGGAACTGCAGCCACTTTCTTTCCTTTTTTAGTTACAAACTTTAAAACATCCTTACCAAACCAAACTCCAGAGGTGATTTGTGCCTGTGCGCCTGCCTGATTATAGCCCCAACGCCTTGCGAAATCTTCGCCAGTCAGCAGCTTGTCTTCTGCAGAAGATACTTCTTCTAACTGTTCTGCAGGTTCGGATGCAGGCTCTGCTGCACTGTATTTCAGATGATGTATAGAATCAATATAGACAGGTTTAATGCGGACATTTGCTGAATTCAATACTTTATGGTGCTCAGCATAACTCGCCAAGACTTTTGTAATGTGATCCCAAGACTGGAAGGGAACAGCCCAGTGAGCGAACTCGATGTTCGAAACACGCTCAGGTCTTCCGAAATCATAACAAGTCTGAAGCACAATGGCCTTGAGCTGGTTAGGAAGGAAATCATCAGGCTTGCCAGCAATACTTCCATAACGCGCAGGGACAACGAGAGCAAGCAATTCACGCTTTGCATCGATAATTTTTACACCAGCCACAAGCACTTCAAGGGGCTCAAAAACCTTTTTGCCACCAAGCGCCTTGGAATAATCACGGCTACGGTTAATTATTTCGCCAGCAACCCTGCTGAAATATTCGGAAACAAGTACATCGCAGCGCTCTGTATACGACGAAGCGATGCGTTCAATCTCAATATCGCGTTCCTTTGCAATATCCTGCAGTTTTCCAACCAAATCATCAGCCATAGCTTACCCGTAAAAATTTCCTACTCTACAGTAATAAAAAACCAAAAACTTTATATACTTTACGGTGGTTTATCGACAAGAGGGGAAATTGTGAGCGACATTCAACCAGGAGAACTCTATCAATGGCAAAAGGACTTTGCTAGCTGGTTTCATTCCAATTATAAAGGAATGAAGCAGGAAGATGCTGCAAATGCCATGGGCATTCCACGTACTACGTGGGGAAAATATCTCGCTGCACCAGTCAAAGTTGAAAAACTCACACACGCTACACGAAATAAGCTTTACGAACTCACAAAATTACATTGGTTCAGACCAAAAGGCGTTGAAGAAGCGCCCCAAGACCTTGAAGCTATAGCCAGCCAGTGCGGAACGCTCGGCAGATCGCTTCAGGAACTTTCAGCGAAGCTAGCACCGCTAAAAATGGGTTCAATGCCAGAAGGAGAAGGCGCTAAAATTGTAGAACAATACGTATACAGACTCATCAACGCACTGCAGCCATATGTCAATGGCATAACAGATTCGAAAGAACAGCGTGATGCGTTAAGCACGGCAATAAACGGTCATGATGTCGGATACCTTGTTGTCGTACTTGAACATTTATTCGGAGATAGCAAGACAGATTTTGACGTGTGGAAACAAACAGCACACTTTGAAGGATATGCACGCATGATGGAAATTATAGGAGGCAAAAATGAGCAAACTTGATGAAGTCCTTAATGTCAAACCAGATGAAATACTTAAAGTTTCAGTTCCAAACGAATTGATAAAGCGATTAGCAGACGTGCCTCCGCTCGGAGTTCTTCTCGAATTCATAGAAAACTCGCTGGACGAAATAGTAAAACTTGAAGATGAAGGCAAAGGAAGCAAACAAAGCAGGCACATTGAGATTGAGCTAAACAGGCAAGGTCCAAAGCCATACATCAGACTCAGCGATTACACAACAGGCATGGATGAAGAAACCATCAGGAGAATCCCTACAAAGATTGGAAGCTCCAAAAAAAGCTTTGAGCGCATCAAAGGACTCAGAGATGTCATGCGCACTCACGGTTACCGTGGCCAAGGAGTATTTTCCTATCAAGCAATTGCAAACCAGATAGCTTTTGTATCAAAACCACAAGGCAAGCATCAGGCAAACTGGCTGAAACATGACGCACCAGCAAAAATAATTTCTGCACAAACTCTCGAAGAGTTCGACGAGAAACAGCACGGAACTGCTGCGTTCTCACGCGGAGCTTCAAGAGAGAAGTCAGGAACAGACGTGTACTTAATTGGCACTGGACGCGAAGACTGGAGAAAAGCACAAGGATTGCTGCAGGACAGACTTGTAGAGAAACTTGGACGTGTGCTTGGCTCTGTGATAAAAAAATACGACTTAACCATAGACGTAATAGAAGGCAAGCTTTGCAAGACAGTAAAGCCCATGCCGTACAGAGGAGAGCCGTTATTCCCACGACCACTGTCACACCTGTCAAAATTAGGAGACTCGTTCACAGCAGAGCTATACCTGCTTCCTGAAGAAAGCACAAGCAAAGTAGAACTTAGACACAAAGATGTCATATATGTAGAAGACGTAACCAGATTCGACTCATTAAGCATCATGCCATTCACCAGTGGAAGCCTAGAAGGAGTCATTGGTGCAAATAATCTCTCATTACCCGGCGGAAAAGTACAATTCGACCAGCGCGACCAAAACACAAAAGAATTCATAGATTGGGTGCTTAAAGAAGTCGTGCCTTACGCAACTCAACGTGTGAAGGAAGCAAAAGAAAAGCTCACTGAACAGGCCAGAATAGGAGCGTACAAGATAGTACAGGCAGCATTAAAAAGCGCCCTTCAGGAAATTGATTTGCCAGTAACAGGCTGCACAGTCACTGTGCCAGGCACACCGCGAGGACCGTATGGAACCAGAGAAAAGCCCGAAATAAAAGATAAGGATAAAGACCATGAGCCACGAGTGCGAAAGCTAAACGTAAGCGTTCCGAACATAGACGAAAAAACAATGGACAAGGACGTCATGAGCGAGTACGACAAATCAATGAACATAGTCAGAGTAAATCGCAGGCATGACTTGTACCAAAGAGCACACAAATCACCAGAAGGCCATCTGGATTACCTGCTCGCACTCCTTGCAAAACACGTTGTATGCGATGTAATGGAACGCACAAGCCCATATGAAGCCACAGACCTTTACATCCAGATTACAAGCGCTGCACGTCACAAGCTACCGAGAAAAGCATAATTTCCTTTTCTGGGAGATGAAAATGGGAGTGGAAGACAACATAGACAGTTTCTTGGAAAAATATTGGAAGCTACCCTTTAAAGCCAGCTTTGCAGACATGACAGAAGGCTGGGATTGGCCTTTAGAAGAACTAAGAAAAAAATACGGCGACGAAACAATGAACAGATACAATGAACTTGTAAGTGCCTTATTTCAGGCAGACGATGCAATGCATTCCTGTCCTGAAGGCATGGACATACACCAGGCAACATTCAGAAGAATTGGCCAAGACCTTTACGCCTTTGTATTTGAAACTGGATTATGCGATGAAATACCAAGAAGCACTGTGGTGAGAGGAAGAGAAACGCTCAAATCATTGCTTGGAATACTCAGCAAAGTTGACAAGCCGTTCACCATGGTCGACCTCGGGTCTGGCGACGGAAAAATAGCAACGGGACTTGCGCTTTACCTTGACAATCTGCAAAAACTTTACACTGTAGACGAGCTGCCTGCAGCATTAAGAAGAATGCATACAAATATCGACAAACTTGAGGACAAAGAGAGAGCGCTCGGAAAAATCTTTTCCATAGAAGGCAATTATCTATCGGAAGACGTCCAGACAAAATTCCAGTCATACGAGCCGCAAAAAGCGGACATTGTGCTGGCAGCATACCAAAGCGCGTCACCAGAAATTATACTGCCGCAGACAGCGGCCTTTGCAAAGCCTGACGGAAGAATACTTGCCTGTTTCACCCAGAGAAGCAGCCATTGGGGAATCTCACCATTTGAATCACAAGCAATGGTGAAGGCTGTAACAGAAAATGCAGGCAACATTGCATTTAACCTTAATTTTGAATTCAGCCTGCTTGATTCGGCAGTTTACGCAATCCAGGATATGCTGCTTATAGGAGAATTCAAAAAAATTAATGCTTCAGGTGTTGAAAAAAGTAAGGAGCCTCAGGGCGAATAATAAAGTTAACCTCATCCGGCATCAAGATTGGAGAACGCTTTTTCTTTGGAAATTGTTCATTCAGCCTGGTATTAATATCTTCAACCATTTCTTCCAAATCTTCCTTGGCAACAGGAGTAATCATTGGAATCGCGTTGTAAAAAATAAGCTGAGAATGTTCTCTTTTCCATTCATAATGTGAAGCCTTGCGAAGAACAAAAGGTTTTAGGAACATGCCATCATGGTGAAATTCCTCAACTTTTCCTCCAATGACGAATTCTGAAGGCATGCCAATCAAAACATAATTGCCAGAATAACGCGTGAAAGGATCGTCGGATGCAGAATGCATTTTCTGCCCGAAGCCCTTGATTTTCTTGTCTTCCATAGGCAGTATTTCTTGAGCACGATATATAAATGTTTCTCTTTTGGTTACTTACAAGTAGTAACTATTTGAGTCTGAGCGTCTCCAAGTTTCTAGGAGCGTCTGTCTCAATATGGCACAATTTGTGGATAGAACTTGCCAAGTCCAATACTTTAGAACTCTCACCATGCTGGACAATCACTTTCTTAGGCCTTGGAGAACATTTGA
>Ga0247727_10010437_pt1 | contig 16463 bp, 11 predicted proteins | sample WisWelCaveWW1625_FD_202498 | JGI IMG/M metagenome (GOLD analysis project Ga0247727, IMG submission 202498) | Biofilm microbial communities from Wishing Well Cave, Virginia, United States - WW16-25 | ecosystem: Environmental > Aquatic > Deep subsurface > Groundwater > Cave microbial mat | place... | reverse complement strand
TTCGCCGCCTTTTTCATCCAGCAGGGTCAGGGAACTTTCAGAGCCAGTGAGTGTGAGGCTTGCTTCGGCAATCAGGGGTTCTCTCAACCCGTCTGCGAATAGGCTCGCCGAATCAATAAGTTGTACGTTCTCGATCTGTGACTCAACAAGAGCTGTATAGGTCAATATGAGGCTTTCTCCCGCCAGTAAGCCCGTGCCTGTTCCTTGAGCAACGTCAGAATTTTGCGTCCCCCATGTCAATTTGTGCGCCTGCGCATCAAAGTTAAAACCCTTGCCATCGCTCGGAACATAACTGAAACCTTCCGGAAGAATATTGGAAAAATAAAGACCGGCAACAGGATTCTTTCCGTTGTTTACGATTTTGATCGTAATCGCGACTTGCTCACCGGCTTTTGCCTGCTCAGGGGATACGGAAAATTCAAACGAGATATTGGGTGGTTCTGTTAATGACGGTGAAGTTTGAGTTGGAATTGGGGTACTGCTGGGCGAGGGTGTTACTTCGATGGTAGGGGAAGACGTGGGAGGTTGTTCTGTAATCGTTGGGGTACTTTCAATGGTAGCAGAAGGTTCAGGGGTCGCTGTTTCAGTAACAATTGGCGTACCCTCCTGAAGAGCGTTGGCAAGATACACGGCAAGCTCGGATACTTTTCCCGCTGTTCCTTTGTAGCCTGACTTATTTTCTATTAATTTGCTCTCGTCGCCGTCCCCGGCGGCGAGGACGCCGCCTTGAGCCAGGTTGGGAACCAGCGAATTGAATAGAATCACAACGATCAATGATACGCGGATCATGATCTCTTTCCTTGGTTTCACTGCAAACATAGCGCCTCCTCTATAATCTGCAACCAGGAACGTGCCCCTGATTGTTCAATTGTCTTGTGGCTGGGTCTCTGTAAAATTCCCCCGGAGGAAAATCTTACAATCAGCATTCTACCTTTCCTCCATAAAACTTGTCAAGACATTCAATACTGCAATTCAACCCGACTGGCAAGGCGGCTTTCGGATCAACGCCAGCGATTCATGGAATTGACGCCGATGATTCCCTGAATCGACGGCGAGGATTAGGTCAATCATCGGGCAGGATTGACTCAATCCTCGGTGAGGTTTTACCCAATGCTCGGCGAGGTTTCATTGAATCGACGCCGATGAGTTGTGCAGCCGCAAAACTAAAGAGCCGAATGAAGAGTTCAGGGAGATGATCGAAAAACAAGGCTTCGAACGAGTTGCGGCAACTCCACGATCCGTCTTGCCCCGCCGCTATCCATCACCAAAAAGGAAATGGATGAAGGCTTGGAGCTCTTCGAGGAAGTGATCACCATGTCCGAGAAGGAACAGGGGTTGAGATAAAGCACTAAATAGAGTTAAATCAAAAGGCTGTTCCTTGACGGAACAGCCTTTATTGATTCCAAACTTACAGACTATCTTATCTATCTTCACTCACTTTCATAAGAATTGCCCGGACAATGAAACGATTCTTATATGTACCAGTCTTTTCGTCATAATCCGTACAAGTCACCAGTGTGAGCCAGGGTCTCTCTTCGTGCTTCATGACCGACTTGTCGTTCGGAGGGACGATTGCATTGGCGCGCACCTCGAAAATATATTTCTGACCATAGGCATGAACAATGATCTGATCGCCAAACTTGAGCTCATGCAATTTGACAAATGGACCTGGCTTGCCATTAGACAGGTAGACATGACTCGTAAGCACGCTGTTTCCATTCCAGGATGGGAATGCGCTGCCTTCCAGCCACCCAGCCTGGTTACCCAGCCAGGAGACATTCCACGCCCCATCCTTTTTCGGGACTCCCACGATGGGTATGTTCACTGAAAGCGATGGAATTTCAAGCGAGATGGATGTAGCGCTGTAATAAGACAAATTTGGAGCTGGGCTCAAATCAGTGACAACGCCCTGCTCAAACCCAGTTACCGGGATGAGGAATGCGTTGGCGGTGGAAGGATTCGGCGATGGGTTATTGCCGCCTGTGCCCCCTCCGCCAGGATTACCGGTAATGGTCAGCATAGCGGTAGCAGGTACGAGATTTGTCACGCTCACGCTGGGATCCGTTATGAGAGCTCCTGCCGGGATCGTGTTTATATAATCCCCCGGATTACTGCCGGTAATACTGACCAAAATCGTACAAGATGAATTGCCGGCCAGGGAACCATTTGTTAATTCAACAAACTGAGTTCCTGTGACAGCCGTAAACGTTCCACCGCAATTATTGACCGGTGCGGGTGCAGGAGGTCCGGCAACTTCCAAACCGGAGGGAAGGGTTCCCGGGAGGGTATCGCTTAGTCTCATTCCGGTCAGCGCGATGTTTCCGGTGTTTTGGATGGTGATGGTAAGCGTTGAGTATGAGCCTGCCGCGATCGGATTCGGCGAGAAGAACTTGCTGACACTCGCACCCGGCAGGTTTGTCAATGAGGCTGATGTAGGATCCGCATTTGTTGCACGCTCATTAGTTGTCACTGCACCCTGTAGAATAGTATTCGTAAGATTACCATTCACGGTCATTGTTGCGCTGAGGGTCAAGGTACAGGTCCCGAAAGCCGGGAGACTGCCGCCACTAAATGAGAAGGCGTCACCCCCTAACGCGCTGAGTGTTCCCCCGCAAGTGCCTACGTTAAAGTTTACGGGGTTGGCAAGAATCATCCCACCAGGCATGGTGTCTGTAAAAGCGATGCCTGTTAGCGCGACATTACCTGGGTTGATCAACTGAACGCTCATCGTTGATGCGGAGCCGCCAAAGACCGTTAATGGGTCAAAGTCCTTGACAATATCGATGGACAAATTGCCACCGCCACCACTTGTGACCGTCAAATTTGCGGTGAGGTTGCCCGGAGGTACCCGGGGTTCAGTATACGTAATGTTTGCAGGAAGAATCGTATTGGTATGCACACCCAACGTACTGCTGGTTACGAAAACATCAATCCTACAGGGTGTCCCGGTAAGAATTAAGCCATTCGTCAAAGAAATGAAATTTGCTCCGGTGCCAGCGTTCAATGAGGCGGAAGGACCACAACCAGATACTGCCGGAGGCGTTGAATTGCTTACCGCAACGCCCGCAGGCAGGTTATCGGTTATAGAAAAGTTCGTCAGGTTCGTGTCGCTTGGCGCAAAGATAACAATTCTCAACCTCGAGTTACCGCCTGCCGCGATGGAGGCAGGTGAAAATGACTTTGTCCCTGACACATCAGTACCACTGATAGTCACATTGGCATTTGCCCGACGCGGATTCCCAGTGGGAACTTGATCTGTCGTCAACCCACCGGGAGGAATAGTATTCGTAAGTGCCCCGGAAGGTGTACCTAAAGGAACCGTAACCTGAACCGAGATCGTACAAGTGCCGGGTGTTGTTATGCTCCCGGCTGGGATAGTGCCGCCCGCCAGAGTGACACTGGTCGCTGTTGTGGAAACTGTCCCAGGTGGGACACAGGTACTGCTCGCCGCGCCAGCCACAGTCAACGGGCTGGGCAAATTATCAGTAACGGCCGCCCCAGTATATGGTGAGGCGGTCGGGTTTTGCAGTGTGATGATCAGGGTGGTGGTTCCTCCTGCTGAAAAAGTCGGAGGCGAAAATCGTTTCGTAAGGCCGATCGCATCCACGTTTAGCCGCGCTGTAGCCTGAGTTGCGTTCGTAAGGTTTTCAAATGTCCGAAGCGAGTTGGCAGGGATCCTGTTCGTGTAGGCGCCTTGAACATTCGAGGTGACGTTTACTGTAATGGTACAAGTCGAATTTGGCGCAATAGTGCCATTTGTAATTGAAATAGAAGTGTCACCTGCCGCTGGTGAAGGTGAAAAGGTTGGCGAGCCACATCCGGTGGTAGCTACATTCGGCGGATTGGCAAGGAAAACATTGGCAGGAAGGGTATCGGTGAGCCTGGCTTGGGTCAGAGTCGTACTCGGGTGATTATTTCTGATCACAATGGAAAGCTGGCTGGTTCCCCCAACCCATATCGTGCCTGGATTAAAACTCTTGCTTACCGTAGGCGCCTGAACCCCGGTAACGTTCAAAGTAGCGCTGGCTGGAGTGGTATTGGTAATCGTCGTGCCACCTCCTGTGGAAGTCAATTCACCAGCCGGAATTGTATTGATACGGTTTCCCGTTGTCGTTGAAGTAACATTGACTGACACTGTACACGACCCAGGGGTGATCCCAAACTGGGCAGGTACAATACCCCCGCTTAACGAAAAGGATGTCGAACCAGGTCCCACTGTCACTGTCCCACCGCATTGTGGATTTGCCGGTACACCAACAACTGTCATCCCGGTGGGCATATTATCTGTCCACGAAGCATTGGTCAACTGAAACGGATTTGGATTATAGATGGTTACACTCAGAACGGATACCCCACCAGAGGCAATGGTGTTGGGTAAAAAATCCTTGTTTATTTCTGCCGGGAAAGATATCTGGGCGTATACAGTTTGTACTGGGGCCAGGATGGATACGATGAACACTGCTGCAAGGAGAAGTAAGATTGATTTACGCATTGATTATCCTTTGAACGTTCGAAAGACTAATGTTTGAAAGAAACAGCGAGCATTGATCGTATGTGTCTTTTTCACCTTACAATTAGATTACAGTTTCCGATTTCTTCATTATATCTTACCAAGAGACAAATTGGAGCCCAATTTCTCGGTCGCGTGTCTTGAATCGCACGCCAATTTGTATACTCATTTCTTTCCTGCTTCCAAATTAGGAAGAAATAACGTATCCTCCAATTAGTAGGATAATGAGGTTTGAGGCAGCCATTTGTGAGAGACTGCCTCTTTCATCGGAGAAAAAAAGAGCCTTCGGGGCTGCATAAAGTAAAGACTTTATGCCCAGAAGGATCGGTCTGCCAGGAACGATCAACGATATAATACCTGCCATCTCAGCAGGGAATTTTGTAAATACAGGACGGACAAAGAAGCCCAAAGAATACAACACATCTCATACAATTTTGAATTGCCGCAGTGATAAAATCGTCTTATGCTTCCCGATTTCCGCGTCCGTCAACGCGACTACCTGCTTGAAATTTCCCGCGCCCTTACCCAGGAACTCGACCTGGAGAAACTCCTCGCGCGGATTTTACACATCGCCATTGAGATGCTTGCCGGGCAAGCCGGTATCATCGCATTAAAAGAGCAGGAGGGGTGGCGCGTCGCCGCCGCCCAGGGAATTGCCCCCGCATTTCTAAGTTACCTCACTCCGTTGCTAGCGGAGGAAAACGTTCGCGAGTTGGATGTGCGCGAACTTAACCGCATGTTGAAAGACCTGACGTATACTGCCAGCCAGGGATTGCTCAACGGCACCGCCCTCGCCCTCGCTACACACGGTCAGGTGATCGGGGTTATTTTTATCTTCCGTAACTATGCGGATTTATTTACGCCAAACGATCGCGTCATCCTGCAATCGTTCGCGGTGCAAGCGGCGATAGCCGTTTACAACGCGCAACTGTACGGGCAGGTCTCTTACGAAAAACAGCGACTCGATGCGCTTCTCGACTCAGCCGCAGATGGAATCATCATCCTCAACGCCGACCTCACCATCGAGCGCGTCAACGATGCGTTCGAAGCAATCTACGGCAAAACCCATGACGAACTTGCCAACCTTCCCCACGATGAAGTGATTCGCTGGGCAAATGATCCGCACGGGTCAAAATTGAACGAAGCCATCTCAAGCGGTTGGCCCCTCACTCCAAACGCCACCCTGTATGTGGAGGGTGATCTCAAGCGCGATCTCCCATCCCCGCTTCCCGTCGGAGTCACGTATGCGCCGTTGCTTTCACCGGAAGGCAAACTACGCAACATCATTGTAAGTGTGCGCGATATTTCGCGATTTAGAACCGCCGACGAAATCAAAGCCACATTCATTTCGATTGTGAGTCACGAGCTTCGTACACCTGTCGCGCTGATCAAAGGATACGCGTCCACGTTGCGGCGCGATGATGCAAAATGGGACAAGCACACCATCAGCGATTCGCTCACCGTGATCGAAGATGAAGCAGACCGTTTGAGTAAAATGATAGACGACCTGCTCGATGCCTCTCGTTTGCAGGCTGGCGGGTTGAGTTTGAACAAAGCCGATGTTTCTCTTCCCATGCTTGCAAGCCGAATCATCGAACGATTTTCCACACAAACCGACAAACATACTCTGGTCACAGACTTCGCGGAAAAATTTCCCGTTGTTCTTGCAGATGAAACGCGCATCGAGCAGGTGATCGTAAATCTCGTTTCAAATGCCATCAAATATGCGCCGCGGGGCGAAATCAGGATCAGCGGCAGTGTGCGGCCCGAGCAAGTCATTGTTTGTGTTTCAGACGAAGGCACAGGCATCGAAGCCAGGGATCTGCCTCACATCTTCGACCGTTTCTATCGTTCAACGAAAGCCGTCAAGCAGACGAAGGGCGCGGGGCTGGGACTCTATCTCGCGCGCGCGATTGTCGAGGCGCATGGCGGGCGCATCTGGGCGGATCCCAAGCCTGATTCGGGTGCGAGGATTTGTTTTTCACTTCCGAGGTGACCCCTACCCTCACGCCCAACCCCTCTCCCGAAGGGAGAGGGGAGTCAATCGGGGTGGTAAAATTTGACGAAAACAGAAACAGCCTTTCGTGAGTCTGAGGCGTCGTCCTGAGTGCCCGTTAGGGCGTATCGAAGGGCGGTATTTCATCCAAAAAAGGAAATCAAACATGGCGAACACAGTCCCTCCCCGAAATAAGATCAACAAGAAACATACATGGAATGTAGAGAGCGTTTTCAAATCTCCGAAGGAATGGGGTGCGGAATTAAAAAACATTTTGGACGAATTACCCACTGTGAAAAAATACGAGGGCAGGATGAGCGAAAGCCCGGGGGTGTTGGTGGAGGCGTTGCACGCGGTGGAGAAACTAATTAACCGCGCCCAGCGCGTTTTTATGTATGCCGGGTTTTCTTACAGCGTGGATACGACAAATCAAAAATCATCCGCGTGGTTTGGTGAAGCGCAAAGTATGTATGGTCAGGTGGCAGGCACGGTGTCGTTCATCAACCCTGGGTTGCTGAAAATTGGAAAACCAAAACTGGATGAATGGATGAGTCGGAACGAAAAACTTGCCATGTACAGGCAAAGTTTTACCGACTTGTTCCGCCAGCAGGAACATGTGCGCTCTGGAGAAGTGGAGGAAATCCTTGGCATGTTAGGCGATCCGTTTGGAGGCGCGGGGAACAGCTCAAGCATGTTGGTCAACGCGGATTTCAAATTCGCGCCCGCGAAGGATAGCAAAGGCAAAAAAGTTGAAATTACGCAGGGCAACATGCACACCGCGTTGATGGAAAGCTCCGACCGCAAGGTGCGGCAAAGCGCGTTTGAAATTTATATGGACAAGCACCTCGAGTTCAAGAACACCCTTGCCACGAATCTTTCCACTTCGATCAAGAACAATATTTTCAACATGCGCGCCAGAAAGTTCGATACATCATTACAGGCGTCGTTGTTTGGACTCAACATTCCTGAATCGGTATTTCACAACCTGATCAATACATTCAAAAAGAAATTGCCCGTCTGGCATCGTTATTTTGAATTGCGCCGCAAAGCGCTGGGATTGCGCGACGTTACGTACTATGATATGTGGGCGCCCATCGTCAAAAATAAGCCGAAGGTTCCGTTCACAAAGGCGGTTGATTTAATTTCCGAAAGCCTTGCGCCGCTTGGAAAAGAATACGTGGACACGATGCGCCAGGGTTGTCTCAAAGACCGCTGGGTGGATATATACCCGAACAAAGGCAAACAGAACGGCGCGTTCTCGTGGGGCGCAGCGCCAGATACGCATCCCTTCATTATGATGTCGTACACCGATGAAGTGGGAAGCATGAGCACGCTGGCGCACGAACTCGGTCACTCGATGCACTCGTATCTCACGGGAAAACACCAGCCGCGCGTCTATAACAATTATTCCCTGTTCGTCGCCGAGGTTGCATCGAACTTTAATCAGGCGATGATGCGCGGTCACTTGCTCAAGACGATTAAAGACAAAAACTTTTTGATCGCGTTGATCGAAGAAGCGGTCGGCGGAAACTTCTTCCGCTATTTCTTCCAGATGCCGACTCTCGCGCGCTTCGAACTGGAGACTCACCAACGCGTCGAACGCGGCGAAGCCCTCACCGCCGACTCGATGCAGGAATTGATGGCAGATTTGTTCGCCGAAGGATTTGGTCCCAAAGTGAAAGTGGATCGCCCGCGCGTCGGCATGATTTGGTCCACGTTTGCGCATCTCTTCTCGGACTACTATGTGTACTCGTACGCAACAGGCATCTCCGGCGCTCACGCGCTGGCGGGACGAATCTTGCGCGGGGAGCCGAACTCAGCACAGGATTATCTCGGCTTCCTCAAATCTGGCTCGTCGCTATACGCGCTGGATGTGTTGAAGAAGGCGGGCGTTGACCTCTCCACACCCAAGCCCGTCGAAGAAACTTTTGACGTGATGGAAAGTTATATTGACAGGTTGGAAGAGTTGGTTGGTTAGTCTTATAGTCGGATAGTCGATTAGTCCGCTGGTCTCGATACGCCCTGCGACGCTTCGACTTCGCTATCGCTCCGCTCAGCGCGTGCGGGGCTACTCGACCATCAAGTAACCTCAATCGGAAATCGTAAATCTAAAATCGGAAATCACTTCATGCCTCAAACACAAATTGCCTGTCCCAATTGCCGCCAGATGATCGCGGCCAATATCGAACAACTCTTTGACGTAACACAAGACCCGCAAGCCAAGCAGAGATTGCTCGGCGGCGCGTCGAATACCGCGCGTTGTCCGCATTGCGGGTATCAGGGACGACTCGCGACTCCCATCGTGTATCACGACAATGACAAGGAATTACTGCTCACCTTCTTCCCGCCTGAATTGGGTATGCCGCTCAATGAACAGGAGAGAATGATCGGTCCGCTTATTAAAAAAATCACAGAAAGTCTGCAACCTGAGAAGCGCAAGGGATATTTACTCAATCCAGTCCCGAACCTGACATACGAATCGATGGTAAAGACCATTCTCGGCAAAGACGGCGTGACTCCTGAAATGCTCAAGGCGCAACAAGACCGGGTGACAATGGTCGAGAAACTCATCCAAGCCAGCGCGGCGGATGTGAGAAGCGAACTCATCAAGCAAAACGAATCGCTGTTCGATGAACAATTCTTTGCGTTATTCAGCCGTCTCGCACAAGGCGCGATGCAAAGCGGACAGGAATCTGTTGCGAGGCAATTGACCGATGTGCAGAAACAACTCCTCGAGGAGACCGAATTCGGCAGAGGCTTGAAGGAATCCGTTGCGGAACTGGAAACAGCTCAAAGGTCCCTGCAAGAGGCGGGGCAGGGACTGACGCGTGAGAAATTGCTTGAGTTCGTCGTCGCCTCTCCAAATGATGCACGGTTGCGCGCATATGCCACTGTGGCGCGCGCGGGTATGGATTATCAATTCTTCCAACTGCTCACCGAAAAAATTGACAAAGCCGCCGGCGATGAAAAATCAAAACTCGAAGCGATGCGCGAAAAATTGCTGGACTTCACGAATGAAATGGATAAACAAATCGAAGCGCGCTACAAACAGGCGCAGGAGTTTGTTGAATCGCTCCTCAAACAGGATGACGTAGTCAAAGCCGTGCGCGACAACCTGGAAGGGTTTACACAGGATTCTGTTGATATAGTCAATCAATTGCTGCGGCAGGCTTCAGAAAAGAACGATTACACGCGCATGGGTAAACTGCAAAAGATGGTGGAAATTTTGCGCGAAGTTTCAACGCCGCCAGAAGTCGCGTTTGTTGAGCAGTTGCTGGATGCGCCAGACCAGGTATCGCTGGAAAAGATGCTCGAAGCAAACAAGACGCTAGTCAACGACCAGTTCATGCAGGCGTTGATCGGTCTGGTGGCACAAGTGGACGAGGCGGCAGGGCAAGGCAACACCGAAGCAAAGGCGTTGGGAGAAAAATTAAGCGTGGTGTACAAAACCGCGTTGCAGTACTCGATGAAGAAAAATATAGGATAACTCGTCATTGCGAGCCACGAAGTGGCGAAGCAATCTCCTTCACCATATTGGGGATTGTGTCGCCACAGCGACGCTTCGTCGGGCAGGTCTCAATACGTCCCGCGAACTGCACGCGGGACTACTCGACCACCAGCCATCCTCGCAATGACGGTGCGTGTATTACCTCAACCCCTCGAACAAATCTGTTTCCACTTTTCTGCCGCCGTTTACCAAACTGAAGGCGCGATAGAAATTCGCAACACCGAAAATTTTCCTCAGTTCGTCCAGTGACCACTTCGAAATTGGACCATAGCCAGGCAACTGGGATTTGTGGCATTGAATTGCCTTTTGCACTTTATCCATGTATTGCTGAGTATCCAGCCGCGTGGTGATCTGCCAATCCTCCCAGCCGACGTGGTGACGCGTCACGCCGTCCACGTCCATGCTGATGCCGCCAAACGCCTCATTTCCCGCGCCCACAATATCCAACGAATCCACCATGTAGTAAAACTTCAACACACGATGCGGGGGTTGTCTGTCTGCGTCTACAAAATTTCGATCTGCCGCGCAAACCAACGCACCGTTTGTGAATTGTGAAACCGCGATGTGATCGGGATGCCCGTACCCGCCATCGGGACCAAATGTCACGATTACCTGAGGTTTGATCCGACGGATGTGCGCGGCAATCTTGCCAATAATTTCTTCGGGAATTGCCTGATCCACATCGCCATCAATGTAATCCAGAAAACTCACTTCATGGATTCCGAGATGCTCCGCCGCGCAACGCAATTCAGCTTCCCGGATTCGGGCGACTCCTTCGAAGCCTGGGTCTGGTCCCTCGGAATCGAACCAGCCTCTCTCCCCGTGTGTCGCACACAAGAGATACGTCTCAACGCCTTCTGATGCATATTTTACAAGAGTCGGTCCGAGTCCCAATGTTTCGTCGTCGGGATGCGGGAACACAGCAAGTAATTTCAATGGTTCAGTCATGGGCAACCTCCCACACACGTTGAAACTCCATCATGAATTGTTTTGCGATGGCTTCATTGTAAATGACGATCACGTTTTCGTCGTTCCGTGTTTCGGCGGCTTGCGAGAAATTATAAGAGCCAAGGACAACGATCTTTTCATCCACGATGAAAATTTTGTGGTGCATCTGCCCGTCAATGCCGTCAATCTTCACATCCAAGCCTGCCTGTTTGAATGGATCGAACTCTGTGCCTTGATTGGATCTTATCTGCCCGTCATCCATCACGCCCGCGATGGCGAGACCTGCCTCCGCCTTGTCGCGCACGATTGCGCCGAGATCGTTGGAAGTAAATGAAAAAGCAAGGAAGTGTATGCTTTCCTCCGCGCTGCTCAACAAGGCGGCAAGCGCGTTGAGCACGCCGTCATCAGGGGAGAAAAATGTATCCACGCGCGTGCTGTCAATTGTCAGCGTGGGATGAGGCGTTTCACGAATCACGTCTTCGCCAAAACTGTTGCGCAGGAACATCTCTTCAAATTCCTTGATGTAATTCTCCGATATTTTCGTTGAACGAACACGGATCAAATGATTATTGTCGTCATACGCGCCCGAGTCTGTAAAGTTCATCGAGCCAAGCCACACTTCGGACTTGTCAATGACCATGAATTTGTCGTGCATCAAGCCATTGCGTTTATCACCCACGACGGGAACACCAGATTCGATCAGAATCTCCACATCGGAACTATCCATGTTTGTGGATTCCATTGCGACACGAACAGTCACGCCGCGGTCGTGTGCATTCAACAACGCGTTTCGAACACCGTTCAATGTGATGCTATACGCAGCGACATCAATGCTCAGTCGCGCCGCGTCTATCGCCTTCACAAGCGGACCATCAATGCCGCCCGTCGCTTGCGAGGAAAGCGGACTCGCTGGGTCGGTGAAATACAACTCGAACCACGATCCACTCACACCATAGCCTGATTCCAATTCGATGGGCGTCAGTTCTACTTCGGAGGCGGGTGTTCCAGTGATGTCAATTTCTGGAGTTTGTGTAATTTCTCCGCACGCAGAGTTCAAAAAACAAATAACAAACAGAAAAGAAAGAAGACTACGAAGCCTTTGCATATTCTTCCCCCGCAAGCTGCGCGGCTTTGCGCATTGCCTCATCATAATGATGTTGTCCCAAAATGACCATTTTCGCGATGATGCGCCGGATGAAACTCGGCAAGGGCATGTGCATGCGCATCACGTCATGCACGCGCGTGCCGCCGTCCAGGAGCGGCTCAAAACGAAATGTCTCGGAAAAAGTTTTCTTTCCATTCTCGAACGAATCAGCCGTCGAATATTCGAATGGACGCCAATCGAGAGTCACTTCGGTGCTTTGAGATTTTCCGTGAGCGCAGTGATTGCTCGCGCCTTTTCCCGAGCGCCCCTGTGGTCTATCGCCCCTGGACCAGTGAACATGATCCACCCACAGGTTGCGCTTGACGGGGTCTTGAATCCATTCCCAAGCCACGGCGGGAGGCGCAGGAAAGTCAACGCGTACGATTAAGTCAGCATCTTTTTCGTCAACCATGATACGGCGCTCTTCTGTGATCTCCTGATAGCGCTGGTGCAGGTTAATGTTGTAAGTTTTCACTTCGCCCAGATGCTCATACTCCTCCATTTGCACATGCGTATTCTCCAGATTCAATTTCAAATGGTCAAGGCAGGTATCGGTGAACATCATGTAAGCACGCCAGCCCGTGGATTCCGTCAGATGATTCTTCAGAAGCCGATGGATCAGGTTAACATCCGAGCCAACCATCTCGCGGATGTCGCGCACTTGTTGAATGATGTAATCGCCGTGGTGCGCTATAAATTTCAGGTCAAGAGTGGGGATATTACGGCAGGCATTGCACGTACAGGTTGTTGCCCGTTTCATCGAGACCTGTCTATCGCGAAATGTCACATACGTGGATTCCATCAATTCAAGGATGGTTTCACCTCGTGTAATTTTTGATTCAGGGATATATGCAAAAACCGCATCACCTTCCAACTTGTGCAGGGTTAAAACTGATTCGATTTTTTCACAGATCGTCTCAAGCAAATCGGAAAGAATCTCATGAGAGTGTTCCAACTCTGTCCCCGCGACAAAGGAGGTGTATCCCGAAATATCCGCGATGACCATATATCCGTGCTGGGTGGTTGTGGACATGATTTATCGTGATTATACCCTCCCTCTCCCTCACCCCTAGCCCCTCTCCCAAAATGGGAGAGGGGACTCAGCCGTCGTTTATAATCACGCAACATGATTACTTCAAACGCCAATCGTCAGATCGCGCGCGCCGCGGGGACGGTGATGTTTGCGATCCTCTTCGGTCAACTCGCGGGTCTCGCCCGCGGCATTCTGGTTGCAAATACATTCGGCGCGTCACTTGAACTCGACGCCTTCTTCGCGGCGAACCGCGTGAGCGAGACTCTCTTCCTGCTTGTTGCGGGCGGCGCGCTTGGCTCGGCATTCATTCCGACATTCGCTGGACTTCTCGCAAAGGATAAAAAAGACTCCGCCTGGAGACTCGCCTCCTCGCTCGCAAATGCGGTCACTCTCAGCCTCAGCCTGTTCGCCATTCTACTGGCAGTTTTCGCCCCGCAAGTGGTTCGCTACGCCCTCGCCCCTGGACTCTCCACTGACCCCGAACTTTTCGCGCTGACTGTTTCTTTGCTCCGCATTCAATTAATTTCATCAGTCCTCTTCGGCTTAGGCGGACTAATCGTCGGCATCCTCAACGCGCATCAGGTCTTTCTCATCCCCGCGCTGACACCTGCTTTATATCAACTCGGAATCATCTTTGGTGCAATCTTTCTAGCCCCTTCGATGGGAATCTATGGCTTGGCATGGGGAGTCGTCATCGGCGCGGTTTTATATCTACTCGTACAGATTCCATCTCTCTTCAAACTCCTTGACCCCCTCCGTCCCGCCAACGGCGGAGACACCTCCCCCAAATCCACAATAAATAATAAGAATAATTATTCCACTTCTCGCTTGTGGATTTGGGGGAGGTGCCCGAAGGGCGGAGGGGGTCTTGGCTTACACGACCCAAATGTTCGCAATGTTTTGATATTGATGCTTCCCCGCCTTTTGGGCGTGGCTGTTGTGCAACTCAACTTCTGGGTGAACACAAATCTAGCCTCCCGCATGGACGAAGGCAGTGTCGCCAGTCTCACCTACGGATTCTCACTCATGCTCATGGCGCAAGCCGCGATCGCACAGTCCGTTGCCATTGCCGCCATGCCGACCTTCTCCGCACAACACGCCCTCGGCAAAGTGGACGAAATGCGCGCATCACTCGCAGCTACTTTGCGCGGCATTCTATTGATGGCATTACCGGCCAGCGTTGGATTAATCCTATTGCGCGAACCGTTGATTTCATTTCTTTATCAGCGGGGAAAATTCGACGAGCAGGATGTGCAACTCACAGCCTGGGCTTTGCTCTGGTTCGCGGCGGGACTCGTTGGTCACTCGATCATGGAAGTGTTGACGCGAGCCTTTTACGCGCAACAAGATACAAAGACTCCCGTCATCATAGGCACGGTTGCGATGGGATTGAATGTAATATTTAGTTTTTGGTTTTCAAATTTATTCGCACAAATCAGCTGGCTTCCGCTTGGCGGGCTTGCGCTTGCAAATTCACTTGCCACCGCGCTCGAAGCGACAGCATTGTTCATCTTCATGCGAAAAAGATTGAACGGCATCGAAGGCAAATCCATTGCGGATGGCGCGTGGCGTGTGGCATTGTCCGCGCTGGGGATGGGGATCGGTCTATTGTTCTGGATTCAGACTACGGCGAGCCAGACGCGCTGGCTTGTCACGCTGGGAGGAGTTGTCATCGGAGGTATCATTTATTTAGTGAGCGTCACGATTCTAAAAGTCCCAGAAATAAAATTCCTAGCCAATGCCGCGATCAATCGTTTGCGAAGGTAGTTACCCTCCCGCGCCTTGCGTGGGTGCGATTTGTGGTTCGCCGAAGGGACGGATATCATAGCCCCAAACATCGGTGTGATATTCATACATCAAGCCCTGCACAACAAAATAAATGCGAAATCCCTCGGTGACAACCGGGTCGCAAACTTCATCAGGCGTGGGCGCGCCTAAACAAGAATCGGAGAAGTCGGTCACCTCGAAATTCAAAACATTTGAATCATCGAGCCATATACCCAGTTGATTCGATAACACTAACCGCGCGACTAAAACCGCGGATGGAGTTCCTCCCCGATGAACATACTGATGCGCCGTCCATTCAATCTCACCAAGCATGGCTTGCATCGAGATCCTATCCGAGAATTCGGGAATGGAAGTGCCTGTCCCTGCGAATACAAGCAGACCATCAATGGAAGGTTCCTCAAAACTCTGGAACTTTTCTGCCCAGAGAGAAAGATACTCGGATTGGTTCGCATCCAGCGTTCCGCGTGGCGCAGGGTAGGTAAAATCCGCGAGACATGAAATTACGAGGTAAGTGTTATCGTTGTAGATTCCGACATCGTAGCAAATTTCGGTGGTGGCACTCGATAAATGACGTGGTGCGGGATGGCATCCCGCAAACCTTATTTTGGCGGGATAACATCCCGCCCCACGAAATCCATCATTTGGTTTGAGCCATTACCCAAATTTCATCTTTTATATGCCCAACCGTATCCGCGTAGAAATGCTTGGCAAGAAGCAAATTCTCTTTGGGTAACGCGTCGTTCAAAGTAGCCGCAAATGGGAAACCCGCGGGCTCTGGCGATTGGTATACGAGTGTGCTGGTTGGAGTGAAGGTTGGGAATGGAGGCAATATGCCCGCCAGAGTCGCCGCGTGGAGTGTGGGCGATTCTGTTAGCAGAGGAACTTCAGTCGCCGAGACCCCGTTGCAGGCGCCAAGCAAAACGATGATGAACCATGAGGAAATTAGTTTTCTTGTCATGCGTGCTCCCTTTCGAATAGAACAACGCAATTCATTTCGTAATTGTTCCAAATAAAAGACCTCCTGAGCGGAGGTCTCGATACACGACTCATTCGATTGTTATTTCCAGATCAACCACTGAGCTGTCGCAACGATCAACCCTAGCAGAATTCCGCCAGCTACTTCGAGCGGTGTGTGACCGATCACTTCGCGCAAGTCCCTTTGATTGATCGGGTGCCCGTGCATCAACTCATCGAACAACACGTTGATGCGTTGTGCGTGAATGCCTGCCTGTTGCCGCACGCCAGCCGCATCGTATGTCACGATCATTGTAATCGCTACACCCAATGCAAAAAGCGGGTTGTCAAAACCGTGATACAAACCGATCGCCAAGGTTGTGGCAGTGATGAGCGAAGAATGTGAACTGGGCATGCCGCCCGTTGTCAGAAGCAGTGACCAATTCCATTTGCGCGTGCGAAGAAAATCCAGCGGGATCTTGATGATCTGCGCGACCAACCATGCGATCAACCCCGCGATCAACGGCTTGTTCTGAAAAATATCCAACAGATTCATTCGGACTCTTCCTCGAATGGAATGAT
>Ga0247727_10010436_pt1 | contig 16463 bp, 12 predicted proteins | sample WisWelCaveWW1625_FD_202498 | JGI IMG/M metagenome (GOLD analysis project Ga0247727, IMG submission 202498) | Biofilm microbial communities from Wishing Well Cave, Virginia, United States - WW16-25 | ecosystem: Environmental > Aquatic > Deep subsurface > Groundwater > Cave microbial mat | place... | reverse complement strand
CCTACTGCGGACAAATTCTCACCACTACTTATCCTCTTCAGGGAAATTACGGAGTTCCTGACGGTCCTTTTGAATCAGACAAGATACAAGTAATGGGAATGGTTGTCGGACACTACACCGAAATTCCCAGCCATTACACACAAATCCAATCGCTCGGCAAATGGCTTAAGTCGCAAAATATTCCCGGAATCTGCGGAGTGGATACAAGAACTTTAACCCGCTATCTCAGAGAATTCGGAACTGCCAATGCGAAATTGGTTTCGTCAGAAAATGAAAAAAATATTTTCTCCCTTAAATATTCCGATTGCATTAAGATTGTCGCTCCGAAAAAAATTACCCGCTACGGAAACGGAAAGGTTCAGATTTTAGTAATTGATACAGGAGCAAAAGAAAATATTGTCCGCTCGCTGGTAAACCGCGGTGCCTCAGTTATCCGCTGCCCGTGGAATTCCAAATGGGAGGAATTTATTCCTGAATCTGATGGAATATTTTTTACCAATGGTCCCGGTGACCCGATGGACGCAACAGGATTGATAGAAAGAATCCGCAAGGTGATCGACATGGATTTAAACATTCCCATCTTCGGAATATGCCTTGGTCATCAATTGTTGGCTGTTGCCGCTGGCGCGAAGACAATCAAGATGAAGTACGGTCACCGCTCTGTGAATCAGCCGGTGCGTGATTTAAAAACTAAAAAATGCTATGTCACCAGTCAGAATCACGGTTACGTTGTGGAGACAGAATCAATTTCAAAAGATTGGGAACCCTGGTTTGTAAATATTAATGATGGAACAAATGAAGGCATTCGCCATAAAACCAAACTTATCTCTTCGGTTCAGTTTCACCCTGAAGCAAACCCCGGACCAAACGATACGAATTACTTGTTTGATGAATATATTAACAAAGTGAAAAGCATGAAGAAACATAAGAAGCCATTAACAAAAATAAAACTCTTGAACGGAGAAAACAAAGAAGTGCATGAAGAAGCGTCCATCGGCTAAAAAAATAAAAAAGGTTTCAAAGCAAAAAGAATCTGCAAAGAAACCCAAAAAAGTTTTACTTCTCGGCTCGGGTGCATTGCGAATTGGTCAAGCGGGAGAATTTGATTATTCAGGTTCACAGGCTCTCAAAGCATTAAAAGAAGAAGGAATAAAAAGCGTCCTGATAAATCCAAACATCGCTTCCATTCAGACTGACGAAGGGCTTGCAGATAAAGTTTATTTTCTTCCGGTCACCACTTACTTCGTAGAAAAAATTATTGAAAGAGAAAAAGTAGATGCCATCCTATTAAGTTTTGGAGGGCAAACCGCTTTGAACTGCGGCTTGGAATTGGAGGAAAAAGGTATCCTGAAAAAACATAAAGTGCGCGTTCTCGGCACACCTGTAAAAACTATCCGCCTCACCGAAGACCGACACCTTTTTGCTCAAGCGCTGAAAAAAATAGGAGTTAAAACCGCTATCAGTAAAGCAGTTTACTCTGTTTCTGACGCGGTGGAAGCAGCAATAAAAATTGGCTTTCCTGTAATGATGCGTTCAGGATTTTCACTTGGCGGAAAAGGCTCAGCAATTGTAAAGAATAAAGAAGAATGCAGAGAACTTGCTGATATCAGTTTCTCCTCCGTATCACAGATTTTAGTGGAAGAATGCCTTGCAGGATGGAAAGAAATAGAATACGAAGTGGTTCGCGATGGAAATGATAATTGCATTACCGTCTGCAACATGGAAAATTTTGACCCGATGGGAATTCACACGGGAGAATCCATCGTTGTCGCTCCTTCTCAAACATTAGATGATTACGAATATCAGATGCTCCGCGATGTTGCAATTAAAACCATCCGCCATCTTGGTATTATCGGAGAATGCAATATTCAATACGCTCTTGACCCGAACTCGCGCGAGTACAGAGTCATAGAAGTTAATGCCCGCCTTTCGCGTTCATCCGCACTTGCTTCAAAAGCAACCGGCTACCCGCTCGCCTATGTAGCGGCAAAAATCGCGCTGGGCTACGAGATGGCGGAAATTCCAAATGCGATTACAAAAGTTACAACTTCCTTCTTTGAACCGTCATTGGATTATATTGTATGCAAATTTCCCCGATGGGACTTAGCCAAATTTGATAATGTGGATCAAACCATCGGCACAGAGATGAAAAGTGTCGGTGAAGTGATGGCTATCGGAAGAAGTTTTGCGGAAGTAATTCAAAAGGCAATCCGTATGCTGGAAATTGGAACTGCTGGGTTGGATTCGGAGGCATATAAATTTGAAAACATTGAAGAAGCAGTAAAAACGCCAACGCCAAAAAGAATTTTTGCCATCGCCAAAGCCATGCAGAATGGAATGTCGGTTGACAAAATTTATGATCTGACTAAGATTGATAAATTCTTCCTTTACGAAATTGCCCGCGTAGTAAAAATTAAAAAACAAATTGCTGAAACAAAATTCCAGAATCTGAATGTTGAACAAATCCGTGAAATAAAAAAAGCCGGGTTTGCTGACAGATTCATAGCGAAAATTACCGGGGAAGCAGAATCAGATGTTCGTAAACACAGGCATAATCTGGGAATCCGTCCTTATCTTTCTCAAATTGATACAATGGCTGCTGAATATCCTGCTGAAACAAATTTTTTGTACTTCACCTACGCGAATATTAAAAGCGACATCATTCCTTCCAAAAAGAAAAAAGTTATCGTGCTGGGTTCCGGATGTTACCGTATCGGAGCAAGCGTGGAATTTGACTGGTGCGCGGTGAGCAGCGTAAAGGCAGCGCAACAATTAGGATACGAAGTCATCATGCTTAACTATAATCCTGAAACAGTTTCTACCGATTATGACAACTGCGAGCAGTTAGTGTTCGATGAAATACATTTGGAGAATGTAATTGAATTATATGAATTTGAAAAACCTGATGGAGTAATTGTTTCCATGGGCGGACAAACTCCGAACAATCTCGCACTAAAACTTCACAAGGAAGGCGTAAAAATAATTGGCACTTCGGCAGAATCCATTGACCAGGCGGAAGACAGAAATAAATTTTCCACGCATCTTGACCGGATTAAAGTTGACCAGCCGAAGTGGACAGAAGCATCTTCAAGCGAGGATACTTTAGAAATGGTAAAACGGCTCGGAGGATTTCCTGTACTTGTAAGACCTTCCTATGTTTTATCCGGAGCAGCAATGCGAGTAGCGGATTCAGCAGAAGAATTAAATGTTTTTCTTGGAAATGCTGCAGATATTTCTCCCGAACATCCTGTTACGATTTCTAAATTTGAAGGACACTCACGCGAAATTGAATTTGACGCGGTAGCGTATAAAGGAGAGGTAAAACTTTTTGCCATCACCGAACATATTGAAAATGCAGGCGTGCATTCAGGAGATGCAACTCTAGTAATTCCTCCTCAATGGATTACTTCAGAAATCATGGCGAAAGTCAGAACAATTGGAGAACTTCTCGCAAAGGAGTTAAATATCACAGGACCATTCAATGTGCAAATGCTGAGCCGCGAACACAATGTTAAAGTTATTGAATGCAATCTTCGTGCATCCAGGAGTTTTCCCTACATCTCAAAAGCATTGGGAATTAATTTTATCACAGAAGCAACTTCACTCATGCTATCCGGAAAAACAACACGCGTGTTCGATAAAGAAAAAATTAATGATCTGAATTATGTTGTGGTTAAATCCTCTCAGTTCTCTTTCAGCCGATTAAAAGGCGCTGACCCACGTTTGGGTGTTGAAATGGCTTCTACCGGAGAAGTTGCATGTTTTGGTAGAGATAGAAGTGAAGCGCTTCTCGCATCATTGATTGCAAGCGGATTCAAAGTTCCTCAGAAAGGCGCGTTTATTTCCCTTGAGCAGGAAGGTGACCGCCCCGGATTTTCCAGTCAGGCATCTATCCTGATAATGAATGGACTTAAACTATACGCTACCCCCGAAACTGCTGAGGTATTTAAAAAGTTAGGAGTAGAATGCAAGTCAGTATCAATTGCAGATATGATTAAGAATAATAATCAAGAACCGTTGATTGAATTTTTAAAATCAGGAAAAGTAGATATGATTGTAAGCGTTCCGGGTCCAGGCAGAGTATATACTTCGCAGGAAGGTTATTTCCTCAGACGACTTGCCGTTGATTTGGAAATTTCCCTTCTTACGGATCTTCGCCTTACCAAAGCAGCCATTCAGGCAATGAGTTCTCATGAGGAAAAAGATATTATGATTAAATCATGGCAGGAATATCATAAAGAACATGCACTTGTCTCCTGAACCCATGAGTGCTACTTTAAATTTTTTATCCGACCGAATTAATTCTCTCTCTGAATCGGAAACTCTTGCGATGTCCCGTAAAAGCCGCGAGTTGCAAGCCAAAGGGATTGACATCATCAATCTTTCAATTGGCGAACCGGATTTCAACACGCCTGATTTTATCAAGACAGCGGCAAAAGAAGCCATTGATAAAAATTTTTCAAAGTACATGCCTGTTGCGGGTTACGCGGATTTGCGCGAAGCGATTTCAAAAAAATTCAAGCGCGACAATAACCTGAATTATTCAGCGAATCAAATCGTGGTTTCCACAGGAGCAAAACAATCCATTGCCAATGCGATGTTGTGTTTGCTGAATCCTGGCGATGAAGTGCTGGTGCCTGCTCCTTACTGGGTTTCCTATATTGAAATCATAAAACTTACCAGGGCCACAGCGGTGATTGTTCCCGCGGGAATTGAAACTAATTTTAAGATTACTCCTGCGCAGTTAAAAAAATTCATCAGTCCGAAAACAAAAATGCTGGTGTACAGCAGTCCCTGTAATCCGACAGGAAGCGTTTATACGAAAGAGGAATTAAAATCCATTGCGGAACTTATTTCTTCTTACAATAATATTTTCATCATTGCCGATGAAATTTATGAATACATCAATTATGTAGGCAAGACCGAAAGCATCGCGCAGTTTGATTTTATTTATGACCGCGTAATTACTGTGAACGGAATGGCGAAGGGTTTTGCAATGACCGGCTGGAGGATTGGCTACATTGGCGCTCCGCTGGCAATTGCACAAGCGTGCGACAAACTTCAAGGACAATTTACCTCCGGAGCGTCCAGCATTGCTCAACGTGCGACAAACGCGGCTGTGAGCAACTCAGACCTCTCCGGTGTTATCGCCATGAAAGACGCATTCCAAAAAAGACGTGATATTATTCTGGGATTACTTCGCGAAATTCCCGGAGTGAAATCAAATGTTCCTGATGGAGCATTTTATGTTTTTCCTGAAGTAAAAAGTTATTTCGGAAAAAAATTCAACGGCAACGCCATTAACAATGCAGAAGATTTGAGCATGTATCTTCTCACCGAAGGGCATGTGGCTATTGTATCAGGCGGAGCATTTGGAGATAAAAATTGCATTCGCATTTCTTACGCAGCTTCCGAACCACAGATAAGAGAAGCCATGAAAAGAATTAAAGAAGCACTGAGCCAGTTAAAATAATTAGAGTGGAAAAAATAAAAAAGAAAATAAAACAGGAAGTAGGAAGTGAGCAATTATGGGCAAGCCGATTCAAAAAAACAACTGACTCACGCTCCAAGCAATATACCGAATCCATTACAGTTGACCGCCCCATGCTTTTTCAAAATGTATGGGGAAATGAAGCGCATATCGTTATGCTTGCTTATTGCGGGATTATAAAAGACGAGCACTGCAAAAAAATATTAGAAGCCCTTCAGCAAGTTAAACATGATTTTGCCACGGGCGCATGGGATTTGCAGTTGCAGGAAGAAGATCTCCAGATGAATGTGGAGCGCTACTGCATTGATAAAGTTGGGATTGAAAACGCAGGGTGGATGCACACCGCCCGTTCGCGAAACGACCAAGTGCCTTTGGATACGCGCTTGTATACAAGAGACCAACTGCTGATTCTCATTAAAAATCTGAACGCGCTGGTTAATTTATTGCTGGAAATGTCGAAAGACCATACCGAAACTTTAATGCCCGGCTACACCCACATTCAGCATGCGCAGCCCATCACTTACGCTTATTGGCTTACACATTATGCCGCAGTGTTGCAGCGCGACATTAAACGTCTTATTGCCGCTTACGACAGCAATGATATGAACCCGCTGGGTGCCGGTGCTATTTCCGGAACTTCTTTTCCTATAGACAGAAACTTAACAACTAATTTACTTGGATTCAAGGCGGTTCATGTGCATGCGCTTGATGCTATAGGAAATAATGATGCTACAGTAGAAATACTCAGCGCGATGTCTATTCTTTTTTCTACGCTGTCACGTATTGCCAATGAAATAATTTACGGAATCACGTATGAATTTGGCACAATGGTTCTGGATGACGGTTTTGCAATGGGAAGTTCAATGATGCCTCAGAAAAAAAATCCGGGTGTGTTAGAATTAGTTCGCGGACGCACAGGAAAAATGTACGGTATCCTCTTTGAAATGCTGACATTAATAAAAGGACTGCATTCGGGATATAACCGCGATTATCACCAGTGTAAAACCACTATCGTTGACGGGCTTCAGTTGACCAACGACACGGTGAATGTGATAAAGGGCGTAATGGAAACTCTGAAAATAAAACCTGAACGCATGGAATTTTTGATTGGAGAAAATTTCGCTACGGCAACCGAGTTGGCAAATTACTTAGTAAGAAATCATAACATTCCTTTCCGCCTTTGCCATCGCATAGTAGGATTTGTTGTGCGCGCACTGGTAGATGAAGGCAAAAACTTTAACGACCGAAAACGCACCAAAGAACTTCTTGCTGAAAAGGACATAAAAATTTCGGATAAAGACTACGATCAGGTATTGATACCCAGAGAAGTAATTAAAAACTACACTTCTCTTGGCGGCACCGCCCCAAAAGAAGTAACGCGCATGATTAAGGAAATGAAAAAAGAAAATGCGGATTACCAAAAACAAATCAATGAAATGGAAGGGCGCATTAAAACTGCCAAAACCAGAACGGGAAAAATTGTTAACCTTATCATCAAGAAAAATAAATCTGCAAAAGAATCTGTTCAGGCAGTAGCATGAACAGCAGAACCAATAATTGTTGAATATGGCTGCACTTTCTTTTAAAAATCTTTTAGACGCGAATCAAATCACGAAGGAAGATGCGTTGACTATTCTTTCCCTTGCGAAAGAATATCACGATGGCTCTCTCAAAGGGAAAAAACTATGGGATGATTGCCGCGGAAATATTTTAGCCACTTTATTTTTTGAACCAAGCACCCGCACACGGTTTTCTTTTGAGACAGCAATGCTTCGTTTAGGCGGACAGGTCATCTCTCTTGAAAATGAAGAAACCACATCCATAAAAAAAGGTGAAACATTGGCAGACACCGCCAGAATTATAAGCGGATATTCTGATATGATTGTGATGCGCCATCCGAAAGGACACAGTGTTGCTTCTTTTGCCGAATATGCAAGTGTTCCTGTAATTAATGCGGGCGATGGGGCGAACCAACATCCTACACAGGCGCTGGTTGATTTATATACCATCTTTCGCGAGAAAGGCAGATTGGAAAACCTGACCATTGGTTTTATGGGCGACCTGAAATATTCCCGTACGGTTTTTTGCTTGTTGACGGTACTGAGTCACTACAAGAATAATTTTATTTTCATTGCGCCTCCCTCTCTTAAAATCAGCGATGAAAGAAAAAAGGTTTTAGCAAAACAAAATTCCAACATAAGAGAAGTTGAAAATTTAGATGAGGTGATTGGCGAATTGGATATTTTATATGCAACCCGCGTGCAGGGCGAGCGCTTTGCTACAAAAGAAGAATATGATAAAGTAAAAGATTCTTATTCCCTCAGCAAAAAAGATTTAGTGAAAGCAAAAAAAGATGTCATCATCATGCACCCGCTTCCCAGAGTGAATGAGATTCATCCTGAAGTAGATTCTCTCCCAAATGCCAAATATTTTGAGCAAGCAGCCAACGGGGTTTTTGCGAGGATGGCTTTGCTTTCTTTAATGAAAAAGTAGGTGAAGCCATCTTCTTCCCGATTAACGATTAATAATTAACGATTAACTTTGATTGCTATGCAGGCAATCGGATTTTACCTCCTTCTTCCTTTTCTCTATCTGATTTCCATTCTTCCGTTTTCTATTTTTTATTTATTCTCTGATATTGTTTTTGTAATTGTATATCACGTACTTGGACACCGAAAAAAAGTAGTGACTGAAAACCTGCGAAACTCTTTCCCAGAAAAATCCAAAAATGAAATCTCCGAATTAAGAAGAAAGTTTTTCCGCTATTTCTGCGATATGTCGCTTGAAATATTAAAAACATTAACCATAGGAAAAAAATCAATGCTGAAACGATGCAAAATGAATGAGGATGCATCCAACATTTTTCAAAAATATCATAAAGAGAAAAAAAGTCTAATCATTGTTATGGGACACCTTGGCAACTGGGAATGGGGAGGAAATACATTCAGCCTCCTATGCAAACAGCAACTTTATGTAATTTATCACCCACTGGCAAATAAATATTTCAACACGATGATTGTCGGGATGCGAACCCGTTTTGGAACAAAACTTATTGAGATGAAAAATACTTTTCGTGATATGGTGAAAATGAAAAATGAAATCAATGCCACTGCTTTTATTGCCGACCAAACTCCTCATCCTGATAACGCATATTGGACAACTTTCCTGAACCAGGATACACCGGTTTTCAGAGGAGCGGAATTAATTGCGCGTAAATTAAATTACCCTGTTGTATTCATCAGCATTAAAAAAATAAAACGCGGACACTATGAAATTTTTGCTGAAATACTTTGCGAAAATCCTGTATCTACTTCTGATGGAGAAATTTCAGAACTGCACACAAAAAAATTAGAAAAAGAAATCCGAAAAAATCCTGAAACTTGGCTATGGTCTCATAAGCGATGGAAACACAAAAGACCTATCTGACGCTTTTGTCTTTCAGGATTATGATTATATTTGTCCGCTGAAAGACGGATTCCGTAGTTTTTCGGAACCCATATTTTCTCTATGTGAGAACAGGAAAAGCACTCATACTTGCCACGCGTCCATTCGCAAATGAAATCAAGTGGAAAAGTTGGTATTTCACTCTTTCCACTTTGTGTCTTCTGATTCTTTTTCATCTTGGGGCATTTATAAATTTTCATCCTTTTCTGAAAGTAGTTTCAAGCATCATGACAGGACTTGTGATTTCACGGATGTTTGTTATCTACCACGATTACGCGCATCATTCCATTTTGTATAAGTCCATTCCCGCAAAAATTATTTTCTCCATATTCGGATTGTACATGCTTGCCCCCACCAGCATCTGGAAACGCTCGCACGATTATCATCACAATAATAATTCAAAATTGTTCAGCGCAAGCATCGGCTCTTATCCGATTTTCTCCAAACAGAAATTTCTGAACGCGACAAAAAGTGAGCGCAGGGACTATCTTGCCGTTCGTCATCCGCTGAATATGATTTTCGGATACTTCACGCTTTTCAGTTTCGGAATGTGCATTCTTTCTTTTCTCTCCAGCCCTCGCAGACATTATGATTCGTTGATTTCACTTATTCTTCACGCGATTTTTATTGCGTGCACTTTTATTTTTTTCGGCTGGACAACCTATATACTTGCCATCCTGATTCCTTTTTCAATCGCCTGCGGATTTGGCGCGTATCTTTTTTACGCACAGCATAATTTTCCCGGAGTCACTTTTAAAAATAATATTGAGTGGAGTTACGAACATGCCGCTTTGGAGTCATCCTCTTACATGAAGATGAATCCGTTCTGGCAATGGGTTACTGCCAACATCGGCTTTCATCACATTCATCATATAAACTCAAAGATTCCGTTTTACCGCCTACCCGAAACAATGAAAGCAATTCCCGAACTTCAGGGAGCTAAAATCACAACGCTTTGGCCATCTGATATTATCAAATGCCTCCGTTTGAAAATCTGGGACCCCGATAAACAGCAGATGGTTCCGCTTAGTGCGATTAGTTAGTTTTCATTCCTGAAATTTGTTTTAGATTTGATGAAGCAAATTTCTTTGTTATGAATCGCATTACCACCTTCGAACAATATCTTTCTGAATACAAAAAAAGTATAGCCAACCCTGAACAGTTTTGGGCGGAGAAAGCAGAAAACTTTTTGTGGACAAAAAAGTGGGATAAAGTTTTAGCATGGAATTTCACCGAACCAAATGTGAAATGGTTCATCGGAGGAAAATTAAACATCACTGAAAATTGTTTAGACAGACATCTCAACGAAAGAGGAAATCAAACCGCGATAATCTGGGAGCCGAATAACCCCGATGAATCGGGGAGAGAAATTTCCTACAAAGAATTACACGAAGAAGTTTGCCGTTTCGCGAATGTTCTGAAAAATAACAGAGCGAAAAAAGGAGATAGGATTTGCATTTACATGCCCATGGTTCCTGAACTGGCGATTGCGGTTCTCGCCTGTGCCAGAATAGGAGCGATTCATTCCGTAGTGTTCGGAGGATTTTCTTTTCAATCCCTTGCAGACAGGATTCACGATGCGGATTGCAACATGGTGATTACTGCCGATGGTGCTTTCCGCGGAGTGAAAGACATTCCGTTGAAAAGTGTAATTGATGAAGCGCTACAAACGTGTCCGACCGTGAAAAAAGTAATTGTTCTGAAAAGAACAAACACAGAAGTGAAAATGCAAAGCGGTAGAGATGTTTGGTGGAGCGATGAAATCAAAAAAGTTTCAGATAACTGTCCTGCAGAAGAAATGAATTCAGAGGACATGCTTTTCATTCTTTACACTTCGGGCTCAACAGGGAAACCAAAAGGAGTTGTACATACAACAGCCGGTTACATGGTGTATGTAGATTACACTTTTAGAAATGTTTTTCAATATAATGAAGGAGAAATTTACTGGTGTACTGCCGATGTGGGATGGATTACAGGACATTCATATTTGGTTTACGGTCCGCTTCTCGCTGGTGCAACAACATTAATGTTCGAAGGCATTCCAACTTTTCCCGATGCGGGAAGATTCTGGAATGTGATTGACAAACACAAAGTGAATATTTTTTACACCGCACCTACTGCAATCCGTTCGCTGGAAGCAATGGGTTTAGATTTTGTGAAGCCGTATAAATTAGATTCGCTCCGAGTTCTTGGAACAGTTGGCGAACCGATTAACGAAGAAGCATGGAACTGGTACAATGAAAATATTGGGAAGAAAAAATGTCCTATCGTTGATACGTGGTGGCAAACCGAAACGGGAGGTATCATGATTTCTCCGCTGGCTGGAATTACCAAAACAAAACCAAGTTATGCAACACTTCCGCTTCCGGGAGTTCAGCCAGTTTTGCTGGATGAAAAAGGAAATGAACTGCATGGAAATAATGTGGAAGGAAGACTGTGCATGAAATTTCCGTGGCCCGGAATTATTCGCACCACTTACAAAAACCATCAAAGATGTTATGACGCTTATTTTTCACAGTACAAGGGATATTATTTCACAGGCGATGGTTGCAGGAGAGACGAAAACGGTTACTACCGAATTACTGGGCGAGTGGATGATGTGATAAAAGTATCCGGGCATTTGCTCGGCACTGCTGAAATCGAAAATGCCATCAACCAGCATCCTGACATTGTAGAGAGCGCAGTAGTAGGATTTCCTCACGAGATAAAGGGCTGGGGAATTTACGCCTATGTTATTCCGAGAACTGAGGGAAAAGATTCTGATGTGCTGAAAAAAGAAATAATCGCCACGGTAAATAAATTCATGGGGCCAATTGCCAAGCCCGATAAAATTCAAATCGTGAAAGGACTTCCGAAAACGCGCTCAGGGAAAATCATGAGAAGAATTCTCAGAAAGATTGCTGAAGGCGATGTTTCTAATCTTGGAGATACTTCCACTTTGCTTGACCCAGCGGTTGTGGAAGAAATAAAACAAGGTGCTATAAAATGATTACACAAAATTTACTTTCATGGTTTCTCCGAGACCTTAGCAAACTCAAAGAGGAAATCGCTTTGTACAACAACGAAAATGATTTGTGGATGTTGAATGGAGAAATAAAAAACTCAGCAGGCACACTCGCTCTTCACATCATCGGCAATTTAAAACATTACATTGGCGCTCAATTAGGAAACACGGGGTACATCCGCAACCGCGATAACGAGTTTGCAGACAGAAATGTTTCGAAAGAAATTATTCAAAATGAAATTGAAGAAGTGTTTGCAATTGTGCAGGAAATTTTGCCCACCATTACTGATAAAAAATTCAATTCGGAATATCCGATTGAATTTCTAAAGGAGAAACGCACAGTTGGGGAAATTCTATTTATTCTTTACGGGCATTTGAACTACCACCTCGGGCAGATAAATTATCACCGCAGACTACTCTCATAAAAAAACTCCCCTCCGATAAATCGGAGAGGAGAAAAACAAAAACATTTTAGAAAAAACTACTTAACTATCTGCACTTGTTTTATTATTTCCCTTGCGGAGTTTTTAATCTTCAACTGGTAAACTCCTGCTGGCAAGAAAGACAAATTCAGTGTTCCGTGTTCGACATTCATAGTTGTGATAACACTTCCAATAATATCTGTTATTTCAACTTGCTCAACTTTAAACTTTGAACTTTGAACTTTGAATTCTCCGGTTGACGGGTTCGGATAAATAGAAATTTCATCTTCCATATATATGTTATTCACTCCTGTCATGGGAGGATTAAACACAACTACTCCATCCTGTGCATTAAGCGAAACAATTCTTTTTGTCGTGGTCACCGCTACCACATCTGAGAGATAAAAATTAATATCGTCTGATAAAGAAGAATTACTCGTGGTGGTGAAAGAAAGAGTTCCTATTTTTCCGTTGCCACCAAGAACATTGGTGTGATTAATTTTCGTAAGCGCAACATCTATTTCTCCCTGTGAATAAAAATTCTTTGTGAGCGAAATCATATCTGTGCCGATAGTCCCCATCCATGAACCCGTAAAGGAAGTATTCATCGTTGTTTTGTCAATGAAAGCGGAATCATAATAAATCCGGAACGCTATGGCGTAAATACTATCAATGGGCAATGTGTTCGTGCCGAGCATAAAATCAACATTCACCTGCTGTGATGGATAAGCAGTGTCAGGATTTCCAACGAGATAAAAATCAGGAAGCGCAGTAGTGTAAGGCGGAGTGTATTCAGGAATCATTCTGAATGGATGATTGTTTCCGTAATTGAGAAGAATTGCTGTAGTATCGTTTGCGTCCACCACTCCATCGCCATTGCAATCAGAATGTTTGTAGTTCGCTCCGAGTTGAAACCACTGGCTCCAATCCACAGAAGGTTGTGCAGTCCAGTTATTCGAAGCACCGCTTCGTGTTGAACCTGTCGCTCCGTACGCAAGACCGAGCGTGATGAGATCAACATTATTCGCATTCAAATCATAATCGCAGTCACCGGGCCAAACATTTGCGATAAGCGCGCCATAGCAGGAAACATCTATATAGGAATATCCGAAATGTCCGCTATAAGCACAGTCAAAGTTTGAAAATTCAACAGTCACATTTTGTCCTATATATGGAGAGAGATTAATGCTCACGCCCGACCAGCGCTTATATTTTATCGTACATCCGTTCGGCATATTGGGAGAAGTGATGAAAGCATAGAGCGGATCTCCGCTGTATATGGTATCTGAAAGATTAGCTATTATATTATTACTGGCATCTCTCACATTTACCATTAATCCTGGTTGTTCCAAAAGAGGATGCCCCGGATCTTCAAACACGCAGGCATACTGGTAAGTGAAAATAGTATCGGAAGCAGTTACACTAAACGGAATTTTTAATTTTTCCGCCTGTGCTCCATTGATAGAATTCCCCAAACGTACAGATACGTTTCCGCCACCGGGAGCAAGCCATGTCATAAATGCATCCAGTTGACTTGTACTTGGGTCTATAGTAAATGAATCCAGATTATTTATTGTGAGAATTGTTTGCTGGGCTGGATTTCCTGCCGGCATATTCATGCCTGCATAATTCATTCCGCCACTCCAGATTAGATTGCTCGAGCCGCTGTTTGAACCTGTCTGGCCGATCCAACCGCTGAAGTCGGCATTTTCAAAATCGCGGTTGCCGCAAACAGATTGGGCAAGTAAAAAGTAAGATGTAAAAATGCAGATGGTTGAAGTGAGTAGAAGTTTTTTCATTTGGATGATGTTTTATTTATAGACATGATTTGAATGTAAAAGGTTGCATGGAACAAATGTAAGAATAATAAACGGGAAAATATAATGAGAAATGTCAGCCATCTTGCCTGTTCAAAATGCGCTATTCTGAATGCACTTTTACCTTCTTGGCGTTTGCTATCGCTTTTTCTTTCACTTTATGCACATCGCTTCCAATCTTGTCGTATGCAAGAGTAACTGCCATCCTTCTATAAGACCTTGTAGTCGGCTTTCCGAAAATGCGGATGTCAGTTTGAGGAGAAGAAATAGCGTCTTCAACCCCAGTATAAATTGGATTTGTTCCTTCTTTGGATGCAAGAACCACCGCGCTCGCTCCTACTCTTTCCAACGTAATTTCTGGAATCGGAAGCCCGAGTACAGCGCGCGAGTGCAATTCGAACTCAGAAAAGTTTTGCGTTCCCGCGAGCGTAACCATTCCCGTATCATGCGGGCGCGGAGACAGTTCGGAGAAGTAAACACCCTCTTTATCGGAGAGAAAAAATTCAACACCCCATATTCCAACACCTGTGAGTGAGCGTGTAACTTTATCTGCCATCTGTTGCGCTTCTTTCAAATGCACTTCGCTCATCGGATGCGGCTGCCAACTCTCTTGATAATCTCCGCGTTCTTGACGGTGACCAATCGGAGGACAAAAAAGTGTTTTGCCGTTTTTCTGCGTAACAGTCAGCAAAGTAATTTCAGAATCAAACTTTATGAATTGCTCAACAATCACCTCCATAATATCTCCGCGCGTTCCGCTCATGGCATAAAGCCATGATTTTTCAATGTCTGATTCTGTTTTCACCACACTCTGTCCTTTTCCCGATGAACTCATCAGCGGCTTCACCACACAGGGAATTCCAATCTGATGAACTGCCTTTGTAAATTCCACCAACGTTTTTGCGTATTCGTACTTGGCAGTTTTCAGTTTCAATTCTTTTGATGCTAAATCACGAATGGCTTTTCTGTTCATCGTAAAATTTGCCGCGCGGGCGGAAGGAACGACTTGTATTCCCCGCTTTTCATATTCGTAAAATCTTTCCGTGCGGATGGCTTCAATTTCAGGAACGATGATGTCGGGCTTGTGCTTGGCGACAATCACATCCAGCGAACCTCCATCCAGCATAGAAATCACTTCGCGCTCATCAGCCACCTGTTGGGCAGGAGCATTATCGTAAGAATCAACTGCAATCACATGCGCACCTAATCGTTTAACCGCAATCACAAATTCTTTTCCGAGTTCGCCTGAGCCGAGGAGCATTATTTTTTTCATAAAGTTATTTTTTCTTATAAAGAGTAACTATATCTCCTGATGCTCCTAACCACAGTGGTATTTTTATCTTCATTCTCATGTTTGAAGTAGCTACACCGCCAGAAAAAAGAGTATCTGGAATTTGAGTAGCCTTTTCAATAAGTTTAAAATGGCGCGAACCTATTACCAACACTTTATCTCCTAGTCGTGCTATGCCATGAATATTATCGCTACATTCTGATGTTGTGTTTGAAGAATATGTGTATAATCCATTATTATCCTCATCAATAATTATCTTACTCTCACACCAACCCCGAGGTGATTCTATCCATTCTCCTACGTAGTCTGGATTTACTTTAGTAACTTTCTTTCTGCAGGTTGAACAAAGCAATACTATTACAACAAGAAAAAGAATTCTTTTCATACTACGAAGATAAATTTTTGTCCGTCATTGCGAGGAATCCCGATAACTATCGGGATGACGAAGCAATCCCATAGAAATATTTTGCTGGGAGATTGCTTCACCGTCAACTGACGGTTCGCAATGACGTATGTTTTTTACATTTGCTTTCATTATCAATATTCACACTATGCTAGGCAACTTCAAAGAACATCTTCAGAAAGAATTAAAGACAATTGAAGACAACGGGCTCTTCAAGCGAGAGCGAGTCATCACTACTAAACAAGGAGCGGTTGTAAAAGTGAACGGAAAGGAAGTCATTATCTTTTGCGCGAACAATTACCTCGGACTTTCTTCGCATCCTAAAGTAGTGGAAGCCGCGCATAAAACATTAGATACGCACGGTTACGGAATGAGTTCGGTGCGATTCATCTGCGGCACGCAGGACATTCACAAAACGCTGGAAGAAAAAATTTCAAAGTTCGTGGGACAGGAAGACACGATTTTATACGCTGCTTGTTTTGACGCAAACGGAGGAGTCTTCGAATGTCTGTTCGGGGAAGAGGATGCGATTATTTCTGACGAACTCAATCACGCATCCATCATAGATGGAGTTCGTTTGTGCAAAGCGCA
>Ga0247727_10010435_pt1 | contig 16464 bp, 18 predicted proteins | sample WisWelCaveWW1625_FD_202498 | JGI IMG/M metagenome (GOLD analysis project Ga0247727, IMG submission 202498) | Biofilm microbial communities from Wishing Well Cave, Virginia, United States - WW16-25 | ecosystem: Environmental > Aquatic > Deep subsurface > Groundwater > Cave microbial mat | place... | reverse complement strand
ACGACGCGATCGACTTCGCCCACTCGTACGAGCAGCAACACGACATCGCCCGCGGGAACCACGTCGCCAAACGGCATCCCGCCGAGGTCCACGCGTCCCAGCTCCGCGCCGTCGGTGAGACGTAGCCGATGCATCAACCCGTCGAGCGTGCCGATCACGACCGTGTCCGCGTGCACGAACACCGACGTGTTCACCGGGCTCAGAAGCGACGTGCGCCACACCACGCTCCCGGTTTCCGGATCGTATGCATCCAGCCACCCGGCGCGCCAGCCGACGACGAGGCGATCGCCCGCGAGCACTGGATCGGAAATGTTGAACGCGGGCTCGAACTCGGGCGGTCCGGCAACACGCCAGCGAATTGCACCGCTCGCGATGTCGACCGCCGCGACTTCATTGCCACCCGTCATCGCGAACGCCGTGGATCCTCGGACGATGACTTGCGCCGCGACGCCGCCCGCGAACACGTGCTTCCATTTCACCGCACCCGTGGCGCGCTCGAACGCATACAAGTGTCCGATCGAGTCGGTGTCGGTTCCGATGACGAGGAGATCGCCTACCAAGGCTGGGTCACCGTGGAACTGTGCCGCCGGGCCATCGCGCGTCGTGTCGTACGACCACACGACGTCGCCGGTCGAATCCGCGAGCGCGAAGAGTTTTCCCGAGCACGATCCGACGAACACCAACCCGCCCGCGACCGCGGGCGTGATGAACACTCACCCACCGGTGTCGCGCCGCCAGGTGACCGCGCAAGGCAGCGCGCCTTCCGCCGCCCCGTGAAATCCGAGTAGTGCGATCAAGGCAACGCCTGCCACCCATGCGGCGCGATTCGGCCTCGGCACGAAGGACATCACAGCGCTCCCATCGTGTGCACCCGGTCGCGTCAGGCGATTGCCAAGGCAAAGATGATCTTTCCGCGAGCCACGAAATCATCGGGCGCCAACTCCTGCATACGGCGGCGCGCATCGGCCACGCAAGCTGCACGCGCCTTTGTGTCGAGGCCATCGTAACGCGGCTTCGAGGAACCGAGGCTGGTTTTCAGACGCAGCAGGTGTTCGAGCTCGATCGTGTACACGAGGTCGCTGGTCCCAGCGCAGATGTCGTGGAACCCAGCTTCGCGCAGCAGGTTCTCCATCTTCTCGGGTGTGTCCACGAGATCGTGACGCGCCTGTGTTGCGGGATCGACGGCGGCCGCGCCATGCGCGTCCAAGCACTCGGTCCACATGCGGGTCGCGTTCGATTCGAGATCTCCGCCCCAGGTCAACGTGCCGACGTGTCCGCCGGGACGCAGGACACGACGGGCCTCCCGCAGTCCATCCAACGGATTCTCGAGGTGAAACAGAATGAATGCGAGCAGCACCAAGTCCGCAGCGGCAGGTGGAATGGCGAGTTGCGTTGCATCCATGACCGCGCGAGGGAATTCCGCCGGCGCCAACCGCAGCATGCCGTGTGAGCGATCGATCCCGATCACCTGTGCGGCGGGAAATGCGGCGCGCAGTTCCGGCAGCAATGTGCCGACGCCGCTTCCCACATCGAGGACGTGCCGTGCCGGCATCGACGCACACCGCTGCACCAGGCCGCGCGCCGCGACATGCAGAATCGGCGCCCACAGCTCGCGGTACGCCACCGCCTCACGATCGTAGCGTTCCGTCAGTTGTGTGGCCTGCACGTTCGGTCACCTCGATCGACCTGCCCGCCCCGGGACGGGTGAAGTAGGAGTGGTCGCACTCACTGTTTGAAGTTCGAGACGTTGCCGACTCGGTACCAGCGTCCCTTGCGCTTCTCGTACAGTTCGATCCACGCGCTGACGAACCCGACCGGCGTTTTCTGCTCGCCCTGCACACCCGACACGATTCGTGCTCTCATGAAGGCTCCTCGCCAAGTGACAAGATGTGCTCCTCGGACTCTTCGCCGTTGGCGTTGGAGAACGTGCCTTCGCCGACGATCGTGAAGCCACACTTCTGCAGGACGCGAAGCGAAGCGCCATTGTGCTTGGCCACGCGCGCACAAAGAGGACGCACTGTGACCTGGCGCAGGAATTCTTCCAAGGCCCGCGTCGCGATGCCCTTGCCCCAGAATCCGCGCCCGAGCCAGTAACCCACTTCGCGTTCGCCCAGGCGCTCGAAGCTGACCGCATATCCGGCGACGCGCCCCTTGAAGAGGATCGTCTGCTTCACCACGGTCGCGTCAGCTCGGATCTTGATCCAATGCGCCGTGAACTCCTCCTCATCGCGCGGGGCGAAACCCACCAAGCGATTCGCCTCCAGATCCAGTTGATGCTCGAAGAAGATCGGCAGATCGTCGTCGGTCACGTCGCGCAGCACAACTTCGCCGGCCCGAGGGCGCTGCTCACTTGCCATAGTTCACCGGGTCGATCATCTCAGTACTCCCCGAGCACGAGGGGGGCGCCGCGGCTGGACAACTCTGCGGCCCCGAATCTACCATGCTTCCGGGCTATTCCACCGATGCACCGCCTCGGCGACGAAGTCCGAGGAGCCTCTCGTGCAAATTGTACAGAGGTCGATCATGGTGAGTTTCCCGTCCACCGGCTCCAACTGGCCACGGCTTCCGATTCTCGCCTTGGCCGCATTCACGGTCGCCGGTGCCGCCACCTACGTTCTACCCGAATCTGCCATTGCACAACCTCCACCACCGTTTCTCCGCAAGTGGGGCGGGTGCTGCAGCGAGGCAACGATCTTCCGCGATGCGCGTGGGATCACGGTTGGACCCGGTGGCGTCATTTACGTGAGCGATGTCGCGAACGGGGACGTTCGCAAGCGAATCAAGAAGTTCGATGCCTTCGGCAACCTCCTCGCCATGTGGGGAACGAACGGTACGGGGGACGGCGAGTTCATCTATCCCGGCGACGTCGCCGCGGGACCGGATGGTTCCGTGTGGGTGGCCGATTGGAATCGGATCCAGAAGTTCGACGCAGGCGGCGGTTTCCTCGGCCGCTGGGGCACGCACGGATCCGGCGACGGCGAGTTCGACGCCGCCGAGGCCATCGCAGTCAGCGCGAACGGCGAGGTCTTCGTTGTCGATCGCTTGAACCGCCGCATCCAGGTGTTCGATTCACAGGGACAATTCCTGCGCAAGTGGGGCTCGGCCGGAACCGGTCCAGGAGAGCTGACGAATCCAAGCGGCATCGCCATCGCACCGAATGGCGACATCTATATCGTCGATGCGGGTAGCTGGCGCATCCAACGATTCGATTCCAACGGTGTCTTCCTCTCCGAGTGGGGCCCGGGCTCCGGCCTCGGCGCTCTCGGTGCACCGATCGGCATCGCCATCGACGCGTCGGGCAACGTCTTCGTGACCGATACCGGCCAGGCACGGGTCGTGGAATTCGATGCGGCCGGCGGCTATCTCACCCGCTGGGGATCGACGACAGGTTTCCCCGGCGCCGGCAATGGTCAGTTCTCCAACCCGTGGGGAATCGCGGTGGATGCGATCGGCAATGTCTACGTCGTGGATGCCGGCAACGCCCGCGTGCAGAAGTTCGGCAGCGCCGAGACCGAGGCCGTCGCGCCCGCCACCTGGAGTCACATCAAGAGTCTGTATGCTTCACGACATGGGGCTCGCTGACATCCTTGTCAGTACTCTGCGCTGGTGAGAGCGTGAAGTTTTTCCATCGTTGTCATGTTGCGCGTCGTCACGGCGTCACCAAGAATGCGGTTGACGGCGATTGCCAACCGGCTCTTGATCATTTCCATTCGGGCACCAGAGATAGGCCACTCGCTTGCCGATCACGAGAAGATCCGGGTCCCATTCCTGCTGCACGAGCGGCTTCAGTCGTTCACGATCCTCGGGCTTGGCGAGGACGGCAAACAGCAATCGTGACGGATCATCGGCAATCCGAGCCAATGGATTGCCCCGAACGGCAACGGCAACTTCCGCGGCCGCGAGCAGGATCACGCGAGCGGAAACCCCGAGCTTCGCGGCCATCGCCTTTTCGATGCGCGCCGGTGCATCGCCCTGGATTGCCTTGGGAGCGGTAAAGATGACGTTGCCGCTGTTGAGCAACGTACGCACGTCTGCGTATCCGAGGCTGGTGAAGAGCGCGCGCAAGTCCGCCATCGCGACGCGCTTGGCGCGACCCACATTGATGCCGCGTAGGAGCGCGACCTGCATTTCCGTCACCGGCGACTTTGTTTTGATGTCCTTCACGGCTGGTGGATCTGTGCGCCTCATTCCTTCGCCCGCTGATACGCCGAACGCGTGTTGGCCCAGGCGCGATGCACCGCCGGATCGCATTCGAGCGCTTCGACGAGATGCGGCAGAAACACGTTCGGCGCATCCGTTGGAAGGAAGACGACTTGCCCGGGCTCGAACTCGTTGCGGCGGACGAGCGCGAGTGCGTGACGGCTCGCGAAGTCCTCGAGGTCGGCGGCCGTCGGCTCGTGCTTGAAGCGCACCGTGACCTCGCCGGTCGGCAGGTGGCGTCCGCCGGTGTCGTCGAGCAGCACCGGTTGCACCGCGCTCGTTTCACCGAGCGCGGCGCGAAGCTGCTTCCACCCGTCGTGCGGCGCGCCGTCCACCGACAAACGCACGATCGCACCGTCGGTTTCGATCGCGGCGATCGCCTGCAAGCGCCCGCGATGTTCGCCCTCGAGAATCACGAACTCACGCCGACTCGGGATGTATCGCATGCTCCCTCGTGATCGTCAGAGAAACAAGCACTCGGCCTCACTCAACAGTACCGACGCCGGTAAATCATCGTCGCGCCGTCCAAATCCACCCAGCGATAGATCGTGAACTTGCCGATATCGCCAATCGCTTTGCTGCGATCCTCGATGACGACGAAACTGCAGCGGCCGCGCACTTGGAAGGCGCGATCGCCCTGCAGTTGCAAAAACACGTCTGCGCCATAGGTTGCTTCGGTCGCGATCCAGTGGGTCGGATCGAGCGGTCCGGGAGGCGTTGCGTTCGTGTAGAGGTCAGCGCGCTCGGCGAACCCTGACTGCTGCGACATCGTGATCGAGACTGCCTGCAACCAGGTGTCACTGGGAAGCGGCGGATCGCCCGGCGGAATGTTCTCTGGATCGAACATGCGCTGGTGAATGCGCAACTCCGTGGCGCGATCGTACTGGGTCACACCAGTTTCCGGATCGGGCTCGTTGTAGGTGTACGAGTAGTCATTCGCGAGCAATGCCGCGAAGGCTTCGTAATCCTTGCTGCGATACGTATCGGCAAGCGCCTGAATGGTCTCCGCGGCATTCTCGATGGGATCCGGCGGATTCATCCGCACTGGGTCCTTGGAACAACCGCAAGAGCTCGCGACAACGAAGGCGAAGATCAGGGCCAGGCGTCGCATGTTCCATCCCCGAGCGACAGGCAGGTGCATCCGATTGTAGTCCCGCCGGCGCCTTCGCCGCCAGCGGCGGGTCAGGGAATCCGCTGGCGGACATGCCGGCAAAGAGCAACTGGCGACGCGAGATGCGTCGCGTGCGGCGGCGTACGAGCCACCACGGGATCGCGACCGCAGCCGCGAAGGCGACGCGGTAGAACGCCGACGTCGCTCCAGGCAGGGCCGCAATTTTCACGAAGATCGCCGAGCAGGCGATGCACACGATGCCGAAGGCGAGGAGGAGATACGCAGGCGTCATCCGTGCCGACTCAGTGTGCGCACTTGCGACTCAGTCGAGTAGCCCCGGGCGGTTTCCCGCCCGAGGCCCTCACCAGATCCGGACTTGGAGATTTCCACCATCGGCTGCGCGAGTGGATGCGTCGCTCGATCGCTGCACGGTGACGGGGTCGGGTTGTTCGAAGATGAATAAGAAATCGTCCGATAGCATCGCAGCGAACATCGCGGAGTCCTGCGCCCGATAGGTCGCGGCGAACGCCTGCACGAACTCCGCCGCATTCGCCGGCGGCTGCGGCACCGGCGCGATCACCTTGTCCTTGTCGCAACCCACGGCGAGCATCATTGCGGCCGCGATCGCGAACCCTCGTCGCCTCAATTGTAGAGTCCCTTCACACCCGACCACGTTGCCCCATCCACAGCCAGGCCAACCATTCCGATGTCTTCCCAGTGGAGGATGAGGAACTTGCCGGCGTCGCCGATCTGTTTCGCGCGATCCTCGATGATGGTGAAGTCGGCGCGGCCACGTACTTGGAAGGCGCGATCGTTCGGCATTTGGAAAAACACGTCGGTGCTGTAGGTCGCACTGCGGGCGATCCAACGGGTCGGGTCGAGCGGTCCCGGGGGCATGGCCGTCGTGTAGAGGTCGAAGCGCTCGACGAAGGCTTCCTGCGCGGTGAGCGTGATGCTCACGGTCTGCAGCCAATCCTCGGCCGGGAGCGGCGGGTCACCCGGTGGAATGTTCTGCGGATCGAACATGCGCGAATGGATGCGACGCTCGGTCGCGACGTTCCATTGCGTTTCCCCGGTGACGGGATTCGGCTCGTCGAGGATGAAGAGGAAGTCCTCCGCCAAGAGCGCCGAGAACGTCGCGTAGTCCTGGGCGCGGTACACGTTGGCCAGGACTTGCACCATCTCCGCTGAATCATCGATGGGATTCGGAGCCGGCTTTTGCGGATCCTCCTTCGCGCATCCGGCGCCGAGCGCCATCACGAGAACCATTCCAATGAACTTCGCAGACCATGCATGCTTCATGTCGATCCTCCGTTGAATGATGCGCTGTTGGTTCATTTGTAGAGTGCCTTGATATCGGACCAGCTCGAATCCACAATGTCGAGGTCGCCAGGGTTCCCCAAGTCTTCCCAGCGGTACAACTGCAGCCGCCCGGGATCGCCGCTGGGTTTCGTGCGGTCCTCGAGAACCAGGAAATAGGCTCGCCCTCTCACTTGGAAGTCGGTCTCGCCCTGGAGCTGGAAGAACACATCCGTGCCGTACACGGCGCCGCTCGCGGTATATCGCGTCGGATCGAGCGGTCCTGGTGGATCGGCCGTCGTGTACAAGTCAGGCCGCTCGGCGAAAGCGCTCTGTTCGCTCAGAACAACCGTGACCGACTGCAACCAGAGTTCCGGCGGCAGCGGCGGGTCGCCAGGTGGAATGTTCTGCGGGTCGAACATGCGGTGGTGAATGCGCGCCTCGGTGATCGCATTCCAATTTGTTTCACCCGTATCGGGATTCGGTTGATCGAGAATGAACAAGAAGTCAGGCGACAACAACGCCACGTAATCCTCGGCATCGCGGCGATGGTAGGCATCCTCGAGAGTCCGAATCAATGCCGCTGGGTTCGACGGCACACCGCCGGGAACGCGGTAGAGCGACTTCATGCTGGACCAACTCGCCGCTTCGACCCCGCTTGTTTCCGTCCCACGCCATGCCGCAAGACTCCACAGGTCTTCCCAGCGATACAACAGGAACTTGCCCGGATCGCTCGGCTGCCGAGTGCGATCCTCCAAGACGACGAAGTCAGCACGCCCGCGTACGTGGAAGTCCGTCGCACCTGCGAGTTGGAAGAACACGTCGGTCCCGTAAATCGCCGCGCGCGCGATCCAATGCGATGGGTCGAGCGGCCCCCGCGGGTTGGCTGTCGTGTACAAATCGCGACGCTCGACGAACGAGGTCACCGGCGTGAGCGTGATCTGAATGTTCTGCACGACGAGATTCGTGGGTACCGGCAGCTCACCCGGCGGCCGATCGACCGGGGTGAACATGCGACGATGCAGGCTGCGCTCTTCGGAGAAGCCCCATTCCGTTTCACCGGTTACCGGGCTGGGCTGGTCGAGGACGAAGCGAAAGTCATCCACCAACAAGCCCGAAAAAAGTGCCAGGTCGCGCGTTCGATACGATTCCGCGAGGCGATCGATCAAACCTTGTGTCTCCGGCGGCGCGACGCGACCGCGGCGGTAGATGCTCTTGATCGTCGACCACGTCTTGGGCTCGACCGCCGGGGCATCCGAAGTCACCGGGATCTGCCCCAAATCCTCCCAGCGATACAGGAGGAACTTCCCCGCTTCACCGATCTGCTTGCTGCGATCCTCGAGCACAACGAAGTAAGCGCGCCCGTCCACCTGGTAGTGGGTGTCACCGCGTAGAAGGAAGAACGCGCTCGTCGCATACGTCGCTCCGCGCGCGATCCAGCGGTCACGGTCGAGCGTGCCTTGCGGATTGGCCGCCGTGTACAAGTCCGTGCGCTCGGCGAACGCGACCAACGGCGTCAGCGTGACGTTCACCGTCTCGAGCCACAGGTCCCCGTGCAGCGGAACATCGCCCGCCGGGATGCTGCCGGGATCGAACATCCGTGCGTGCAGCGCCCGTTCCTCCACGGCGTTCCACTCCGTCGCGCCGGTCTCCGGATCCGGCCAGTCGCGTACGAACACGAAGTCGTCCGACAAGAGTGCCGTGAACCCGGCGAGATTCTGCGCTTCGTAAAAATCACCGAGCGCCGCCACCGTGCCCACCGCATCCGTGGGCCCTTGCGGGCCGGGAGGCAGCGGCGATTCGTCGCCGCAACCGGCGATTGCAGCGGCGAACAGCGCCAGCGCGATGCGACACCTCACCGGTAGATCTCCTTGACGCTGGTCCACGTCGCTTCGATGACACTTTGCGTCGTGTTGTCCACGACCCCAGTCCCGCCCAGATCTTCCAATCGATACAGCAAGAACTTGCCCGGGTCGGTGAGCGCTTTGGTGCGATCTGTGAGCACGACCGCATAGGCACGACCTCGAATCACGTAGTCGTCCTCGCCCTGGAGCGTGAGAAAGAGATCGGTGCTGTACGTCGCTTCCTCGGCCAACCAGAGCGCCGGGTCGATCGGCCCCGGTGGATCTGCAGTCGTGTACAGATCGAGTCGCTCGGTGAATGAGGTTTGCGCTGTGAGCGTGATGCTGACCGCCATCAACCAAAATTCATGCGCCAGCGGCGTGTCGTTCGCCGGGATGCTCGACGGGTCGAACATGCGTTGGTGAATCTGCACCTCGGTGGCGCGATCCCAGGACAACTCACCGGTCTGTGGATCTGGAGCGTCGCGATAGAACGTGAAGTCCGGCGCCAGCAGGCCGGCGAGCCGTGCGTGATCGCGGGCGCGATACGCATCGGCGAAGGCTTGCACGACATCCGCCTCGCAATTGCAGGGAACCGGCGCCGGCGAACGGCCTGCCTCCGGCTTCATCACGCACCCGGCGACCAGCACCACTGCGAGCATCACGAAGCGGTTGAACCTCGGCAGACAAGGCACTCTAGCCCCGGGTGGGAGCCGATGGGTCGTTCTCCGTGGACGTAGAAACATCGATTGGACCTCCTGGAGGCCATAAAGATGTCACCGCCCGACCAGCCGGTCAACCGGCCCCCGGCCCAATGCCTCGACTCGCATGGTCAGACCGCCCGTGCCCCACCGCGCGACCCGCACTGCACCGACTTCGTGAAAGATTTCACAACTGGGCCCGGAGTTGCGGGGTTTTTACCTCGTGAGGCCTTCAAATTGTGCCGGCGAGGATGGCGTGCGGGTGCGCGCTCGTGCTAGGGTCGGGCAGCCATCCTGACATGGCTGCCTTCCGGAAGTGGCGCGTCGCGACGCAGCCGGCGTCGTTTCGTAGTTCGCCCGCACGCCGCGGTACGCTGTCGTCCAAGGCCTTGCTCTCCTAGCGCTTTTCTGACGTGAGGAGGTCTTCCGTGCTTCCATTGATCACGCTGCGAGCGACACCTGTGTCGCGGAGGATTCTGAGTGTTGGAGTTGTGGCTCTTGCATTCGCTTTACTCGGGGGCGCATTCGTCGCCGAGGTCGCCGCGCAGAACATCTTCGGCACCGACTGCCTGCCGCCGCCGCTCAGCACCTACGCGGGGTCGTTCCACGCCAAGTATGCGGACGGCACCAACATTTACGATCTCAGCAATCCCGAGCACTCGAAATTCACCGGCTGCGATCTGCCGAGTCCCAGCGGATGCACGTCCCACATGTTCGGGTCGTTCGTCCAAGCGGATTTCTCCGTGAACATGGGGTTGCCCATGAGCGTCAATGGTTCGGGGAACACGCGGATCCAGGTCTGCTTCGACAACCAGAACGGGCCGACGCGCTTCTTCGATACCGAGATGCTGCAGCTCGACATCTCGGGAGGACCACTCATGATCCGCGAAAGCCCGACACTGCCCTCCCTGGGGAGGACGGCGATCACGGATCTCGGCGGGATGTACCGGATCGACAGCTTCTTCGACGTCTTCACGGAGCTCAGCCTCGATGGCGGACAGACCTGGCTTCCGTCCACCGATGCGGCCGGGAATCCGTATGCGGGCCGTGTCATGATTCCCGGGACGGTTGCGGTCAGCGCGTCTTCGTGGGCGAAGATGAAGGTGCTCTACAAGTAGATGTGAAACGCGGCGCGATGGCGCGCCGTGCACCGGACGAGTCGTGGCGCCGGCAAGACGGCGCCACGACCTTGCACCGAGAAGACCCCTGCTCCGCTAGATTCTGCGTGCGTTTCGCCCCGTGACGTCGTTCTTCCTTTTGGCGGCAGGACTCTCAACCAAGCCAGAAGGAGACCGATCATGCCCACGACCCTCCGGATCGCGACGTTCAACGTCGAGAATCTCGACGACAAAGAGAGCGACAAGACGCCGAAGCTCGCCGACCGCATCGCGATCTTGCGGCCGCAGTTGGCGCGCCTGCGGGCCGACGTGCTGTGCTTGCAGGAGATCCACGGCCAGGAACACGCCAATGCGCCGCGGGATCTCGCCGCGTTGCTCGCGCTCATCGACACGACGCCGCTGCAGACGCATCAGTTGGCGTCCACCCTGACAGCGGCGGGCGAGGCTTATAACGAGCGCAACCTCGTCGTTCTGTCGCGCTTCCCCATCCTGGCGCGGGAGCAGCGCAAGAGCGATGAGGGGCAGCCCGAGTACCGCAAGATCACGGCCGTGCCGCGTGAACCTGCCGCGAAAAAGATCGGCTGGGAACGCCCGATCCTGTACGTGAAGCTCGACCTGGGGCTCGGTCGCGTGCTGCACGTCATCAATCTGCATCTCAAGTCCAAGATTCCGACGGATATCGCCGGACAGAAGAAGGACACGTACACGTGGAAGTCGGCGTCCGGCTGGGCCGAGGGAGCATTCCTGTCGGTCATGAAGCGCGTCGGCCAGGCGCTCGAGGTGCGCATGCTGGTGGACGAGATCTTCGACGCCGAGCCGAATGCCTGGGTCGCCGTGTGCGGCGACTTCAACGCCGATTTCGACGAAGTGACCGTGAACGCGATCCGCGGTCCGATCGAGGAAACCAACAATCACGAGCTCACCATGCGCGTGTTGGTGCCGTGCGAGAAGACGGTCCCGGAGCCGTCGCGCTATTCGTTGTGGCACTTGGGCCAGGGTGCGATGCTGGATCACGTGCTGGTGTCGCGATCGCTGTTGGCGCACTACCGCGGCACCGAGATCCACAATGAAGTGCTGCCGGACGAATCCGGCGCCTTCCGCACCGATCTCAAGTTCCCGGAGTCCGACCACGCACCCGTGATCGCCGAGTTCGAGATTCCGTGAGGGGTTCGCGCTCTCGGTCGAGCTCGCGCTCGAGCCGCCCCCGACCTTGCGCTCGAGCCGCGGTCGAGCTCGCCATCGAGCCGCCCACACACTCGATGTAAGATAACTTTGTGAAGCATTTCACAAAGTTGTTCCGGAACAGGTGGATTGACGCGGAAATCGACTGTCCGAAAAAGAGGCACTTGACAGGGTTGCAATGCGGGTCGAATCACGCGTGGGCAACGCGTGCTGCACATGCTGCCAATCGCTCAGGGAGCGCACGACGTTCATCGGCACTGACCGATTTGCGCGCGAAGTCTTTCGCGCACGCGCGCGCTCATGTCGGTGGCTTCTATGCACGCGCGAATCACAGTGTATGTTTCCTTCATGAAGCAATCACCATCGCAACTCACGGATGACGCACTGCTGATCGAGGTCAAGCGCCTCGCGCAGTGCGAACGCGAAACCATCGCGACTCTGGTCGCACACTTGGTCGAGATCGAGCGGCGGGACCTTTATCGCGCCGAAGGCTGTTCGTCCATGTTTACCTACTGCACCGAGGTCTTACGCTTTTCGGAGGACGCCACCGTTCTCCGACTCCAAGCCGCGCGCCTCGCGCGCCAACATCCGGTGATCCTCGAGGATCTGGCGAGCGGTGCCCTGCATTTGAGCGCGCTGCGTTCCCTGGTGCCGCATCTCACGTCAGAAACCGCGCCCGAGCTTCTTGTCGCTTCGCGCCACAAGACCAAGCGCGAGGTCGAGAAGTTCGTCCGCGAGCGATTCCCGCTGCCCGACCTGGCTTCGACGATTCGTAAGTTGCCGGTGCAATCGGCCCACGCAACAGCGGCGAAATCCTCGTGGGCCGAAACGGGAGCGGCGACAGTTGTAGAAGAAGCGACGGAAGCTGCGGTGGCGGCGGCGCCAGGTACGGGTGAGGCCGCGTCGGTTGGAGTAGAAACCGGGGGCCGGCCGGGAGAGCCCGCGCCGCGAGCGCACATCATCGCGCCGCTCGCGGCCGAGCGCTACAAGGTGCAGTTCGCGGCCAGCGCCGAGTTGCACGACAAGCTGCGGCGCGCCCAGGACTTGTTGCGGCACCAAGTTCCGAATGGCGACCTGTCGCGCGTGTTCGAGGTGGCATTGAATGCGCTCATCGAACGACTCGAGAAGCAAAAACTTGCGGCGACCGATCGACCGCGGGTGAGCCGCGGGACGGTGCCGGATTCAGGAGCGAATCGCAGTGCGGCACAGGGCTCGCGCACGATTCCAGCCGCGGTGAAGCGCGCGGTGTGGAGGCGCGATGGCGGCAGGTGCGGGTTCATCGGCACGAACAATCGCCGTTGCAGCGAAACTGGATTCCTCGAGTTTCATCATGTCGTGGCGTTCGCGCGCGGCGGCGAGGCGACGGTCGCGAACATCGCGTTGCGGTGTCGTTCGCACAACCAATACGAAGCCAAGCTGGGGTTCGGCCCGTTCGACCCGGCGTGCGTGCGGGAGGCGAGCGCGCCGTGGGGCATGCAGGAGATGAGTGCACTGTGGGGCGTGCGCGCGAGGGGTGAGCACCGTTGGACGTGCGCGAGGTGAGCGCGGCGTCGAGTGGAACCGTGGCGGTGGCGGACGTGGCCAGAGGCTGCGGCGGCTAACGAACGACGAGGACTTTACGCGCGACGGTGCCGGCTGGGGTTTCGAGGCGTGCGAAGTAGACGCCACTCGAGCGGCCGCGCGCGTTCCAGGTGAGTTCGTGGCGGCCGGCGGGCATGGGTGCGTCGGCGAGTGTCGCGACGCGGCGAGCGGCAGCGTCGAATATTTGTAGCTTCGCACGGCCTGCGGCCGGTAGATCGAGCGTGAAGTGCACGACGCCGCGCGATGCGGAGTGCACCGCGAGGCCCGGCAGCGCTCGTGCTTCGGGTGGCGCGGCGCTCGTGACCGACGGGATCGTGTCGGTCACGGTCTCCATCACTTCGGGCAGCGATTTGCCGTTCGCGGCCCAGGCGTTGTAGAGAACTTCGCCGGCCGTGTTCGTCGTGTTCTCGTCGCGCAGGAACTCGACGTATTCGCGGCTCGCGGTCTGATAGCGCAGCTCGACGGTCACGTGATGGGTGCTGGCCGGCAGGTTGTAGATCGTGTCGTCCCAGTACTGGCCGTCGGCGTAGGTCGCGCCAACGGGCGACGCCTGCACCTCGGCGAAGTTCGCATTGGTGAACCCGCGCGGCGGAATGCGATTGTCCTTGTAGATCATGTCGTTCAGCACGAAGTGGAAGGACGGGCCGGCGGGAAGGCCGGTGGTGGTCGCCAGCGCCGACGAAATGCCGAGATCGCTTTCGTAAATCTTGATATCCGGATCGTGCGTCAGCACTGCGGTCGCGTCATCGTACGCGCCCGACTCGTACACGAGCGCGTTGCTCGCATCCCACGCACGCAACCAGATCCACATGCGACGTCCCTCGACGTAACCGGTCGGCAGTTTGTGACCGGTTTCGTTGGTGACGCGAACGCGCGCCCGCCAGCCGCTCCAGAGCGGCGACAGTTCGAGATCGAGCGACGCCGCGTTCTGCAGCATGTACCGCGCCCGTTCGATGCCGGCGGAGAGCGCTGCCGTGTCGACTTCCGCCGCGTACAGCGACGCCACCAACTTCAGCGCGAACGTATTGCCGCCGGTCAAATCGTGCAGCGGCAGATCGCTGCGCACCGGCGAGATCGGACGATTGCAACCTTTTCCGGTCACGTCGCGCATGTGGCAATCCTGGCAGGTGGACACGTTGGACTTGTTGCCACCGAACTGTGGCGCGTACACACCGGCCGGAGAGTTGTAGGCGCTCATGCGCCATTCGCCGTAGGTGCGCTCGACCGGGAAGTGCGTGCGCGGATCGGCGCTCGGCGCCGGGTTGTCGTTGGCGTTCAGAACATAGGTGCTGGTCGAATCCTTCGAGAACACCGGATTGCTGACGTCGTGACACGTGCCACACAACGCCGCGTCGCGATGGAACGGCGAGTAGCTCATCAAATGCTGCGGGCTCGCGATGTCGGAGTACGGCCCGCGGCGCGTGTCGTACGAATCCACGACGTACATGCCGCTTGCGGATGCCGGTGGAATCTCCGACAGCGTCATCAAGTATTGCTGATCGCGATCGTAGAGCGTCGCCGTGTACAAGCTGTCGGCGGGATACGGGTTCACGCCGAGCGGCGTCGGCTTGACCAAGTTGTGGCAGAAGGTGCACGACACGCCGTCGCGATCGGCCGCGGTCAGCGCCGAACCATCCGCCGGTTCGCTGCGGCCTTCGAGCCATCCCTTCGGCGTGTGACAGCGGATGCAGAGATCGCCGCTGCCGGCGGCATCCTGATTCGCGATCGCGAGCGCGGCATAGAAGAACGGATCGCGCGCCGCCTGCGCCATCATGCTGCCCTTCCAATTGAAGCCGGGTTCGACGGCGGTGTCGTAACCGCCGTGACAATTCGTGCAGGCGGTCGACAATTCGAGGGTGCCCGATTGCAGCGGCTGCGAGCCCGGCAACTTGAAGTCGTTGACCGTCGTGGGAACAGTGGACGCGACGACCGCAGCGACGGCGCCAACGAGAAGAAGCGCGGTGACGGCGATCTGATTCCGCATCGTTCCCTGGGGGTGGTCTGGTGTTCTGCTTGGGATGTCTGGACTGACCTGCGCCTAACATTGTATAGGAGCCCCCGCACCCCGGCCAAGGGTGGCGGCAGGCCCCGCCACTCCAGCCCCGTTTTCACTGCGGGAAAATGCCCTTGGTTAGGCGGCGCTCTTCTTCCGACCGGCTCCAGCAGGCGATTTCCCCTTGCGGCGATTGGGAGACGAGGACCGCGGCACAAAACGAACTTCCACCGTTTGTTCGAGAGCCGTCGCGATGCGCTGGAGCATGGTCAAGGAATGCCCCTCGTAGTCGGCGTCCTCAAGACGACAAATGACCGAAGCAGTGGTCTTGACGAGACGCGCAAGTTGTCGCTGTGTGAGCCCTGCCGCAGTGCGAAGGTCGTAAATCTCGCGCGCGATCTTGGCGTTCAGTCGCTCTACTTCAAGCGACGCAAGTCGCTCCGGCCTTCCCGCATAGTATCGATGATGCAGAATCTCGATGGCGTCTGTCGTGTACTTCTTCTGGGCAGCCATCAGATCATCTCCCCATGCGTATGACCTTCAGGATTCGAGAGGAACCTTCTCTTGCGTTCGAGCGCCCGGTCAATCTCCAGCGTGGGAACGACAGCTTGTTGTTTCACGACGCCATGCGAGATGACAACGGCCTCATTCAGGTGAAAAAAATACAGCATCCGGTAGTTCACCTTCTGATGCTTGGCCCGTAGCTCGTAGATGCCGTCACGCAAGAGGTCTGCCTCTGGCCGACGGATCTCGTGGCCGAGTTCCCGAAGACGCTCGAGCCGGATTCTGCACTTGTCTCGAGCCTTTTCATCCAGGCTCCCGAACCAGTCGAAGAATGGGATGGTGCCATCGTCCTCTTGGAAGAAGACCACTCTTGTCCTGGCCAACCGTCCCTCCCATTGTTCTCTAAATTGCGAACAGGTGTCAACCGTCCCGATTCGAGATCGACAACTCGGATTCCAGCTCATGTCCGCAACGTGAACGACTCTCGCCGTCGGTGTGCCTGGCCTGGCCCAACAAGCTCCGCGTTGAAATCGCTCGCACACTTTGGGCCGAGGCTTCCAGTAGACTGCGGCAATGCGTCGGATGGCGGGGCTCATCGCGTTCGTTTCGGGTTTCGTGGCCTTGGGCTACGAGATCTTGTGGGCGCGTCGGCTCGCGGATCTGGTGGGGGCGACGGCACTCGCGTCGGGGCTCGTCGTCGCGGTGTTTTTCTTGATGTTGGCGGCCGGTGCGGCGTGGCTGGGTCCCCGCATCGCACGGCATGCATCGCCGTGGCGCGCATACGGGTGGCTCGAGGCCGGCATCTTGCTCGCCATCTTGCCGGCGTTTCTCGGTGATGTGATCGCAGGCGGCATCGCGCACGCGCTCGGCGATGCGCTGCTGCGCCCCAGTACCAGCCTCGCGATGAAGGCATTCCTCGCACTCATGTTCGTTG
>Ga0247727_10010434_pt1 | contig 16465 bp, 7 predicted proteins | sample WisWelCaveWW1625_FD_202498 | JGI IMG/M metagenome (GOLD analysis project Ga0247727, IMG submission 202498) | Biofilm microbial communities from Wishing Well Cave, Virginia, United States - WW16-25 | ecosystem: Environmental > Aquatic > Deep subsurface > Groundwater > Cave microbial mat | place... | reverse complement strand
TTATTATCAATAACGACATCTACCCCGAGGGTTGGAGGCGTACTGAGTTTTAAAGTAGGACTCCCGCTTAGATTATTGAGATCCCGGGCTCGCAGATAATAAGAATACAGAACACCGTTCGTTAAAAAATGATCAATATAGGAATTTCGACGGTTGCCGACCTGAGCTAATAAAACGACTTGGCCCCGATTTTCCTGGCGATAAAGATCAAAACCAACAACATCGGAATTCGTATTGCTGGCCCAATTCAGATAGACCCGTGTATCTCCGGCCTGGATGGAAAAACTATCCGGCGCATTAATATTCGGAATGTAAAAGGTAAAATCTGAAGAGCTGCCGATCCGAGCGGCGCCATCACGGGCCGTGACCTGATAATGATAGGTAACCCCCCGCTGAAGCTGCTGAAGTTCAATAACGTGGCTAAAAATAGCCAGCGCTTCAAGACCGCTGGTTAGGCCATAACCAGTGGTCAGACCATATACGATTTCTCCCTGTGCCGGCTTATCCGTCGTAAATGAAACAGCGATACGATCTTCACTGATAATCTCGGAAGATACATTCCCAATTACAGGACTATTTGAATTTTGAGTGAGATTAATATCCAGCTTAACTAAATCTTCTGTCGCTACATTTATATTCTGGGTGTTGGGAAGATAACCGCTTTTAGAAAAAATCAGCTGATAGACCCCTATATCAGTCGCAGCTAAATAATTTCCCTTTTCATCGCTGATGGCACTATCCTTAAGAGCACTGCCCAGATAAATATAAACTTTAACCTCAGGTATCCCTAACCCATTGTCGAGAATTGCCCCGCTTACTCCGGCACTTCCCTTATAAACGAACTTAATAGCATCCTCCATCACCATTCCGTTCGTTCCCGCTGCTTTAATGACGACGCGGCCATTTGTCCCCGTATTAAAAGCGTAGATCCCCAACGAATTCCACTTTCCTAGATTAATTGATTGATTAACAATTTTATTCGTGACCCCTCCCGCGTGGGTAATCTCGTGGGTCACATTCGTGGCCATCGTACTGCCGTTAATGGTTCCATGCCATTCAAAGACTTCATACTTACTGGCAATCCCAATATTGGGGATGATAATCGCTGATGAATTACTATTACCTCCTGCCTTGGCAAACGGTGGAGAAATGTAGACTTCATCTGGAGGAACAACATTCGGATCATCGCGGGTATCGCAGCGCACCGTATAGAAGTAAGATCCATCCCCGCAACTCGTAGATTGGGTAAACCCGATCAGTTGCTGCTGCTTGTTTTCAGAAGGTGATAAACTGCCAGGGGAGGTTCCGGAATTCCAGTTATCGATAATGATATCCGCAACTATGTTTTGAGGATCTCGGACAAGAACGACTCCATCTCCGATTAACATATCATACTTCCTGACAGGCAGAATAATCGGATGAGCCGCATCAAAAGGGTCCCCGTTATTCAAAGCCTTGATTCCGTTAACCGCAAGATCTTGGTTTCCCTTAAAACGATAGTAAACGCCGTTCTTTCCCGGATTATAACCTGGCAAGGCCTGCACTTCGCTCACTGTAACGGTTATATTATTAGAATCTCCATTGACTATGATCATTCCATTATCAAAGAAACGAACCCACGCCTTACTGCCGGTCTTATAGGCCACTCCCGTCGGTTGTCCCAGCTTCGAATCAAATTCATCGTAATACTTAACCCAATAATGTTCGCCCCCAGATTGATCTCCAAATTCATAATAACTTCCACCGATTAAAGAAACCCCGAGCCCATAACGCATTATTTGAAAATCATTTCGTGAGGGATAAACATCCACCCGTGTCCTCGAATTATTAGCGTTATTAATCAAGGTCGTCGGTTTTACCGATTTCTGATGCCATAAATCGTGTTGTTCTTTAAACCAGTCAAACCAGGGTACCCCGAAAGTACCGTTAAAATGTTCCTGAACCCAGCCATTTTGATACTGGATACCCCAGCTATGCGCTCCTCCAGAATTGACGATCAATAATTTATTGGCTCCCGCAGCATCTAAGCGCGATCTTAAATTTGCTAAAATCTTCATCACTCCTGATTCAATCTGTTGATCAACCCAAGGCCTTCCCTTACCAGGCTCAATGTAATCATTTTGCCCGTTTAAATCTACATCAATATCACCGTTACAGGGAGAACCTCCTAAATAATTATTCCATAATCCATCCGTCGCAAATCCATCAATGTACCTCAAGTCAACCATTTGTGCATACTGATCATCCACATATTCATTGTAGCGCTGGCTTCCATATTGGGAAAGCTGTGGACAAAAATCAGTCATATTTGCATAAAAATCATCATTAAAATAAAGTAAACAATAAACATTTCCTGCAGAAGTTCTCATTTTCCAATCCACGGGAAAATTAGTGATCCCTGCACCGGCATTAATATCCCTAGTCACGACCCACTTATTGTCTGGATTAATTGCCTTTACCAGCTTGACCAATGAGGTATCGTTGTTACCTGTAAAGATCAAACCGAATCGGGCATAATAATCTGCAACAGCTCCTCCCCACGAAAAATTACTAAGTCTGGGGTAAGGCGCGTTAAAAACTTGAGCATTAACACTCGTGATTAGGAAAGTGAATGAAAAAAAGTTTGTAAAAAACAATCTAAAATTCATAATGTACTCCTTAAAAAATTTTATTAAGCGTTAAATTAAAGATACGAAACTGATGCCCATAGTATATATATAATATATTATATATTTTATCTAAATTTAATTAGTTATAAATTCTTTAAATAAAACATTACAATATAAATTATTTTTTACGGGATATTTACGTGCACTTTAAATTATGTCTTATTACTCATTCAAAAAACAAAAATATTGTAACTAATTGTAATTAATTAAGTTACTGTATCATATAATATTTTATAGACCGAATAACCCCCTTTCTAAATATTAATCCTTCTCTTACATACTCATTCAGATCCTTTACCGCAGATCTCTTACTAACCCCCATCAGGCGTGCATATATCGAACTCGTTATAGACCCGTTATTAAGCAGATATTCAGTCAATAATTTCATTTTTTCATCCTTTGAAATTTTCTTGTTTCCATTTTTCCTCGGCGTATCATTTTTTAGTGTTTTTTTAACAAAATTCATGTCGTCAAAGACTGTTTGACCTTGAATCGATTCTGCAACCAACCGATAAATCACATTCTCTAATTGCCTGATATTTCCAGGCCAGTCATATTCACAAAAAAAAGTTAAAATTTCATCAGAAATCGTTTTTATAGAATTTTTCATTTTTAATGAACAGCGTCCTAAAAGAACCTTTACCAGATCCGGCATGTCTTCAATCCGTTCCCTTAAGGGAGGAAGGGTAAGGGCAAAAGCCGTCAAACGGTAATACAGATCCTTTCGAAACCTTCCTGCATTAACCATCTTCTTTAAACTTTCAGTAGTGGAAACAATAAAACGGACATTGATTGGAATGGATCGAGATTGTCCTATGCTATGGATCCTGCTCTCCTCCAAAATACCTAGAATCTGGGTCTGAATATTCAAAGGAAGTGTATCGATTCCATCCAGATAAAGGGTTCCTTCATTTGCCAATTCAACTTTCCCTTTTTTTGATTCTGCCGCACCTGTAAAACTTCCCTTTTCGTAACCAAACAATTCCGTTTCGAACAAATGTTCAGGAATTGAGGCGCACTGGATTTTAATAAACGGGAAGTTCGCTCGGGGACTCAACTGATGAATGACTCCCGCCCAAAAGTCTTTTCCGGTTCCGCTTTCTCCTTCTAATAAAATAGTAGATTGCAGATCACCCAGTTGGAGGATCACCTTAATAATCTTTTGCGTAGGTGCACTCTTGGACATCCAGAAAAAATCGGCTTCACCAGCCACATTAGCGGGTTGTGAAACGGGAAGAGACTTGAAACCGGATTCTTCCGAATTTGATTGATCTGTATTCAAATTAATCATTTTTTTGTCCAAATTGTTTCTTACATTAGACAAAAAAGACCTCTTTAAGCTTAGAATTAAAAAGTTTGTTAACAGATCTACGTGTTTGAAGATGTGGCCGGAAAAATCAATCTCTTCCATTTCAGAAAAAAATAGAATATACCCGATCCACTCCTCATCTCTCCAAAGTGGATAATAAATCACTTCCCGATTAGCCATGAATCTATCTTCTGATCTAACAAATTGTGGAACTTTTTTAGTTCGGAATTCATGCCACTGCGGATCGATCGAATGATACCACTTTTTACGCTCGACCCATTGACCTTTAAACCCCCACTTGAGAAAACCATCATGAACGATATCCCGCAGCCATATTTCCATCCTGGGAGACTGCATCTTATCCACCAGCAAGGACACATAACGTTCAATAATTTGATCCGGGTCTTCCAAAAATTGTTTGTCTTTAAAAAAGGCATTGATATTCATTAAATTCAAATCCGGCTTATCAGAAAAAATAGATCGGCTTACAGATTGGCTTAATTCTTGATTATATTTAATATTTGCTTTATTAAATTTATAGAAGACCCCCGCGCCCCAGAACAATCTATAATTAAATCCTTTTTTATCAAAAACAATAAAACTCAGAAAAAAGGCCATCGTTGCTAAAATTAAAACAATAAATATAAGATTAACGATATTCTTATCTTTCATATATTTCCGGATATCTCGCTTGGCCGATAAAATTACATGTGGCTCTTCATAAATATCCGACAAATAGGTATAGCCTTCAATCTCTTTTATTCTATCTGACAATCTAATAAATACAGATTGGGTTTCTAAGTTTTGCTTAATCTCCTGAAAATAAATCAAATTGAAGGTATTGAATGATGTAAAATTCTGATGAAATGAATATCCATTGGTGTGATAAAGACCCCATTTTCTTCCGAGTGAATCCGATAAAAAAGAGTTCAAAACATCTTGGGTTATCGGAAAATAAAGATAGAGTTGATAAATGTCGTTTCCCAATCTTTGCCTGTTATAAGCTAAAAAATGGACTCCTCCTAGCATACTGACATAGAGTCCCGAATTTCTAAAATTTGTGATAATGTTCTCTGATATATAGAGTTGATTGGTATTGGTATAATAAATATTCTTAACCCATTGTTGTCGTAACGAATCCTGGTTATGATATTCTAAAATAATATCTCCCTGAGACACATTGAATTCCTGCAAGTTGTCCGATAACATTGATTTTATGAGTTTTCGATCTCGTCTTTCATTCGCTGATCGGTATTTTTCTCTATTCGCATATATTTCCTTTTTAATAATCGCTGCGGCTATCTCTTTTAGCTCCTCAATCTTTTGCGACAAAAGTATTCTTACTGTCCTTAATTCATTAGCAAACTGGTCATGACTTTTTTTTTCGATCGATTTCATCCAATATTCTCTTAAAAAATACAACAAAGCAACACTGAAAACGAAGCCAAGAACTATGCTATAAACTGGAGAACGATGCGGGATCCGATTTTTGATTAAATTTATTTTAATCAATAAAAAAATTATTAAAAATAAAAAAACAGTAATTCCGAATTTCTCCAATCGCCATTTCCAATTATTTAAAAATTTAAATACTGTCAAAGGCTGGAAAAGTCCTATCGCTCCGGTTGCCTGGGGGGAATGAAATAAATCATCTTGAATGATGGGGAACATCTCTGTCCAATACAACTCGTTCTCTAATTTTTTAATGCCTGACCAAACCTGCTTTCCCTTTAAAACCCTTGCACTTGCTTCCGAGTCAAGTTTAATCCCGGCTAAACGTCCCATTGTTTTAAAATTGCTTTCAACAACTTTATCGTTTTGGTATAAAACAAAATTGAGATCCGAAAAAAATTTTTTCCATTCTGACTTCAAACCGATTTGCTGTTCCCCATCCTGATCAAAAAAACGTGCCTCTGAAATTTTTTTCAAGACTCTGGCCGTGTCTTGCTCTTGGCTAAGCGTAATCCCTCTTAATATAATTCCATCCCAAGTCCCGTCATCCTCCACTTCAATTGATTTAATGAATTGAGGATTGGCATCCATTTTCATTTCATCCAAATGGACCTTAAATTCTTCGATATCATTCCCCCAAAAACCAATCTCGGAAACCATTGTTTTAGTATGTTTTTCAGGAAACCCCATAAAATAAGAATCGATATTTATACCATTTAAAAGATCAATAGATTGTTTTCCTTGGTTCCTGTAATGAATTGTAAATCGTCCGATCCTTGTACCATAGGGTGAGCCCTGTGGATATTGGTATCCGATACTTGTATAAAAGAAGGTTACTCTTTTTGCAAAAGTTTGGATCGGAATCCGAATATTTCTTTTTCCAGATAATAAATAACCCCCTTCAGTAATTATATTTTGGTCTATCCTAGCCTGGGTCCCTGAATGTGAAGTCGTAATAGGCGGATTTAATGCAACACATTTAAAATGTTTCCCTTCTCGGATCGTTAAGGCCATTAGATTAAGGGAGGATGTGGTACTGCTCTTCGTTTTTAAATTTATTCGGTCAACTCTTTCCTGCATCGATGGAACAATATATTTTAGAACGATACATTCCTGCCTTCCCCACAGATCTGAATAAAAAAATTGATTATCGATTGTCGCTCTGGAATGTTGAAGCTGAGCTGATAATTCAATCGAATCTTTCGTATCATCAAAATAATAGAATAGAACACTGAAAGGGGGGATCTCTTGACGATCCCCCCAAGAAGGTTCAAACAGTAAATAAAGTGTATCGGCTGGCTCATTCAGAATGACTCCTGGGTCTTGTACGACAAAATTCAGATAGGGACGCACAGGGATTCCTGTTTCCAGAAAGATAGGGTGACCTGACAGATCCAGCGCGGAATCAATTAGAGGATAATCCCACGAAACTGATTTTCCAGATATGAGTTCCAAAAATTTCTCTCTGATATCTTCAGGGTTACCGGACAAGATTTTTAAATTTCTTGCCTCATTAAAAAATTCGTAAAGGTATTTCGTTTTTTGGGCACTCTTTTCTCGAATTTTATTCAAACTGACTTTTCCAAGAATCAGAACGAATATTTCTAAAATTAAGAACCCCCACCCTCCGACCAGAATAAGTTTAGCGACTCTTCGATTGCTATCTAAACGTTTATGATAGATCATATAAAATATTGTTAACACCAAAGTGACGATCCAGGCCATTAAAATGGTGTAGTCAGACAGGTCTTTCGATAGTTTCTTGATACGACCCTTATTGTTTTTATGATAATTTTTCATTTTCGTAAAACGGAGAGTCAGAGGTGAATCATTATTATAATATAAAGCCCTGTAATTCATATTGTCCAAATCGTGAAGTGCAAACGATAAATAAATCGTATCTCGATCAAAATTCAACTCTTCAAAATTCAACCAAGGGATTTCGCAAAAAACGCGGTATCCTTCAGAAAAAAAAGTATGCTTTATTTTAATTCCAATAAATGCTTCTGTGGGACGCGGAGTTTTTCCTGCCTTAAAATAAAGATTCTGAAAAAAAGGCACAACTGTATCCCCTGTGAAATAAAATTGAAGACCGTAGTATTTCGTGTCGGCCGATGGATCCCGGCTAACATGAACATCAAATCCATCTCCGATCAGAGGCCTTTCAAGGATCGGTCGGGTTATTTTATCATCCTTAATATCGAAAAGAAGGTACAAATTTCTTTCATTCCAACCGCTGTAGACGGATCCGCTTATTTCATCTATACCCGTTGCTGTTGAATCCGCATACAATCGATAGGGAGTCGATTGAGAACAAGTATTGGTATTTAACAAAAGTTTTGTCAAATTAGCCCGGCTCACAAAATCACTATCATTCTTTGGTACATCTAAAAGATACTCAACTTCAAAAATTTCACCCCAGCATTTCACAAGCATAAAAAGGATAACAATGCAGGATCTGTTTAAATGTTTTTTTAATAAATACATAAGCAGATTCTTGTTAATAATATTTTTTAAGAGAGATTGGACAGAAGATGATTCAAAAGGAAGGTCTGATTCAGAGAGGGAATAGGAGCTATACTTTTTCTTCTACAACAGATATAGATTGCCTAAAAATACCGGATTTAATCGAATCATAGAAATTTACAAAAAAGAAATTATCAGTCACATTTTCACGAATTGATTGGACTAATTTGAGCACTTCCTGTCGGCTTACTTTCAAACTCGGATCCCCGTTCCGGTGGGCCTGCGGATTAAGAATTTGAGGATTATCTCGAATTTTTTCTAAAGTCCGCAAGGCAAGCAGCAAAGATACACCGCAGAAAATTCTCACTTTCTCTTCCCGGTTTGGAATCTTAATAAGATAGCGAACCGCCTGATCCATATCAACCTGGCTCTGGTCTATCATTTCTTGAATAATCTCCTTCGCCGCCTCTGAATTTCTCTTTAATACTAATTGATGATAATTCAACTCAAATTTTTCCACTAGCGTAGCCGGCCAAAAATAGACCTGACGGTCATAATCCCGCCCAAAATCCCTAATGATGTTGACTTTCTGCAGCGCTAGTCCAAAATGTCTGGCCAACAATAATATATTTTGATCCAGCACAGGAAAATGGCCATAGTGATAAAATAGTTCTGTTAATCCGTATCCAACAATACCCGCAACCGGATGGCAATATTCATCTAAATCCTGAAAGGTCAGAATCGCTTTTTCCCCGAATTGATACATCCCTTTGGCCATTTCCTCAGCATATCTTTGGATAATCTTCTTGGCCTGAAGATCGAGCGTACTGTAAACGGATACGATTCGCCGTAGATTTTGCATCAACTCGACATAGCCGTCGTTATCAGAAAGATCTGTAGAAATCCGTTCAAGGGCATCGAACGAATAATTGTCTTTGAGCGAAGCTAAAAATTGGTCATACAGATTCCACTTTTCTTCATTATTAATATTCGAATCTTCTATTGTATCGAGGACTCGGCAAATATGGTAAAAAACCATCACCGCCATTCCGATTTTCGAGCGTTTCTCTTCATTGAGGCAACTGGTTACAAAGGCAAAACTGCGGGAGACTCGCGGTAATAAATCCCAAGCATAGGCCAAATCGGTTTCTAATAGCTCATTTTTTCCCATTTTATCGTTATTATCCTTCTTGATAAAGTAAACCCAGCAGAATATAAAGTCAAAAAAATAAGGTTGTCTATTTTTGCTCAAAAGCTATTTACGACAGGCAAGAGATCTCTCCACTCATCTTGATTTTCATCAAAATACTTGATATAAATCAACTTTTCTATTCCTGACCTTTAAAATCAAGGGTTCGTGATCACATTGACCCTCTATCTAGAAAATCCAAAATATCCAAGTGTCCTTTTTCGATTCCTTCAACTATATTTTCATATCGTGTTTCGATGGATCCAACTAAAGGAATTTTTCCACCAGCCTGGGTCCAGGTAGCCACGATTCTTACTGTTTTATGACTGGTTACTGGATTATAAATCAAAGTGAAAAAATAGAGCTGCTTTAAATATCCCCAAACACCACGCACTTGCTGTCCTTCTCCAACCATCTGCTGCCGCTCGATAAACCAATTTTTGTTCTTTATCCAGCGAGTATGGCTGATATATTGAAATTGAGTCCCATAAAATGATTTTACGACCACTTGTGCATTAAATTCAAAACTCCCCCCACCTTCCTTAAAAAAACGATTAACACCCACTGAATCCGCATCTCTTTGATAATCCAAAATTGTTCTTTTAAAAATTTTCTTTTTTTCTGAAGTAGAAACTAACTTCAGGATTTGATTGAATGACTCTGGAAATATAAAAGCTTTTAATATCCCAATGGCGGAATCGTGCGTATTAAGCCGATAACTAGATTCAAAAGAAAGACTTTCAAAAAGAGCGATAAATCTTTGTACGACTGAATCTCCAAGTTGACCGAACATCATTGAATCAGCAAGGACAGATAAGCTGGTTTTATCAGCGAAAGGGGCTGAATCCGACTTAGGGTAGACAATATTGATCAGCATGCAAAACCATATAAAAAAAAAATTTTTAGTCATTTCAATTCTGCTGCGTAGTGAAATCTTTCATGGACGTAAAAATAAATTCAACCCCGAGAACCTGTCAATTTATTTAAAGATTTGACAAATACGACTAATTTTTATATGTTTTAAATAACCGTTTGGGGTGTCTGCTCTCCTGAAAGAGGGATGGACTGAGAATATACCCACAAACTTGAACTGGGTTATACCAGCGGAAGGAACGGCTTTATTTTTAAGAATCTTTTCTGGTAAAAGATAAAACCGTTTCGAAAATTTCGAAACGGTTTTTTTTACCTTTTAGGAGACAAAAATGATTCCTCTGGCAGAAACCATTAAAAAAGAAACTCTCGAGATAGACCCCGGTTCGATTACAAGAACTCCTTTCCCTAATTCTAAGAAAATTTACAGGTCCGGACAAATCTACCCATTCTTAAAAGTCGCCATGCGAGCCATTGATCTCTCACCCAGTCAATCCTCTTTGAGGGGTCAGCAAAATCAGGAAAAAGCTACGCCGGTCGTCGTTTATGATACCTCAGGGCCCTATACCGATCCCCAAATCGATCTCGATATTCGCAAAGGGCTTCCTCCCCTCCGTTCAAATTGGATCGCCGCCCGCGAGGACACGGAAGAATCACCACAATCCGATTCTCGGAAGAATGATATTATCAGGTCCTCTGATCAGACCCAAACTTTATTAAATCGAAAACCGCTGCGAGCCAAATCCGGTTGCATTATAACACAGCTAAACTATGCTCAAAGAGGCCAGATTACCCCAGAAATGGAATATATTGCTATCCGCGAAAATTTACACCGTGAGATACAAATAGAAACCCTAAGAAGTCAGCATCCGGAAAAAATGATGGGAGCCAATATCCCGTTCAAAATTACGCCTGAATTTGTGCGTCAAGAAGTCGCTCGCGGAAGAGCCATCATCCCCGCCAATATCAATCACCCCGAACTGGAACCGATGATTATTGGACGCAATTTTTTGGTGAAAATTAATGCTAATATCGGAAATTCCGTCATTGCCTCTTCAATTGCAGAAGAAGTCGAAAAAATGGTCTGGGCAATCCGTTGGGGAGCAGATACAGTGATGGATCTTTCAACCGGAAAAGATATCCATGAAACCCGGGAATGGATCATTCGCAATTCCCCGGTTCCAATTGGAACCGTTCCGATTTATCAGGCTTTAGAAAAAACCGGTGGAAAACCGGAAGAGCTGACTTGGGAATTTTACCGGGATACACTGATCGAACAAGCAGAACAAGGCGTTGATTATTTTACAGTCCACGCCGGCGTATTATTGCGGTACATCCCCCTCACAGAAAAGAGAATGACCGGGATTGTTTCCCGCGGAGGAAGCATTCTGGCTAAATGGTGCCTTGCCCACCATCAGGAAAATTTTCTCTATACCCATTGGCGGGACATTTGCGAAATTATGCGTGCCTACGATATTTCTTTCTCTATCGGAGATGGTCTCCGCCCGGGCTCTATTTATGATGCCAATGATGAAGCCCAGTTTGCCGAGCTCAAAACGCAAGGTGAGCTTACAAAGATTGCCTGGGATATGGGGGTTCAGGTCATGAATGAAGGACCGGGACATGTTCCGATGCACAGAATCGAAGAGAATATGACCAAACAACTGGAATGGTGCCATGAAGCCCCATTTTATACACTGGGACCACTGACGACTGACATTGCACCGGGCTATGATCACATCACGAGTGCGATTGGGGCAGCTATGATTGGCTGGTATGGGACCGCCATGCTCTGCTATGTAACTCCCAAAGAGCATCTGGGACTACCCAATAAAGAAGATGTTAAACAAGGCGTCATTGCTTACAAAATCGCAGCCCATGCCGCAGATTTGGCGAAGGGGCATCCGGCCGCTCAGATTCGGGACGATGCCTTAAGTCTTGCCCGCTTTGAATTCCGCTGGAAGGATCAGTTCAATCTTTCACTGGATCCGGAAACCGCTCAAAAATTTCATGATTCCACTCTTCCGGCAGAAGGGGCCAAACTCGCTCATTTCTGCTCTATGTGTGGACCTCATTTCTGTTCGATGAAAATTACGGAAGATGTCCGTAAGTATGCTGCAGAAAAAAGGGTTCAGCCGGAAGAAGCTATAACAGCAGGACTTTATGAAAAAGCCTCCGAATATCGGGAAAAGATGAAAATTCAAAAACTGGCCGACCCCCTTCATACGGGTTAACGGCATGCCTCTTCACTCCCCACCCGTTGTTCTCACCATTGCCGCTTCAGACAGCGGCGCCGGAGCAGGAATTCAGGCCGATCTTAAAACTCTGATGGCCTTGGGAGTCTATGGGACCGTAGCCGTTACCGCCATCACTTCTCAAAACACGCTGGGGATTAAAAAAGTTTTTCCATTACCCGCTTCAATCGTTTATCAGCAAATTAAAAGCATCGCCGAAGATATTCAGCCCCTAGCCGTAAAGATTGGTGCGCTGGGAAATGTTTCCATCTTAAAAAAGGTGGTTCAATCCCTTCAGCATTTCAAGTTCAAAAATATTGTGGTCGATCCGGTCTTACGGGCCAGTGATGGCTCACCTCTCTTCTCCCTGAGAGATCTAAACTTAATGATCAGAATCCTCTTCCCCATTGCTACAGTTTTAACCCCCAATCTCCAGGAAGCTGAAGCAATCCTCAGTGAACCGATTAAAAACGCAGAACAGATGCATACAGCAGTGACTCAACTAAGAATAAAAACAAAAAGCCAGTGGATTGTTTTAAAAGGAGGTCATTTTAAGGCGGGAAAGAAAGTAATCGATGCGGTCTACAATGGAAAGGAAATGAACTTATTAGAAAGTCCGCGGATTATCACAAAAAACAGCCATGGCACGGGCTGTACCTTTTCCTCGGCAATCGCTGCCGGTCTTGCTAAAGGGATTTCTCCATTAGAGGCAATCAAACAGGCAAAGCGATATGTCACCAATGCTCTGAAAAAAGGAATATCCATTGGAAAGGGGCGAGGTCCGCTAAATCATGGGTTTGGTCTCAATAGCAGTAGGTAAAAAATTCTCCAAAGCGATTTTGGTCCGAGCCTCTTTTAATTTCTTGGCAAAATTGGAGGCCCCGCAGTGGCATCCGGAACAAGAAGGAATCTCTTCGACTACGAGATCAATTTCCAACAAACCTCGGATCAGAGTACCTTCCGTATCATATTCAATTGCATCAATTTTAAAGGCATCTGAATTTCTCCCTGTAATTGCTCCCGTTATTGCTTTTAAAGCCATTTGAATACCAAATAGCTGTTTGGTCATAAGAAATTGGGTAACTTCGTCAAAAGATAGAAGTTGAGGCACAAAATCAATTAAATATTGACGCAATAAATCATCAATATGTCTCTTCTGTACATAAGGCAAGAGCATCCCAGCTCCGACTGTGCCCCCACAAGTTACTTTTTCCATCGAAAAATCAATCAGACAGTCGTTGGCACCCAGTCTTACTGTAACTAACTCTGTAATATCATCACAGGGCATGCGATTCCTCTTTCTTAAATGATTTCATTTTATTAATATAACCGGGGAACGATTTTAAGTCAAGTAAATGATTTTAAAATAAAGCAAGGCGGTTGGCTAAGAACCGACAATATCGACTATCTGCCTCTCAAACTCCTTTAAGTTCTCTTCTTTATAAATAGGATAAATCCCGATTTCAGCAGGTAAAGCAGGTAAAGGAACCCACGACTTGCAGCCAACGATTTCAGGGGTTTCCTGAATCCGCCAGATTTCTGAAAGTTGAAGAATCTCTACAAAGGCCAGATCAATATACGCCGTCTGGCGATACCGGTACCGCTCCTCAATAACACTCTCCTGCCATATATGAAATGGTGAAAGTCTTTTAATCATCTTTAAATCCACTAATCGTTTAACCCAACGAACCTTGGCAAAATATCGAATACCCGCATTTTGAACTGATGGAACAGGTTCATTAAAATCTGGCAGTATTTTCGTTTTTTCTTTTTGCTGATGAAAAAAGGTCGGATAAAGAAAAAATTCTGAATATTTAAAACGGAACTGCCCTCCTTCTTCAGCGATTCCCCCTTTCCGTAAAAGAATACATTGACGTCCCCGGCCTAAGGCTTCACAGACCAGAGACCATTCTTTGAATCCGATCGACATATTAATGAAAAATTAAAGGAATGATTAAACAGCAGCCATTTTAGAAACGGATAGAGAGGCAATAGTGGATGATGGGGAAATATCTTTTAGTTGATCTAAATAGAGGGAAACTTCTTGTATTACTTTTTCTTGTTTTGGATAACGAATTTCTCTGAATCCCGTGACTTTTTCAGGAGATTGCAATATTTTGACCCATATTTCATACTCTTTTTCACTTGAATAATCAAAAGAGGCCAATAAATTAACATACCAGTCCCTGAATTCCTTTTCCTTCCGATGCCATTGCGGGAGCAACCGACGTAAGATCTTCATGCGGCGCATGATTTTCAATTGCCAATTCTTAGTATTCAATTTAAATTCAATTTTAAAAGGACCAATATCGAATCTCGGTTTATTAAGATGCGTATAGCTGATTCGATCCCCTCTCTTGGCGTCAATATTAAAATAGCGTTTGTCCCGTTCCAATTTTTCCGGACATGTTAAAAGATGCGCCACATAAACCTCATCCTTGATCAGCATCAGTTTGGCGAGATTCCAGATAACCGCCTTGGTTGCAGCATAGTGATAGACCGTTGTATCTTTAACATAAATCTGTTTGACAAGATGCAAATAATGTTTCGCATAGCGAAGATCTTCAAACTGGATCAGATCATAATACCGCTTGACCAAATCCATCAGCATTTTCTCATCGAAATCTGTGGACTTCTCAATATTCTCCAAATCTGCGATATATTTATGGGCCACTTTTTTCCCTCTGAAAAGAGACCGGCTCAGAAGCCGTGCCTGATATTCTTTAAAGAATGGATAAGTCATTCCTACCTCTGGATCTAAAATGGCCGCCGGATCAACAACAATTTTTCTGCCGAATTGGAAAGCTAAAAAGTTTTCCCGGGCAACCGAGGAACCGACGGTATGCCGGATAGCCAGCAAAACATTCTCTAATTTAACCGGAATCAATCCGCACTGATAAGCAATTCCCAAAAGAATAATATTGGAAAATAATTTTGTACCGAAGTAATGTTCTGCCAGTGAAGAGACATTCACGGAAAAATACCGGTCTCCCTTCGTATGCTGCCGGATCATCTGTTCCAGATAACCAGGATCAAAATCGTCCCTTCCTAATAACGAGAGGATCGTAGGGGTCTTGGCTGAATTGATAACCGCCGCAGTTCTTTCAAGTGAAGCGACGCGATGACCATAATTGGCTGAAATGCACCGCGCCGCTTCTAATATATCAACTCCTATAATAAGATCGGCCTTCCCATAAGGAATAACATTTGAACAGTGTTTTCCATTCTGAACATAAGTCATTTGCGAATAAACTCCACCATTGCGGATCGCCAAACCTTTTTTATCGCAAAAAAGAATCCGATACCCCTCATGTACACCCGCGCGGGCCAGGATAGCCGTTGCCACGCCAATCCCCATCCCTCCGACCCCCGTCAGATAACAATGCCAACTCTCTCCCAATGGAACTTTATCTGTTACATCGGGGATATGCTCTAAATCGAGTCCACTTAAGGGAGATGCCATGGGACGCTTGCGTTGGACTAAAATCTCTTCAAAAGAAGGGCAGACATGAATCTTGCTGCAAGCTCCATCACTCACACACCAGGACCCGTCTGTTTGTATTTTTTTTCCATAAGAAGTATCCTTAAAAGTAAGGCCCGGACAACCGGTGGCATTGGTACATTCCAGACAGTTCTCACAAACCTCTTCAGAAATATGAATATGCTTTTTTAAAGGAAGGTAACCGAGTTTGCGTGCCGTAATCCGCTGTTCCTTTAGTTCTCTGCGATGATGGATAATGCCGCATTCTTTATCCGCGATCACGACCTTAACACCCTCTTGGAGTAACGTTTTTTCTATCAGCTGACGGTAACTATCCCGTTCTGCCGGATTCACACGAGTCACAGTAAGATTATCAAAATCTGCCATCGCGGCAATCATTTTTTCGATATTTTGCCTGTAGGTCTTATCTCCGACAATATCGGTTTGAATACCCGGAGTGGGTTGATGGCCGGTCATGGCTGTGGTTTGATTGTCCAAAATGATGTAGGCGATATCCTGATTACTCTTAATCGCATTGGAAATTGCAATTAACCCCGAATGGAAAAATGTAGAATCACCCATAAATACAGCTTGTTTATTGACAATAAACGGATCGATCCCGGCCCCTGTGGCACCCCCTAAACCCATTCCGGAATAATTGTGCATTAACTCTTTGTTAGGCTCAAACATGAGCATCGTATAGCATCCGGTATCACCGTGAAAAACCAAATCCACAGGACCGCGGCCGTGCATTTTTTTCATGTAATGAGGACTCCTAAAATCCTGTTTAATTGA
>Ga0247727_10010433_pt1 | contig 16467 bp, 14 predicted proteins | sample WisWelCaveWW1625_FD_202498 | JGI IMG/M metagenome (GOLD analysis project Ga0247727, IMG submission 202498) | Biofilm microbial communities from Wishing Well Cave, Virginia, United States - WW16-25 | ecosystem: Environmental > Aquatic > Deep subsurface > Groundwater > Cave microbial mat | place... | reverse complement strand
GGGGAAGCCGATGATTCCCTTTGAGCGTTTCCTGGAACTCCCCACCGAGGAAGTTGCCGCGCTCGTCCGCGCGACGGGGCAAAAAGTTTGCGTTTTCCCCGTCAACGGGACGCGGCGCTGGTTCACGCTTGAACACGGCGATAAGACCGGCGATGATTTCTTTGAAACCTATATGGAAGTTTCGATCCGGAATCATGTTGAATTATGCGCCATGCTTTTCGACCACGGCGTTGACACGATCCTTGCCCCCGTCTTCGGACGCGAACTCATGCGCCGCGGCGACGAATATACAAAACGCGTCGGCATAGACGGGTTGGCGAGAACAGCCACCGATAATAATTATCGCCAATTCTTCGAGGGACACAATGTCAAGGTCCGTTTTTATGGAGACTATCGCGACGCGCTGACTGGCACGCCGTATGAATACGCGCTGAAATCAATCTATGACGTTATGGACGCCACGAAGCACAATACAGGCTTCCGCTTATTCTTCGGGGTCTTTGCCGATGAAGTAACCGAAACCGTGGCCCGTCTCTCAGTGGAGCACTATCTCGCGCAGGGCGCGGTGCCAGATAGACAAACACTTGTACGAAAATATTACGGCGAAGACATGCCGTCTGTGAGCCTGTTCATCGGCTTCGATAAATTCAGCGTATTCGACATGCCTTTATTATCAACAGGCGCGGAAGATCTGTACTTTTCCCTAAGTCCATCACCTTACATGACGAAACAACAACTACGCGCCATCCTTTACGACCACATTTACGTGCGCCGCACGCCTGATCCTGATTACACCAAATTGACGAACGATGAACTCAACTGGTTAAGGGACTACTACCGGGAAAATAAAGACTACGCGTTCGGAGTTGGAAAACTCAAGTTCAACCTGTGGTTTCCAAAAACTTGGAACGAAACATGACAGATCTGATCGCGAAGCTCATTGACGAAATCGGGCCCGGGCACATGGCAAGTACAGCCTACGATACGGCCTGGGCGGCACGCCTCGGCGAGGTGGACTGGAACCTGAGCAGTCACACTTTGGCGTGGCTTGTGGAAAATCAACTACCGGATGGCTCATGGGGCGCGCCCGCGCCAATGTACTATCATGACCGCGTCATTTGCACACTTGCCGCGATGATCGCCCTCACCTATCGCGGCCAGCGCGGGCATGACCGCGAACAGATCGAAAATGGCAGGCGCGCTCTGGAACGAATTGTGAGCGGAGCTACGGGGGGGCTGCAGGCTGATTCCAACGGAGCAACTGTCGGCTTTGAAATGATCGCTCCCACTCTGGCAGCAGAGGCTGAAAAGCTGGGCATCATCAAACACCAGGGAAATCGCATCCTAGGGCGTCTTTCCAAACAACGCGCAATGAAGCTTTCTTATCTAAAGGACAATATGATCAGCAGGCATGTGACCATCGCGTTTTCCGCCGAGATGGCTGGCACTGATGGAAAGCATATGCTGGATGTCAAGAATCTCCAGGAGAGCAATGGCTCGGTTGGGGTAAGCCCTTCCGCGACAGCCTATTTCGCGACCTATATCAAAAGAGGTGACGAGACTTCGTTAAAGTATTTGCGAAGCGTGATCAAACCGGATGGCGGAATGCCGAACGTCGCGCCCTTTGACATATTCGAGATCGCATGGACGCTATGGAACCTTAGCTTCATCCCGGATCTAAAGAAGAACGGAAAACTTAAACCCCACCTTGAATTCCTGTCGAAAGCCTGGCAACCCAAACAGGGCGTAGGTTTCGCGGCGGGATATTCCGTAAAAGACAGCGACGATACCGGGCTGGTTTATGATGCATTGTTACGATTTGGCATCGAAAAAGATCTGGCAAGCGTGCTAATCTACGAAGAGAAAGACCACTTTCGCTGTTTCGACCTGGAGGCGAATCCGTCCATTAGCGCAAATATCCATGTGCTTGGCGCGCTCGGACAGGCTGGCTTGAACAATAGGAATTCTTCTGTGAGCAAGATCATTCACTTCCTGCGCAAAACAAAAGGTCATCATCCCTTCTGGATGGATAAGTGGCACTCTTCACCTTACTATGCCACTGCGCACGCGATCATTGCCTGCGCGGGGTTGGCAAATGAATCGGTGGAAGAATCGGTGCAATGGCTGCTCGAATCGCAGAACAAAAACGGCTCATGGGGGACATATATTTCCACAGCAGAAGAGACTGCATACGCAATACAAGCTCTGTGGGTCTGGAATGAGAAGGTCGCCAGAATACCCAAAACCAGTCTGAAAAACGGGGCGCGCTGGTTAAAAGAACATATGGATCAGCCCTATCCGCCTTTATGGATCGGCAAATGCCTGTACAGCCCACATCTTGTCATACGGTCTGCGGTAATCAGCGCGCTTGCTTTGGCTGCATAGATATCCATGAAATACCTAAATCCCATTCTCACCGTTCCCACCACCGATCCAGATGATGCGCGCCGCCGCCGTTTGCTCAATATCCTTTTATTGGGCACACTCGTTGCAGCGATGCTCGGCTTGGTCTCAATCGTTATCAATAGCATCCTCAACCTGGATATCAGTCAATCCGACACGCAGGTACTGCTGGGAGGCATCACGGTATTCACACTGGGCATATTCGGCATTTACCAGGTGAACCGCCGGTTATCGGGACGATGGGCCGCGCTGCTGTTTCTGCTGCTGCTGACGATCATCTTCGTCTTCACGGATTCGACGGAAGAACTGGTGAATGGCCGCTCGCTGTTTCTCTTTACCATTCCAATTGCCATTGCCAGTTTGATCCTTGTCCCTCAAGCCAGTTTTTTATTTGCGGCGATCAGCAGCGCGATCATCGCATGGCTCGCCACATCGATTGGTCTTTCAGTCAATGTGTTTGTCATCAGCGGTTTCTTCGTTTTGGCTTTGGTCTCATGGCTCTCAGCCCGAAGTCTGGAAGCCGCGCTTAAAGAACTACGCGCCATCAATACAGATTTGGACCGGGTTGTCGCCGAACGCACACAAGCCCTGGCGGAATCCCTCGACCGCGAACGCATCGAAGCGGGGCGCAACCGAGCCATCCTGAATTCCATTGCCGATGGTGTGATCGTCTTCGACCGGAATTGGAATGCCATTCTTGCAAATCCTGCAGTCAGAGGAATTCTCGATTTTCCGCTCGAACTGATCATTGATAAAAACTTCAGCGAACTCATTGAACATCCCAAGCTAGCCCCTAAAAGCCGTGGATTGCTCTACGCCATGATGGAACACGATACCCAGCCAGTCGGGTTTCGCATCGAGTGGGGCGGGAAGACGCTATCGGTAAGCGCGGCGCAGGTTTATAGCAGAAACAACAACATCGGCACGGTAACAGTATTCCGTGATTTTACGCACGAAGCGGAAGTTGAAAAGCTCAAAAGCACGTTCGTCGGCATCGTATCCCATGAATTACGCACGCCGTTAAATGCCATTCTCGGTTACGCGGAAATGTTCAAAGAGTCGGTTTACGGACCAATGAACGAAAAGCAAATTAACATGTCAGACCGCATCATGAAGAATACACAACGCCTGCTCGGTCTGATCAACGACCTGCTCGACCAGGCTCAAATGGAAGCGGGCAAACTGACCATTCAGATGGCTCCTGTCAAACCCGCCGAACTGCTTGAAAATCTGCACAGTGTGATGGATAAAACCGCATCAGACAAAGGTCTCAGGTTGACCAGCGAAATTGACGATAATCTCCCCGAATCATTCAACGGCGATGCGGCGCGTCTTCAGCAAATCCTCGTTAACCTGGTGAACAATTCCATTAAATTCACAGACCACGGTTCAGTGCGGGTAAGGTTGTTTTATCCCCATCAAAACAAATGGGGTATCGAAGTAGCTGATACGGGACACGGGATTCCCGAGTCTGAAATCCCATATATTTTCGATACCTTCCGCCAGGTGGAGGGGACAGCCACCCGTGTGCATGGAGGATTTGGGTTGGGCTTATCCATCGTCAAGCAACTGGTCAGCCTGATGAACGGCGAGATCAAAGCGCAAAGCAAGTTGGAGGAGGGCACTGCGTTCATCATCACATTGCCGCTGGTTGTTGTTGAGGCGGCTAATACGAACTGGAGAAAACCATGAGTGAACTGGCTTTAATTATCGAGGACGATGAAGATCTTGCGAATATCTTCGCAGAGGCTTTGCGGGGAATCGGGTATGAAGTTGAACTTGTTGCGGATGGCAAAATCGCCCAGGAGAGATTGAAAAACGGAGCAGCGCCCTTTCTCGTCCTGCTGGACATGCACCTGCCGCACGTCTCAGGCGCAGACTTGCTGACAAATATCATCAAAAAAGATGAGCGCCTTTCCAAAACAATGGTCATCATCACTACTGCTGACGCGCGCATGGGCGATACCTACGGCGATCAGGTTGACTTCGTTTTGATCAAACCAATTTCGTTCGTTCAATTGCGCGACCTGACCAACCGCCTAAAGCCGAGAATTCAATAAGAAAGTGAATGCCATCAAGGGATGTTGGTCTGGGTCGAGAAGTTATCGCATCCTGCTTGTCGCGGCAATCGTTTACGCGGTACTGCGCCTTGCAACCCAGATCTATCTTTTTGCGGATGCCATGCGGCTCGAAGCGATTGCAGAGGGAGTGCAAGTATCAGCAGACTTACAGCAATCCTACATTGCCTCAGCGCGGCATTTCGAGGCGCGCGAAGACCTGTACCTGAAAGGCTCACTGGAACATGTGGAGGCGCATTATCTCTATTCGCCTGCCTTCGCATTTTTCTTCTCACCCATCCTGCTTTTGCCTTTGCAAATCCTTTTGCCGCTGATGCTGGTCATCCACATCACGGCGTATGTTTTGTTATACACGTGGTGGGGACGTATATTCGAGCAAAATAATTTAACGAATATTTCCAAACAATGGGCGCGCCTTTTGCCGTCTTATCTCGTGTTCTCGGTCTTTTGGGATGACCTGGCGTACATGAATACTTATATTCTTATTGCCCTGTGCGCGACCCTGTTGATTGACGCCATTCTCCAGCAAAAGATTGGATGGGCCGTCTTCTGGCTGGGAGCCGTGATCCTGCCGATCAAGCCGCACTGGGCTTTTGCGCTCGCGCTGCCATTCCTGCTTGGGCAGTATCGCTTCTTTTTCAAACTGACGCTGGGCGCGCTGATCGCTTACCTCGCCGTGGCAGGTATCACAATCCTGGCTGGCGGAGTTGAATACGGCATTCGACAATACCAGGATTATTTCGGATTCCTCACCCGCCTCACGCGTGATTACCCCTGGTGGGGACCCGATAAACCTTTTCTTGGTTATAACCACTCCGTGATGCAAATCGTTTTATATTATCTTGGTGTCTCTGCCGAGAACATGCGCCTGGCGATAATCATCAAGCTGATATTGCTCATGCTTTTGGGGTGGGTCGGCTTGAAATTTCTGCGGTATCCGAGCGGAAAAACAGGCAATGAAATCCCGGAAACCGCGCTGGCGCTCGCTTTTGCGCTTTATCTCGGAGCATTTATCTGGCTGGATATGGTCTGGGAGTTATCGCTCGGTTTGGTCATCTTCGCTTATCTGCTCGCAACTACCAACCAAAACTGGATAAGAATTTTATTGTGGGTTTTATTCGCTCCCTACGCGCTATTGGACATCTGGCGGTTGGCCAGTTACATTGCTTTTGGCGACAACATTCTTTACAACGGCGCGTACGTGCTTACCGACCCGCTCATTTACGCTCCGTGGATCATAGTGATATTGCTGGTGTCTTATGCGCTGCTTCTGCAAAGGCTGCTAAAACTTTCCGCCAAACCTGTTTAAATAACTCACCTTACGCAATGTCATTCTGAGCATGGCGCAGTAGGGGAGACCCGCCCAGCGAGGGCACATTACTCGACGATCCTGACGGGTCGCTCCTACACTACGTAAGGTGAGTTAATCATAATAATACTGCCAACACGAGAACTCCTCCCCACCTGGAGTTTTCACTTTCATGTCGGTTTCGATCAACTCGTAAGAATCCAAGTCTTCTTTCACAACAGTCAAGGAGCGGGCAGCATAAAAACGCGAGAGGTGAAAGGATTGCCAGGGAATCAGGCGTTGATCGAGTTCGCGGTCATACCGTTTGCAAACCAGCGCCGCGCCCACTTTTTCATTGACCACATCAGGCAGGGATTTGTTTTGGAAGGCCTCCACCAAAGCGGGGACCGCATCATCTGATAAATCCAAAAAGTATCGCGCGTCCAGGTCGGCGCGTCCCTGCGAAAATGTCTTATCTGTCACACTGCGAATCTCGCGTTGAACATTTTGTTTGACGATAAAAGAATCCACATTCAGCAAACTCAGCGAGATCACGAATCCGAGTGAAGCCGATACCATCGCAAGGCCAACCGCGCGTTCGCGGCGAAGGATCTCAAGAACAACAACTACCACAAGCAAAAGCGCGAGCCAGATCATGAAGACATGTGTATATGTACGCAATCGCGAGAAACCATACGCCTCTTCATACAGCACAAGTCGTTGAAACGCAGAAACAAGCATCACAATCACCAGCGCGACCAGTCCCACGCCAATGCCAGAGAACATTCTTCGCTGTGACTCGGTTTCGCGGCGGGTGATCGCGCCAAGCCCAAGAAGCAAAATCAAACTGAAGAACGCGACCGCCACGAGTTCGCCGAAGCCTTTGCGCGCGTACTCAGAAAATGTATAGCCTTCGATATGGATGTTTGCCTGCCCGCCGAAGAAATATTGAAATTGTATCGCCACAAATGCCACAAACAAAATTACCACACTGCCGAGAACGATCGTTGATTCTGTAAAACCCAGGAAGTGCGAAACAAATGGTTTATCTTCGGATATTTTTTCGTCAGCGCTTTGCGCGGCATGCAGGTACGTCCCTGCAATGGCGTATGCAAAAACGAGAATCAACACAAGGCGGAAAATGTATTCGGGCAGGTTGTCAATGTTGAACAGATCAACAAATTGTTCGAACCGCTTTGCAAAGATGGGATCGGCAGACGAAAGCAGGGATGCGAAGATGGCGATCACTGGCAGTGCGATGACGATACCGCGCAGGATGGGCCAGACGTTGTTACTCCGCCTCTCACCCAGGGACGGCTGATTCCGTGTCCCTGCGGTGAATCCCAGCGGACGCGCGATCATGCTCCCGAACAGACGAAAATAGCCGAAGATGTAATCCAGCAGGGCATAGCGCAACCAATGACCGCCGAGATACGTGAGCGCAAAGACTCCCATAAGAAAGAGGGTCATTGATGCAGAAAGAAAAACAGTCATCGGCTCGATGCGGATAATAGTCATTGCAGCGAAGAATGCGATGGGGAGCAGAAGCAGGCTTGAGCGAGGTGAGAGGCGAAGCCCATCCACACGAAGGAGCAGAATCCCAGTAGCAAGACAAAGAGTCACGTAAATGGCAAAGTTAATGCCTCCAGGCTTTTTCCAAAAGAGAAAGTCAAATGCCCAGCCAAGCAGAATAACGATCACCCAGAAACGGTTTGGATTGGTTTTCATACAGACCTCCACGAGAAATTTCCCAGAGCATAACCCTGAGGGGCTGGCGGAGACTCTCAAAAGGTATCAAAAATTCGCAACTACGAGGGTGCGTCGCACCTTGCTATGTTGGAATTATCTCATCGAATGGAATTGCGCGTTTAACGCGGTTTACCTGTCCGGCTGGTGCGACACACTCTACAATAGGATTACAAATCGATAAGAATCAACTCTCGCCCATTGACATTCAAATTGAAATGTGACATACTACCAACATTATTCGGGGGCAAACAATTGAACCGCCATCCTATAGAAAGGAGGAGGTGATGTCTAACATGGATAGTAGTAACAAACCCAGCGCTGTGGCATCCCTCCTCAATTAAGAAGGCAGGAAGTACACCTGCACCTGTGGGAAGCCATAGCGCGCCACGGATGCCGTCCAATTGGGCGGCATCCTGGTTTTAACCCTTTTGATCTGAACCGCGAAGAATCGAAGGGCATGAAGAATTCTTCGCGTTCAAATAGAAAATCTTTGCGTTCTTAGCGTCTTCGCGGTGAAAAACTTATTCGTCCCCAAAGGAAATGCCCATGCCGCGCGCGGTGATGACCGCGTCATCATTGATATCCACGCGCTTGGGAATTGCTATGGCTTCCTCCAAAGAGACATCCACCACTTTTCCCGAGCGCAACGCGACCATGCGATCAAATTTCCCTTGCGCCGCCAGGCGGACTGCCGCCGCGCCATAACGGGTTGCCAGCCATCTGTCAAACGGAGTCGGCGTTCCGCCCCGCTGGAGATGACCGAGCACGGTCACGCGCGTTTCGTATCCGTGCCTTTCAATATATTCCCCCACTGCATGTCCAATCCCGCCAAGCCGCGGGGTATATATTTCATCTCCTCCGCGCGCGAATGATTGGCCACCGCCAAGCGGTTTGGCTCCTTCGGAAACAGCAAGGATGCTGAATAGATATCCACGCCCAACCCGCTGGTGGACCTCCGCCACAACCGCCTCAAATTTGAACGGGATTTCGGGAATCAGGATGACATCCGCGCCGCCCGCCACGCCTGCATGGAGAGCAATGAAACCTGCATCACGCCCCATCAGTTCAAGCACCATGACGCGATGATGCGCTTCCGCAGTTGTATGCAGACGGTCAATCGCTTCAGTGGCGATGCTGACCGCAGTATCAAACCCGAAGGTCGCTTCCGTGCCGCCGATGTCATTGTCGATCGTTTTAGGGACACCGATGACCGGCGCGCCTTTTGTATATAACTCATGGGCGCTTCGCAACGTCCCATCGCCGCCGAGGACGAGCAGCGCATCCAGTTCCAGGCGTTTTATTCCTTTGACGATTTCATCCGAGACATCAATGGTCACTTCCTTCCCATCGCGCATCACTTGACGCGCATAGGGATTGCCGCGATTCGCCGCGCCGAGGATCGTCCCGCCGCGCGGCAGGATTCCGCGTACATCCTCGATGCCAAGCGGAGTGATTCCTTTTTCGTTTATGAACCCATCGTAGCCGTCGCGAATGCCAATGACTTCGCATCCGTATTCATAGATCGCCGTCTTCACCGCCGCGCGGATCACGGCATTTAACCCAGGCGCGTCCCCGCCACCTGTGAGAATTCCCATTCGTTTCATGGCTGGCTCCTTGTCAAGTCAATCATACCGCACACTTGAATTCCTTCCTGTATTCAATCAAACATCGCAGACAATAAGGATTACAATTGCCACATTATTATCCAAATCTTATCTTAGACCTTGAAAGACAAAACCATGAAAACAGAAATTCGAAGAAAAAGATATGCTTTTATCACTTTGTTGATATCTTTAGTCTTACTCAGTGTTTCTATAGCATTTGTTACATATCGCTATTATGGTGTTGTGGCTAGAGGAATTTTGGGGCTTATTCTGACGTATCTATTATTCTTTGGTGATAGATACTCAAAAATGGATGTATCGCTTGACGCTCTTCTATTGGACTCTAAAAAAGGTAAATAACGTGAATTCGGGTTAGGCAATCAAAGCAGGTAGAGTGCCCAAATTGAGAGAAGGTTTCTTGGGTTGCTGGCAATAAGCAATCAAGCCGCACAGCAAGTTGACCAAGAAATTAATGGGACTTCGGTGTCGGGAATGCTCAATCTGAGAAATGTTCCTGAGTTGATCGAGGATGGTTTCCACAATGGCTCGCTTGCGCAGCAGGAGTTTGTCCATCAAAGGGATAAGTACATTTTTCATATTGGATCGTATTCCGGTGACGAGTTGGACGTTGAAGGTGCGTAACAGTTCTTCTGCCAGTTTTTTGGAAATGTAACCCTTGTCAGCAAACACTTTGCCGAAGAGTCTGCGAACCATCTTGGGGACGGGCTTGCGATCATCCACATTGCCCGGCGTCAGTATCAGATTGAGCAACTCACCTCGGTCATTGAAAATCAGGTGCAATTTGAAGCCAAAAAACCAACCGGTTGAGGTCTTTCCCCGCTCTGCCAACCCTGCAAACACCCGATGCGAGTGGATTCTCGGGTTTTACATACCGCCAGTGCAGTCGCATCCATAAAGGAGATGCCTGCGCAAGCCCCAAGGCAGTTCTTCCGCAAATAGACACATCAAGGAATCAGCGCCGACGGAATGAACTCGACAAAGCGTGTATAACTGACCAAGCCCGGAAACTCTCTGAATAAGCGTTCCAGAACGTATTCTGTGTAATACGCTTTGAAATCACGCTAATGCGATTGATGAAAATGGATCAGGATCGTCATGATCTCACTCACACTCAGACTGCGCTCACGCACAAACTCCTGCGCCGATTTGCCGCGCTGTTCCTTTTCCATCGAGTAGGCAAACTCCAGAAACTTGCGCGCCAGACGGTCGGGGTCTGCTCGGTGAACCAGCATTTCCTTCGCCAGCATTTTGCGCGCAATCGCCACAATTGCCTTGCTCCGCCCAAGGCGCGGCTCTAGCCGAAGATGTAACCGCCCGCAGCATAACCGATGTGCGCGTGCTCTTTACGCCGGGCAAGCGCTTCAAGCAGGCGTTGGATACCGTCGAGTTCCAGAAAGAGACTGCGAACTAGATTCTCTGTTCGACGGTCCTCCAAATCATCTGAGATGGTATTTGAAATCATCTCAGATGATTTTTTAAATCGTCTAGAGCGTTTTAAAAATCATCTAAGATCGTTTTTAAATTCATCTAAGACGATTTTTAAATTCATCTCAGGCGATTTTATGGAGTCTCCCAGTCGAGACGTTACAACCGCCTGTCATACGCGGCTCGGCTTGTCGGAAAGTCTGTGCCCGCGTAAATCCAATGCAATGACACGGTTTTCGATGGCGAATTTTTGCAATTGATACTTCCACTGGCTCGCCTGCCCGCCGAACCCGTGGATGAAAACAAACGTCCGCCGGGGGCGGTCTGGCGAAATGTCAATCGCCGAAAGCCTTACCAGCGGATTTGTTGAAACGCGCACTTCGTGACGGTAGAGGTCGAGGTCTATGTCCATGCAAGGAGTTTACAGGAGGTGACGGATGTTGTCAATTTTGATTGGAACCATTAAATGGATCAGCGGCGGTGCTTGTTCCCGCCGCTGACCTGTTGCCTGATGCTCGGACTTACTTTTCGGAGGAGTATCTCCGTGCATCTGCTACTCGCCGAACCATTCACTGATCTGATAAGGTGTGAACTGCACAGGAATGCTGGTTCGCTCACTATCGAGGTAAATTGCCATGCCTGCTTGCAGGTCAACGAGAGTTCGTTCGCTTGCAAAGTATTCAGCGAGGGTGTTGACTGATGCAGCTTCGATCATTGTGCGTTCGCTGAGATGGTACGAAGAGAGGTCAGAGCTCACGACGGGCGACAACGTCCGCTCACTTGCTAGGTATTCGGCAAGAGGGTTCACCAGAGTCCGTTCACTGAGGTGATAGGTGGCCAATCCGGCTTCTGCAGGGATCAATGTCCGTTCACTCTGGCGGTACATCTCCAAGCCGCTGACGCCAGTCACAGGTACGGCACTGGAATGCCATTCGCTCTGACGATATTGTAGGAAGGCATCCGCCGAAAGCGGCGCAAGGGCAACCTTCCCTGTATTCTCAGCGATATTCTGCGGGACATTGGGCGCCACATTGTTGGTCACTGTTGCGGAGGCGATGATTGCGGAAAGAGCAACGACAAGAGCGATGACAATCCCAGCCGTGATGAAAAGATTGAAACTGCGGTTCTGATTCAAAGTGGTGTTCATTTCGGTCTCCTTGATTGGCGGGGTTTGGTTTGATCGCCAATCTATGACCACAGTTTACGTATGCCCCGTCTTTGAGCGTTTATGTGAGCGTGTTTTCAGCGTGTATTTTGACGTTTTTGTGTGTTTTCCCGGAAATTCATCAAAAGCAAAACCGCCGCTGGTATTCAGCGGCGGGACAAGGGAAACATGATTATTCTCTACTTCATCAAGCATTAAGCCAGTAATCAGAAGAGGCATTGAAGGCAATGGACATATCATCCGCAAGAAGGTATTCGGTGAAGAGGGATGCGCTTTACGAATCTGCCAGAGTGCGTGACGCAGGTTGCCTCGTGCGGTTTCATCCAAAGAGTCGGGCCAGAACAGTTCTGCCAGCTTTTCGCGTCGGTGAGGAGTGCTCGCGCTCAAAATCAAATACGCAAAAAGAGATTGTGCGGGGCGCGATGTGATCGCGACAGGTTCCCGTCACTCTTTACTTCAAATTTACCAAGCAAACGAACTTCCAGCATCTCAATCCTTTGGCAAGAATTGAGACGAAGTATAGCATTTTGATGCAATAAATACAATTAATATAATAAAGAGGACCCGTTCATATCAACGAGTCCTCTTCTGAAATGTTAGATTGCGTTAATGCTACGAGCAAGATCGTATGAGATTTTGTCCCATCATCACTACTTGCCAAACCAGTTCTAAGTGCTGGCGTGAAGCAACACTTATTTAACCACCTTTACAGCACCTTCGCGCTGGATGTTGAAATGGTTTCTGGCGAAGGAATTTTTCTGCAATAGGTACACATTGACACTAAGTTCGATGTTGAATATGGCAAAGCCAACTGAGAATTTAAGGATGTCTACAGCCGGTTGTTCGGCATCGGTGACCACCAATCAGCAATTACTCATGCAGATATAGTCGGTCATTACTTTACAATTGTGAAGAGACACGCACTTAAAGCCCTCATGGTCGGCGGCAAGACCGAGGTCAATCCCAAACCTTCCGAAAAGGTCGCCAACTTCTTTAAGTGTTAACTCGTTCATCACGGGTCTGCAGTTCGCAGTTGCCAATCCACCCTGTGAAAACATGAGGCTGTTGACAAACTCGTAGTAGCTTTCCTCCGAGAGCTTCGCCAACGGACCCTCTTTAGTGTCACGCAGAGTCTGCAGATCGTCTGAACTGCGCGCAATCCAATCAGCGTCGCTTGAAATCAGCGCAAGATACTCTTCATCGGTTTTTGCCAATTTGCTTTTATCAATGGCTTGAATTTTCATGTTTTGACTCCTTTTTGTTTGTTTTGGGTCTCGTGAGATACCCGTTTCGGGGCCATAAGAGGCTCTTGCCGAAATAGGGGTAAACGCCGTTTGGCGGGTTACCAGACTTTATATTTCCATGTTCAAGATGTGGAGACTCTGCAGGTTATTAAGAATTGTGCAGGTATACTGTCACCTTGTGATCATTGTATGTCGGCACAACACCTGCTCCGTTTTATGTCAATTTCATTATAAAGCTATTTGAATAACTTTGCAATTTTGGGATTTATTTCACAAGGACTCGGCTCAGTGTCCGTGCGGCCTTTTACTTGACGGCGAGTATTGGTTATGCTTTCCAGAACTTCAGTATAACACTTTCGTGTTGTAGTCGCGTCCGCTGGAACAATTTGTCAGGTGACTTCACCTTACTCAACTCCTTCTTCCCATTGCTGCGATCATCTCTCGCTCCTTTTCTACTACGCCGCACTCTCACCCACCTCCTCTAACTCTGAACATCGAGCCAGCAGTCAGCAGAGTCGTTGAAGGCGATGGCTATATTATCCGCAAGCAGGTATTCAACTTTCGGCTTGGGGGGAAGCGCTTTACGAACTCTCCATAATGCATGGCGAAGATTATCTCTGGCTGTTTCTTCCAGTGAGTCGGGCCATAACATCCCTGCCAGCTTTTCCCTACGATGAGCTGTCCCTGCCTGCAAGATCAAGTACGCGAATAAAGATTGGGCCGGGCGCGAGGTGATCGCCACCGGTTTCCCGCCACTCAGTATTTCAAATTTGCCGAGCAATCGAACTTCAAGCATTCTATGGAGTAAAGTATAGCATTTAGGGTGGTCAAAGACAATCAGTTATACTGGGAAATTATGGGAAACAAACTCTGTCCCAAAGTCATCCTTGAAGGCACACGCCTGACGTTCAAAACAGAAATTGCGTTCGAATTGAATGAACACCCGCGCATCGTGGGACCACGCAAGTATCGTTATCACTCCCCATTGATCTCAGCGGGATGGTGCACGTTTACGAACTGTCCGTGGGGACGGGGACCGATCAACTTTGAGTCGCACGATGAATCACTCGCCATGGAAGTATATTCAACCTGGGCACGGATGTTCGAGCTGCAAAAATACTATTCATGGATTGTGGATCGTTTTCATATTTCCACACAAGTCTATCAAAAACAAACTTACAACAAAGATTATGATTTTCGCTGGTTGGAAGAAAGATTGTTGCCGCTAAATTTTAGGATTAGACCTCTTGCAAAAGTCACTTGTAGGTCAGGCTTGTCGCAGATCCCGCGTTAGCGGGGCAGCCTGACGCTCTCTTGAAATATGAGGTTCGGCGGGTTACAAACCCGCCCTACGAATACTTATGCAAGAGGTCTATTATCTTTTGCACGCGTTCACCAGAAAGCTTTGAAGCCGCGCGTGAAGAGAGATTGAAAGTCTCTGGGAACCCATCTCAATACGATGATCTAACTCCGTTCATTCGTGAGCAGGAGCTGATGCGCGAGTTGATCGAAAAATCCATGCTGCCAAGCTTTACATTGGAGATTTCTGATAACAATATTTCTACAGCAGTCGAACGTATCGCGGATTGGATGGAGGCCTCAGGTGGGCTGTATATGCCAGATTAAAGAGTAATTCATATAAAAAGAATGTGCATCCGCTCATATAGAAAAGAAATAAGGGCCATATGGAAACGATAGATTGGATTGAACTCATAATTGGGTTAGTTTTCGGTACCATTATGTTTATTCTTTGGAGACGAAATAAATCGAAACCAAAGATGTGGCCGCGTATTTTTGGAATTTGGGGAGGAGTGTACACGTTTGTTTTGTTCATGGTAGGAAGCATGATGCGAAGGCCAATAGCAGAATTCATAAACTACACAACAGAAAATTTCCTTTGGTCTCTCGGAATGGGTATATGGGTCTATTTTTGTGGTCGCATACTTGCCCGCCGTTTCCCAAATGAAAAGGATTATAATCACAAACGAAAGTGAGGTAAGAATGGCTGAAAAGACAACTCGACGCAAGCCTTTTGAGGATGAGATTCCTGAGGAAGTCCGTCAACACGTCCGCGCTGCGCGTGAGGAGATGCGCGAAAGCATCCAGGCATTCCTGCCGCTCGGATTCATAGAGCACAACAAGAAAGCACGCAAGGAAATGCTGCTTGCCTGGCGCAGCCTGATTGACTCCGCGCTGGAGAGAATTGACAAGAAAGAAGGGAAGGCATAGAAAACCCAACTGACCCGAAGGGTTTACGCGGCTCTACAAAGTTTGGCAAGAAACCTCACCTGCGTCCGGGCCGGTGTGCGCCAGGTGCAAGTGTCGGGACGTTCACTATGCGCCCAGCCCCCGGCGCTGGCAAAGAGTGCTAATCGCCGCCGGGGACGGCGGCTCGAGCGATAGCCTATTATCGCCAGGGGGAATGTCCGCGCGAGAAAAAAACCATCCACAACAAAGTCAGTACTGAGAAAATCCAGAATAAATAACCAAGCCTGATGTCTCCACTCTGATAGAGGAGCACGCCTCCGAACAGGAACGCGGCGAAGACGATGCCGCCTGTCAGGCGGTTGACCGCGCTTTCGAGATAATAGATTTGACGATTGACCTGCGGCGTGTTGACATTCAAATCGCCGCGTTCGATACGCGACAGGACGCGGCCTGTTTGCGAAGGCAAGGCAATCAACTCTTTGAATAAGTTGCCAATCTCATCCAGCCACGTCTCCCAATTGGACACCCCTTCGTCCGCGATCAATTTTTGCGCGTACGGCGCCATCTGACCCCACACGTTGAAATTCGGGTCAAGACCCGTGCACATCCCTGAAAGAATGCCGAGCGTGCGCCCCAACAGCAAAAGATTGTGCGGCAATTGGAATGGCATCTCATACATCAACCCACGGAACTGCATTCCAAACTGGCGCATCTCCCTGTGACGCACGTTGCGTAACTCGCTCATGGACATCCCCCAAAAGCGGTCGAACAACTGCGCCTCCGCTTGTTCGAGCAATTTCAGATCCGCGCTGGGGAGCAGAACGCCAACCGTTTGATATGCCGCAACGACTCGTGCGGGATTGCGCGTCCCAATTCCGATCAACACTTCGCGCAAGCCATCACGCAAATCTTCGGGCACGGTTCCGACCATGCCAAAATCCACGAATGTCAATCGCCAGGTCGCTTTTTCACCATCTGCACCAGGGATCGGCGTGACGAACAGATTGCCTGGGTGCGGGTCGGCATGGAAGAAGCCATCTTCGAATATTTGTTTGAGATACGCTTTGGACAAGACTTCGGCGACCTCGGCACGGTCAATGCCCGCGGCGGTGATCGCAGGGTAATCTGTGATCTTGATGGCATAAACATCTTCAAGCGTGAGCACGCGCTTCGTGGTTCGGCTCCACACGACGCGCGGCACATGGATATGCTTGCGTTCCTCAAAGTTCGCGCTGAAGGTTTCGGCGTTTTTACCTTCAGATAGATAATCAATTTCGCGATG
>Ga0247727_10010432_pt1 | contig 16467 bp, 15 predicted proteins | sample WisWelCaveWW1625_FD_202498 | JGI IMG/M metagenome (GOLD analysis project Ga0247727, IMG submission 202498) | Biofilm microbial communities from Wishing Well Cave, Virginia, United States - WW16-25 | ecosystem: Environmental > Aquatic > Deep subsurface > Groundwater > Cave microbial mat | place... | reverse complement strand
TGGTGATCGGCTTTTCAATAAAAATGTGTTTGTTGGCAGCGAGTGCCTTTTGGCCCAATTCAAAATGAACAATGGTGGGAACGGCAATATTGACCGCTTCGGTAGCTGCGGCGAGCTCATCAAAAGAATCAAATCGGCGAACGCCCAATTCGTTGGCGAGCGTTTGCGCTCGGGCCATATCGGTATCAAACACGCCGATCAAATGCGCGCCTTCGACTTCGCGATACAAACGCGCATGCAACTGACCGAGACGCCCGACGCCGGCGACGGCGACAGGAATGGATTGCATCTGTAAATCCCTCTGAGCCTAATGGATGTGTAATCGGTAAATATCCTTCCGGTGTGCGAAACGTAGCAAAAAAATTTTGTTCTCATCAAAAGAATAAACGAGGCGATAGTCCTTTTTCACCACCACCCGCCAAACGTCTTCATAGCCTTCAAGCTTTTTGATGCTCAATTGCGAGGCGAAAATATCATTTTGCAGGATTTGTGCCGCTTTCCATCCTGCTTCAGCTATCTCCCGCGGCAATTTTTTAACATCTTTTGAGAACGCTCTGGTCTTCTCAAGATTACGTCTAACTGGCAAAGTCTTCAAAACTCTTCACCTCCCTGGTGCGACCGGCAGCAACTTCCTTTAGAGCACTTTCCAATCCAGCAAGAAATTGGGGGTGATACAATCGCTCACGCCCAACGAGACGCTCTATCAATTTACCCATCGTTTGATACGCGTCAAGCAACTCGACAATCTGCTCGTCACTCAATCCATTGGCCCCAACAGTAAACTTGGAAAGACCACGTCGACTGACAGGAGAAAATCGCTTTTTTACTTTAGTTATCGGCATAATATCACCTCGCTATTGGTAGTAAATTTAAGATTCCAGGACAGAAGCATGGTCAATATACAAAATTCATCCCATGAAAGCAATATTTCCGCTTGACATCCCTGCGCGCCGATGCTATATTTTATCACATAAAAACCGAGGAAGCAATTATGCGTTACGGGCGATTTTACGCGTTGCCGTTATTATTTTTTCTTCTCGCCGGTTGTCGCAACACTGATCGGGCGATGGAGGAAATTCTGCGTCTGGAAGATCGGCGCGCACCGGCGGCGGAATTGGCAAACTTCGTTGCGTCTTCAAATCGCGCCGTTCAACGCCGCGCGGTTGTTGCGCTTGGAAGATTGCAGGATTCATCAGCCGTGCCGTTGCTCACACCGTTGTTAGAATCATCCGAGGCCGCGACGCGCACGGCGGTTGCTTTTGCGCTCGGCCAACTGGCGCGGCCGCAAACGACAAATACGATGCTGCGGCATTACGCCGGGGAAAAAGATCTTGAGGTTCGACTGGCGCTGATCGAGGCGGTGAGTAAAACGGCCAACGATTCAACCATGAACGTTATTAGCGATGCTTTGTTGAATTGGTTCACCGACCAAATTCCGATTGCGCGCGCCGAAGCCGCGTTGGCCGCGGCGCGATTGGCGCAGCGCGGTTTCAAGAAAATGGAATGGGGTGCGCCGCTCGCCGATTTGCTGAATGATAAAGACGAGGAAGTTCGCTGGCGCGCGGCGTATGCGTTGATGCGATTGTATTCCGGCGGCCAAATGAAACCGGATTCAATGGCGACGAAAAACTTGATTGCCGCGCTCAAAGATCGCAGCGCCCGCGTGCGGATGCAAACGGCGCGTGCGCTCGGCGCGATGAAGCCAGCCGCCGCATTAGAGCCGCTCACCGAGGCGACGAAAAACGATGCAGATTGGCGCGTGCGCGTGAATGCAACTGCCGCGCTGGGCAATCTCGACTTTTCGAATTTACCGGCACGACTGGCTTTAAATGACACCAGCGAGCATGTGCGACTCACGGCTATTCGCGCGCTTGGCACGGCGCTGTCGCGCAACGGCGTTTTACAAAACGTTCAGCCGGTACAAGAATTTTTGCGAGAGCGCTTGCAGAATAATGAATCAGGCTGGCGCGAGCAGGCTGCAGCCGCGTCGGTTCTGGCGCAAATTTTCAAGAAAGAGGCCATTGCCGAACTCGCGCAACACACAACGCAGCAGCATCCAACTTTTCGCAGCCGGTTGGCTGAGGCATTTGGCGTCACTGCCGCGATTGAGGCATTTCCTTATTTGGAAAAAATGGCGCGTGACTCCGCAACCAGCGTGCAGATTGCGGCGCTGGAAGCTTTGCCCAAATTGCCGGCAAGTGTAAAAGCGACGCCGATTTATCTTGAAGCGCTGCAAAGCGGCGATGCGGTGATGACGGCCATTGCGGCGCAAAATCTTGCCGCGGATAGCTTGCAGAGAAAAAATCATGCTGCCGCGATTATGGCGGCTTATCAAAAACTCAAACCACCGGTTGACGCCGAGGCGGCGCAGATGATTTTTTCAGCGTTGGCGCAATGCGGCGATCTGAAGGCGAAGCCCTTGCTGGAAGGAGCATTACAATTCCCCGACAAGCCTGTGGCGCGCGCCGCTGCTGAGGCGCTCAGAAAATTGACCGGCGAAGATTACAGCCAGCGCCTTCCGAAAGAGATCAAACCAACACAGGATTTCACCTACAGGGATATTCAGCAACTCGCCAACGCGCGGGCGATCATCCAAACCAACAAAGGCAATATCGAAATCACGTTTTATCCCGACGAAGCGCCATTGACAACGTTGAATTTTGTTCGACTCGCGCAGAAGGGTTATTTTGATGGCCTGCTTATTCATCGCGTCGTGCCGAATTTTGTGATTCAAACCGGCGATCCGCGCGGCGACGGCTGGGGCGGGCCGGGATATGCGATTCGCTCGGAATTTAGCCGGCTGCGTTATACGCGCGGCATGGTCGGCATGGCGAGTTCCGGAACGGACACCGAAGGCTCGCAATTTTTCATTACACATTCCGAGCAACCGCACCTCGACGGGAAATACACCATTTTTGCGCGCCTCAAGAGCGGCATGGAGGTTGTCGACGCGCTGCAGGTCGGCGATTGGATGGAAAAGGTGGCGATTCAGTTTTAACAAAAAAGCTTGTTGTATTCGGATTTTGCGAATCGTCCGGATATGTTTTTTAAAATTTAATTTCAAAGTGATTTGTAAGGAGGCCATGAAATTTCACCATTTGCTCTTTATTCTTCTTGCAGCTTTTCTCGTGCAAAACTGCAAAACGGCTTCGGACAATCCGGCCTCGAACTTCGGACACCCCCGATTCGACGCGTCGAAGTCCGATCCGAAAGCGATTCAAATTGCGGACGAAGTGATGGTGGCGCTGGGCGGGAAAGAGAATTATGATGCGATCCGCTATATTTCCTTTTATTTCGTCTCCACCAGAGGGGACACTCAGGTGACGAACTGGCGGCATGACTGGGATCGCCGGAACAATAACTATCGCGTTGAGGGCACGACGCGCGACGGCGATCATTTGCTCGCGGTATTCAATCTTGATACGAGAGCCGGTGTGGCTTTCAAAAACGGGAATAAAATGGACGCCGAGGAGAAGCTCCAAATTCTCAAACGCGCTTACGGGCGTTATATAAATGATACATTTTGGCTGCTGATGCCGTTCAAATTAAAAGACAGCGGCGCGGTGCTCCAATATGACGGCGCGCAGGAAATCAACGAGGTGCATTACGATGTTTTACGCCTCAGCTATGCCGACAGCGTCGGTTTAACGCCGCGCAATATTTATCGCGTGTTTGTCGATCCGGCGACGCGTCGCGTGCATCGCTGGGAATATTATGAAAAAGAAGGCGCCACGCCTGTCGCGAGCTGGTGGGAGAAATGGAACGAATACGGTGGCATCAAATTAGCCGAACAAAGAATCTTTGAAAATTCCAATCGCAAGCTTTTATTCACGAACATCGTCGTCGCGCGCGAGGTGGATGAGAGAATTTTTGAAGTGGCGGCAACTTCACAAGCAAAGATGTTTTAATTAGTTGCTGGTTGCTGGTCATAAGATACCCGTAACCAGCAACCAGCATCAAGCCACACGCCTTTTGATTTCCGCAATCACGTCTTCCAGCCAATCTTTATCGCGATACACATCGTGCGCATCGGTGTCGACGATCATCACCTGCTGCCGCTCAAAGATGCGTTTCACCCAGCGCTCGTAGTTAAGATTCAATTGCGCGAGATATTCCTTATCGAGGTTTCGCTCATAATCGCGGCCGCGCTGGCGAATGCGGCTGATCAGCGTCCATGTCGAGGCGCGCAGATAAACAAACAGACCCGGCGGGCGCAGGGACGACGAAATGGCCGTGTATAAATCCGCGTAACAGGCGTAATCCCGCGCCGGCATCAGGCCGCGCTCAAAAAGATTGCGCGCAAAAATCTCCGCGTCTTCGTAAATCGTGCGATCCTGCACGCAGGGCGCCGGCGTCGCCTGAATTTGCAGATGATCTTGCAGGCGCTCTTTCAGAAAAAAAATCTGCGATTGAAACGCCCATGCCGGCATGTCCTGATAAAAATCGGCGAGATAGGGATTGGCCACTTCCTTTTCAAAAAAACCCGTCCAGCCAAAACGCTCGACGAGCAGGCGGGTGAGCGTGGTTTTGCCGACGCCGATATTACCGGCAATCGCGACGAAAGAATTTTGCGGCATGGATAATTTCCGTTGCTTGTTGCCGGTCGCTCGTGGCTGTTTATTAACTGCAGCAACCAACGACCAGCAACCAGAGTAACTGAAAAAATTTGAAAAAGCAAGGGCTTTATGAGCAGAGCGCATGGCGCAGAGAGCAAAGCGAAACAGCTATGCGCCATGCGCTCTGCTCTATGCGCTGCCCGCCTGCAAACCTTTTTATAACTTGGCTGTCTATACAGGTGACTATGGACGAGAGGGAAACAAGATTGATTCGGCGCGCGCAGGAAGGCGACGGCGCGGCGTTCGAGGCGTTGGTGCAGATGCACGACCGGCAGGTTCTGAAGCTGGCGCGGCAGATGTTGAATAACCTGGAAGATGCGCAAGACGTTTATCAGGAAATCTTCCTCAAAGTTTTTCGCAGCCTGCCGTCGTTTCGTTTCGAGAGCGGTTTTTCGACGTGGCTGTATCGCATCGTCATCAACCAATGCATTAATTATCGCCAGTGGCGCAGCCGGCGGCGGTTTCTGTCATTCGATGCGCACCCAGGCGACGACGAAAAGCAAACGAGCTATTTGCCGCCGGACAAAAATCCCGATCCGGAAAGGGAAGCGCTGAGCCGGGAATTGAGCCGCGAGATTGCCTTGGCGATGGAATCGCTTTCGGACAAACAACGCGCCGTTTTTGTGCTGCGCCATTTTCACGATCAAAAATTGCAAGACATCGCCCGGACGCTGGGATGCGCCGAAGGCACGGTGAAAAATTATCTCTTCCGCGCCACGCAACACATGCAAGAGAAGCTTCGAGAATATCAACAGAGCTGATTGTTGGCAACGAAAAGGGAACCGCAACGAAATGTCATCATGGAAGGAACTTTTTTGCTACCAACGACTACCTTGAGTTTAAAAAGGATTCTTCCAGAATGACAGTCATGAATAGGATCCGAAGTCATTATGAAAAACTGCAATTACGTTAAAACTTTGTTGCCGCTTTTCGACAGCACAGAACTGACCGCGATCGAAAAACGTCAAATCGATGACCATCTCGTGGCCTGTCAAAACTGCTGCGAGGAATTGGCGGCGATTCGCGCCCTGCATGCGGACTTGCAACGCGCTGATACGTTCGAGCCGGGCGCGGCGATGCTGGCGGATTTGCGGCAGGGGCTGCGCCGGCGTTTGCGGCAGGAATCATTGCGCCCGAACTGGCAGGAAAAATTAGGCAATCTTTTGTTTGGCAATTTTCGGCCGGTGGCGCAGCTTGGTTTTACCGCGGCGCTGCTGCTCATCGGGGTCATCATCGGACGCCAATTTTTTGCGCCCGCCACGGCGCCGGCACAACAATTCGACATGCTCAGCTATCTGACGCCGGGCAAGCCGATCACGATTCCCAGCGGTTATCTCGCGCCGTCGATAGCCAATGTGCAAACGATCAGCTTCGATCCCAACACCAAAGAGGTGCAGGTGCAATACAGCATCGTGAACGACATCCAGGTCCGCGGCGACGTGGAGAACCCGCTGATTCGGCAGGCGCTCTCATATGCGCTGCAGGCTGAAGATCAACCGAGCCTGCGTTTGCGCGCGGTGAAAGCCATCGGCGAAAATTATGTTTCTACCCAATCGGCGCGGGATGATGAAATCACCGAGGCGCTGGCGCATGCGCTGGAGAATGACGACAACGCCGGCGTGCGCCTCAAAGCCGCGCAGGTGCTCAAGCAATTGCCGCTGAACAGCCTGGTGAAGAACACGCTGATTCGCGTGCTCATGCGCGATGAAAATTCCGCCGTGCGCATCGAAGCGATTGAAGCGCTCGGCAAGGAAAATCTGACGCTGGAGGAGCAGGCGATTTTTCACACGGCAGCTTCGGATACCAATGAATATGTTCGGCTGCAGGCCAAACGCCTGCTGGGCGGGCAACCAGACAAGCAGAATAAACTTTGAAATCTGCAACGAAAACGGAACCGCAACAAAATGTAGCCCAGACAGCTTGTCTGGAGCGCCGCAACGAAAACGGAACCGCGACGAAAAAATACTTTACGAATATTATGATCAGGAGAAAACCAATGAAAATGAAAACACAAAAATTTTTTGCGCTCCTCATGCTTATCGGCGCCGCAGGTTTTGCCCAAGACGTGCGGAAAGAGGGGCGTTATTATGTTTCCGAAATCAAACGCAATTTCAACGTCCCGGCAACGGGAACGTTGGAAATGGCCGAGATCACCGGCGACATCGATATCACCGTGTGGCCGAAGAATGAAGTACAAATTCTCGAACGGCTGCGCATGGACGTCTACACTGAAGAAGAAGCCAAGCGCGCGCTGGAAGACCGGAAAGCCTCGTACAGCCAAAGCGGCGATCGCATCATCGTGCGCGGCGAAGGCCGGCGTTCGCGTGAATCGCTGGAATCGAGTTTTCAAATTTCTCTGCCGGCCACGTTTAATCTCGATATTTCGACGAGCGGCGGCAATATTTCCGCGCGGCAGATTAAAGGCACCTCGCGTTTGCGCACCTCCGGCGGTGATGTGACGCTGCTCGAAATCGGCGGCACCGTGCGCGCCGTCACTTCCGGCGGCAACGTCACGGTTCGCGACGGTGACGGCGACATCGACGTTAAAACTTCCGGCGGCGATTTGGATTTGGAACGCATCAAAGGCGTGCTCATCGGCGCGACTTCCGGCGGCAACATCATGTTACGCGGCGCAACCAAAGACGTGCGTTTGCGGACCTCCGGTGGTGATGTCGAGATTATCGACACGGATGGCGCGGTGATTGCCAGCACCTCGGGCGGCAACGTGCGCGTCGAAAATGTGCGCGGCCGCGTGGAGGCGAGCACGTCCGGCGGCGATGTGATTTTGCGCAATATCAAACAGGAGGTGGAAGCCGCAACTTCCGGCGGCGACATCGATGCGGTGGGGCTCTTCGGCGCCTCGCGCTTGCGCACTTCCGGCGGCGATGTGCAATTGCGCGACGTGCAAGCGAGTGTCTCGGCAGCCACCTCCGGTGGTGATGTGGAGGTTGAGTTCACGCTGAAAGATTTTACGAAGCCCCATACCATCGATCTGAAAAGCAGCGGCGGCGAGATCATCCTCACGATTCCCGAGAAACTGCCGGCGACGATCAACGCGGAAATTCGCCTTGGCGATAGCCGGTGGGAAAGCCGCGAACGCTATGATATTTCGTCGGATTTTGCGCTCAAAATTTCGCGCGAAGATGATCGGCGTGAAGGCCGTTACATTCGCGGCGAAGGCCAGATCAACGGCGGCGGCGATTTGATTACGCTGATTACGAGCGCGGGCAATATCACCATTCGGAAGTCAGCGCGATAACAGCATTTCCCAACTGATAGAAACAACGCAACGGATAAAACATCGCTTTCATCCGTTGCGTTGTTTCTATCAGTTGAGACTTTATTAATCAGGAAGGAGTCAATTAAATATGTATCGCAAAAATTTTCGTTTCATCCTTTTTCTCCTTTTTATCCCTTTTGCGCTTTTTGCTCAGGAAGAACGGAGCGAAAAATCATTTGCGGTGAAACCGAACGGCTGGCTGGAATTGAAAGCGGATTTCGGCTCGGTCCAGGTGCGTTCGTGGCCGCAGAACGAGGTCAAGATCGAAGTGTTCAAATGGGTGGAAGGGCGTCAACGCCGCGGCGCCAAAGAGTTGTTTGAAGATTATGAAATTCGCTACAACCAGACTGAGCGCGGCGTTTCCGTGATCGCGGAAATGCGCGGCCAAAAATTCCGGCGCGGCAATGACGGTTTGCAAGTGGAGTTTCGCATCAACGTGCCGAAGCAATATAATCTCGATCTCAACACCTCCGGCGGCAGCATCGAAGTGGATGATTTGATCGGCGAAGTGCGCGTGAACACCAGCGGCGGCAGCATTGATTTGCGGCAGGCGAAGGGCAAGTTGTTCGCGCGCACCAGCGGCGGCGGCATCAACGTCGGCGAAGTGAGCGGCGACGTGGATGTTGAAACCTCGGGCGGTTCGATTGAAGTGGACGGCGCGGCCGGCAATTTGCGCGCGCACACCTCCGGCGGCGTGTCGCTGCGCGGCTTGCAGGGCAATGTCGACGCCAGCACTTCGGGCGGCTCGATGGACGCGGAAATTCTCAAGCAACTCGATGCACCGTGCGAGCTTTCCACCTCCGGCGGCGGCATCACGATTTACTTGAGCCGCGATCTCAAAGCCGATATTGACGCGTACACCTCCGGCGGCGAAGTTGACTGTGATTTGCCGATCACCGTGCAAGGCAAATTTGGCGAAGGCAAACTGCGCGGCAAACTCAACGGCGGCGGACCTTTGTTGACGCTGCGCACCAGCGGCGGGGATATTGAGTTGCGCAGCCGGTGACTTCGGAAAAAAGATAAAAAGAAAAAAGGCGAAAAAGAAAGTTTTACGCTGGAGTTTCTTTTCGGAGCAGCCGCACAAGCGATATGCCTGTGACGGAACTGAGAATAAGCCCACCGACTGCGACAGTCGCAAGATACGCGACAGCACCCCATAGCCTGCGGAGTGGCAGCGCGTCCGCAACCGCTGCCGCTCCCGCGGCCAGGGTCCATCCAAGCGCACTCGCCAATACCCACCCTCCGGCGTTGTGAAAGCGTGAACGCAGAATGAACGCTTGCCATATGCCAACGATAAACCCGCCGAGAGCTACGGAAACGTACAGGGAGTAGGTAAAATCCCACCCAGCCGCCTTTGCGATGTCCGCCGCAAGAAACGGCACTCCAAGTCCAGCGACGCACGACCAGAACCATGAAGCAGACCTGTGGAGCACGCCCCGTATGGCGCGTCCCTGCATGAGTCTGATGCCCGTTCCCATTCCGACACCAACGAGGGCTTGAGCGCCCCCAATGCCGGCGGCCTCTCCGGCGAGAGCCAGCGCGATGATAAATGGGACTCCGAGTGCCCAGCCCGTCCAAGTGGCGCGAACCCACTGACCAAAGAGCCGGTGGGAGCTGATGTCGAGCCCACTCATAGTCGATCCGTCCCGCGGTCTAAATTGAAATAGGCGCCACAACATGCAATTTCAATCTTGTTATCTGTTGACAAAACAGCAGAATTTTGTGAAAATTTTAAATCGAAAAATCAAGTCTTTTTTGAAGAACCGCCCGGGCGCTTTGCAAACATCGTTCACGCGATTGCGCTCAAGCGGTCGCTTGCTTCAATCCAGATCGGATTCGTCAACGCGTCGCAGGGCAAGGCCGGCTCCGGCAAGAACTCGCTGCCAGCGCTGCGCGCTTCACCGCGGAGGTAAAATTTCCCCGCAGGTAAATCGAGCGCCCGAGAATGTAAAAATTGAAACGGCTCAGCAAATTTTTCAGTTTCAAATAAAACTTGTTCGGTTTGATTTTGCAAATCACCGAGCCAGATAGTCACGCGTTTCAGCGCGCCAAACTCCGCGGAGCTCACGGCGTCAATCTGGAGACTACGCGGCGCTTCGCGGACGGTTTCGCCGAGTCGCGCGCGCCGGTCGCTTTCGCACACGATTTGCAAATCGAGCAGCGGGCCCGTCGTAATACACGCGCGCCCGCAACGCAATGCGGACATGAGTGCTGACAGCGAGAACGGTTCGTCAAGCAACACTGCCGTGCGCGTGCGGCCAAACAAATGCTGGCGGTGTTCGCGCATTTTGAGATGTGGAATTTCAACCTGCCGAAAGCGATTGAAATTGCCGTGCGCATCGTTGCCGGCAATCACGAATATTTTTTTCCCGCGCAATAGCAATTCCCGCCAGCGCGCCGCGCCCTCATTCATTCCGGCGAGTGAACCGTTCCAGATTTGCAGGCCGTTGAGGCGATCGTGTTGATAATCCGGCGATTCCCATTGGCCGCGGCGGAGCAGCAACCATTCGAGGAAAGGCGCCGGCACTTCCGGATGCGCGGCAAAAGCGAGCGCTTCGTCGTGTATTGGTGATGACGCCGGGGGTAGCGCAGACATCTTGTCTGCCGCAGGCAGGATGCCTGCGCTACTTTTCTCCCGTGCGTGAGGCATTGCTATTTGCGCGAGAATTTCTTGGATCGACAATTCCGGTGCGGTGCGCAACCAGCGTTCGGCGCTGTCGCCGCTGCCGGGTAAAAAATGCGGATGATTAAAAATCAGAAAGTGTATATTCCGGCCTCGCGAATTCCCCGCGGAAACTTCTTCGCCGGGGATGATCACGAAATTTTTATTTTGTTCATTTTGCTTTTTAATGCGTTCCAGCAACGCGCGCCATTTGCGCAACGCCGGATCGTTTTTGAGATAGTTCTCCGGCAAATCGTCGAGATCATACGAATGATCCGTGGCGGCGAAAAAACTCAATCCCTGTGCGGTTGCCAGCGCCGTCATCGCTTCCAGCGGCGCGCCAAATTCAACCTGATCGCTCGTGGCGTCGGTGTGGCAGTGCAGCTCGCCGTGGCGGAAATTCGGCAGCGTCGGCAAAGCTTCATTGGCAAAATAAATTTGCAGCGGTGCGTGGCTGGTGCCGATATAATTGTCATTGGAACAATGAAACTCTTTCTCATTGTTTTTATAAACAACTTCAATATTGATCTGTGCCACTCGGCCACGCCAGTCTTCGTGAATATCGATATAAAAAATTTTCCACCAAACCGGTGCGTCGATGCGCGCGCCAGAGCGCAACAGAGAAAAAGTTTCAACTTTTTGTTGAACACAACTTATCGTTGCATTGACCTGTTGCAATACGATGGGGAAACGATTCGCGTCCTTGATCAGCAATAAAACCGGCAACGGTTGCCCCGGCGCAATGCGATGCGGCGCATCCGCGACGATCTCCGGTCGGCGATAAAACAACCGGCTGGGAATGAATTTGAAACGGTAATGAATTTCGGCGTAGAGCCAGAGGGGAATAAAGAAGAAGGGGAGAAGGGGAGAGAGGGAGAATGGGGGAGCGGGCGCCATTCTATTTTTTCTTTCTGCTGTTTCGGATGCGGACAAGCTGGTTGGTGTAATCAACTTCCAATTTTTTATTTGCGAGCAACGCCGCGCCAATCAATGTATCGCTGGAGTTGGAAACGAGAACTTTTACTAAAAGTTTTTTATCGTCGAAAATAATCTGCCCCCAAAAAACATCCTTTGCCACAATACTCCCATCTCCCAACTCCCAACTCAAACTTTTGGCTGTGCGAGAAAGTCAAATCAAGCTTCTCGATTTCCGCAATGGAAACGCATAAGTCTCCGCTAAAGCCCGTATCCACGATCGTAGAAAGTGTAAATCGGCGTTCGGCTTTATCTAAAAGCGCAGCCGGAACTCGAGCTTGGAGATTATCATCGACGTGTCCCTTGATCATAGCAAAGTCAGATGGCCTTTCATTGAAAATGCCGCCGGATAGCCGATACGGGCAAGATAAAATATCGCCTGCGGATATTGTTTTTGGGCCTTTAGCAATGCGCGCGTAGAGTCTCGATCAACGAAATAATCACCGCTATCCACTTCAATCGCCACGAACTCGTTTTTATGCGCGGGCTCTAACTGCGTCTTCAGTTTTTGATATCGCTTTTCTCCAAGACTGACGAGCTCGGTTGTTGAGTATTTGGGACGCGCTTTGGCTTTTATGGCCTGTAGTTTCCGTCTTTCCTTCGCAAAAGATATTCCTGCCATGAAGATCACCTGCCTTTCATTGCCTAATTAAACTGCACTAAATTAAACATTAAACAATAACTTGCAAAAACGCAACAGCAATTTTCATAATTTTTCTTCAACCCGTTTTATTTTCCCTAAAAAATTCCAGCGGTATTGCACGCCTTTCCAGCGCACGGTTGCGGGCAAGAGCACGGTGGGGGCAAAAAGAAAACTGTAGAAAAAATAGTACATTTCAAAAAGCGGAAAAACTTTCAGCAAATCCTTGCGCTCGAGCCGGGCGGTGGTTTTCCAGAGCAATAAAAAATCGCTGCTCAATAATGTGAGCAGGCAAATGAACGCCAGCGGCATCGAAATAAACCACGCGGCAATACACGCCAGATGGCCGAGGAAAGCAATGAGCATAAATATTCCGGCGAGCATGCCGGCTTCTTTGCCACCGGCGGCCCAGCGTTGGCGTTGTTCGTAAAATTCGCGCCAGCCGCGCGCGGGTTTGCTGATCATCGTGGTGCGAGCATCAATCGGAAAAATGACGCGCCTCTTGGTTTGTTCAGCGATCGCGCGCATGAGCGCAAAATCTTCGATGATGCTGAAGCCGATTTTTTCGTAGCCGCCGACGGCATCATAAGCGGCACGGCGAAAAGCAAAATTGTTACCGATGATTGACAGCGGTTTGCCGAGCCCTGCCGCGCCAGCGCCGACGGCGAGCAGATAAATCCAATCGAGCGTTTGGATTTTTGCGAACATTGAATTATTTTGCTCGCGTGGCGCGAGCAGCGTGAATCCGCCCAACAGTCCGACTTCGGGCGTGAAATAGCCGACCATCTGGGAAATCCAACTCGGCGGCGGCTGGCAATCCGCGTCCGTCATGAGAATAATCTCGCCGCGCGCGTGCGCCATGCCTTGACAGAGCGCGCCGGCTTTGCCCGACATGTTTTCGAGCCGTTGGGTGATTGAAATGACGCGCACGTTTGAATGCGCACGCGCAAAATTTTCTGCTAGCTCGCGCGTGCGATCCGTCGAGCGATCATCCACAACGATGACTTCAAATTTATCGGCGGGATATTCTGAGCGTGAGATGCATTGCAAACAGGCGGGCAAGCTTTTTTCTTCATTGCGTGCGGCAATTAAGACGCTGACGAACGGTTGATTGGAAGTTTGCGCATAATTCCGGTGCTGGATTCCATAAAATAAAAGCAGCGCGGCGAGCGCGTAAAGCGTGATGATCAACGCAATGATTAACATGGAAAAACGCAACATGAATGTTGCGCCACAATATTTTGGCGAGCGGCAAAATTCTCACCGCGCCAGTTGAAGCGGGCGAATTGGCCGCGCGCGGCGAAGTAAACCACGTAAAACGGATGCAGCAACGCGGCGAGGGGGAAAACGGTGAAAAGTTTTTTCTCGCTGAAGATTGCGGCGGCGCGCCGCAAATAAAAGAACTCGCCGGTCGCTTTAACCGAAATGGTGATCAGCGTTGGAATAAAAAAATTCCAACCGGCAATCAGGATGGAAAACAGTCCGGCGCCGATTAACAAATTGAGCACAAAAAACAGCGCGAGCGACAGCGTCAGCAGCGGCGCGTAATGCAGGCTTTTCGAGGCATAACGGGTGCGCTGCGATTGAAATTCGCGCCACGAAATGGGCGGACGCACGGGCGCGTGCGTTGCGGGGTGAGCGGCGTAATGAATTTTGCCAATGCGGGCGGCGCGCATTTTGTGCAGCAACAAGTCGTCGTCGCCGGAAATCCAGTGGGCGATGCCGTCGAAGCCGCCGATGCGAAAATAGGCCTCGCGTCGATACGCCAGGTTGCTGCCGGTGCAGGTCAACGGCCGGCCATGACCGATGCCGCCGGCGGCAACCGCGGCATGGGAAAAATATTCGAGCGCGAGAATTTTTTGCCAGAACGTGGCGCGCGGCGCATACGGCGAATAACCGCAAACCATCGCTACATTCGGCGTGAAAGCGCGCGCCATTTCCTGAACCCACTGCGGGCCGGGCTCGGCGTCGGCGTCGGTGAGCAAAATAATCTCGCCGGCGGTGCGCCGAATCGCCGTGTCGATGGCGCGTTTTTTGGGCGCAAAATGCGGGAGCGTGTCGTCAATGCGAAGTGGAATTATATTGAAATGCGCGGCGGCAAACGCTGTGATCAGCTCGCCGGTGCGATCGGTGGAGCGATCATCGACGAGACAGATTTCCAATTTGCCGGCGGGATAATCCTGTTGCGCGAACGCCCGCAAAAGTCGCGGCAAACGCTGCTCTTCATTTCTGGCGCAGACGATGAGCGAGACGGTGAGGAAATCGCGAGACGGAGATTTCGACAATTTTTTAAGACGCTGCAGGCCAACGCCGAGCCAGAGTAATATGCTCAGATAAAAAAAAATAAGTATGAAAAGTAAAAGGTTCATGCCCAATAGGAAAAATAATCGCAACCGCGAAAATTGTCATACCACAAAGGCACAAAGAAAAACCAAAACTTTGTGTTCTTTGTGCCTTTGTGGTGGGATGTGTTTGTAGTCGTACTGCGGTATAATTTAAATTTCAAAAATCCGCGCGCACTGAAAACGCGGCGCGGCGCTGGGTTTTATTGCGATCGCGAATGAAATCGGCGTTGTGGCGGCGCTCCCACGCCAGCTCCACTTTCAAATAAATATCGCGCCGCAGTTGATCTTCGACTTGAAATTGATACGACGTCGAGTTGATCGTCATGCCGGCGAGAAAACCTTTGGCATTGCCGTCTTCCGGAAGATGCGCGCGAAAAATCTCGCCGCGGCCTTTGCGCTGAAAACTAAGCTGCGAAACAAAACGCAAATCGCGATGCGGCTGAAACGCGGCCTGCAAAGTGAAACGATCCGCATTCGGCCCGAAGCGCGCGCCGAGACCCTCGCCGTCCTGCTCGTAGATATTGACGGAATCATGATGGGTGTAAACGAACGGATCGACACGGGTGTATTCCAAACGCAGCTCGCCGCTGCGCCAGCCGAACGGTTGCGCCCAATACCAGCCGCCAAGATAGGCGAGTTTATTGCCCCAATACGTGCCGAGGGGAAATTCCAGGCTGAGATCGTCGATAAAAATTTCGCCGTAAAATTTCTGGCCGCGCCATGGGAAGGCGGTGAAATCAATGGAAAGCGTGTTGTTGTCTTTATCGCCGAGCAAATGTTCGGCGGCGTGATAGAGCATGAGCGGATTGAGATACTCAAACTCCGTGCCGCGATTGCCGTAAATCACCGATTCGCCGACGCCGATGAACAGACGCGAATGTGCGGCAACTTCTAGGCGATGCGCGGCGAGAAATTTTCTTTGGGCGGCGCGCAATTTGGCATGAACAAAGGTGAAACGAAATTTCCGCCAGCGCCGGTCGAGCTTGAGCAAATTCACAGGTTCATTTTCCTGCGACAGGGTGAGCTGGGTGAGCGGGCTGATATTCCACGCGAGCTGATTGCGTCCGGCCTCCAGCTCAAACCACGGCAGACGCAGGCGAAAATAGGCAACGGCTTTTTCACGAAACGCGGAGGAGCCGGAGAGGACGACGGGCAATCCCGCGCCGGGCGTTAAATTTTCCAGACTGTCTTTGGCGCCGCGCTCAAGAATGTTGCTGAGATCAATGGCGGCGAGCAAACGGGGATGCAGCATGACACGCATGCGAACACCGGCACGGGTTTGCGAGATATTCGCTTCGCCGCTTTCCCATGCGCCGCGACGAAATTCAAACCGCTGGTGCGCAAACAGATCGGCAAAAAGCTGCGTGTCCATTTCTTCGTAGCGGATGAAATGTCGCTCGGCGCGCGGCGGCTTCGGCGCGCCAATGGCGGGATCGGTAAATTCGGCGAGATATTGTTGCAGCAAATTCTCATCGGCGCGTGAAAGCGAGAGCGAATCGGTTTTTGCGTTCGCTAAAATTTTGCAAACCTGCTGACGCGAAAGCGGCAAAACGTGCAGATCGAGCGCATGCTGCGGCAGCAACGCGACGAGCTTTTCCACGAAGGGATAAACCGGATGCTCGAGTGAAATCGTGGCGGAGGCGGAGAGTGTCGAATCGGATTTATCAGATTGCGCATACAAAAGGAAATTGAGTGCGAGTAAAAAAAAGCCGGTGCAGATCGGCAACCGTTTTTTATCCGTGAAAATCCGCGTCATCCGCGTCATCCGTGTCATCCGTGTTCAAAGATTTTTTCTACCTTGCACCCAACATTAAACAAAAAGCCCGATGCCCTGATTGCAATTGCGGCACATGTCAATCGTTTCGCGCCGGTTCAGGAGAGTGTCGCGAAAATTTTCGGCGGCTTCCGATTTCCAGATCGCGGCGAAATTCGGCGCGGTTTTCATATCG
>Ga0247727_10010431_pt1 | contig 16467 bp, 12 predicted proteins | sample WisWelCaveWW1625_FD_202498 | JGI IMG/M metagenome (GOLD analysis project Ga0247727, IMG submission 202498) | Biofilm microbial communities from Wishing Well Cave, Virginia, United States - WW16-25 | ecosystem: Environmental > Aquatic > Deep subsurface > Groundwater > Cave microbial mat | place... | reverse complement strand
CTCGGTCTCGCCCGGGAAGCCGACGATGACGTCGGCGCCGATCCCGGCGTCCGGAACCGCCCCGGCGAGCGCCTCGACGGCGCGCGCGTAGTCGGCGGTCCGGTAGTTGCGCCGCATGCGCGCCAGCACCGTGTCGCAGCCGCTCTGCAGCGGCACCTGCGCGTGCCGCGCGAGGCGGCCGCCCGATTCCGCCAGCAGCCGGACGATCGCCGGCGTCACCGTCCGCGGCTCGAGCGAGTTGAGCCGCAGCCGCGCCGGGCCCGCCGCCGCGAGCGCCTCCGGCAGCAGATCGTGCAGGCGGCGCGCCGGGGTCAGGTCGCACCCCCAGCCGCCGGTGTTGACGCCGGTGAAGACGATCTCGCGATAGCCTGCGGCGGCCAGCCCGGCGATGCGGCGCAGCACCTCGCCCGGCGCGAGGCTGCGGCTGTCGCCGCGCACCGAGGGGATCACGCAGTACGAGCAACGCAGATCGCAGCCGTCCTGGATCTTGAGGAAGGCGCGGGTGCGATCGCTCTCGGCGGGGTCGCAGGCCTCTGTCGCGCCGAAGCGGCCGAGGTCGATCGGGCCCGCCGCCGCCTCGCCCGGCGTCTCCGCCGGCGGGGCCGCCAGCCCGAGCGCCTCCGCGGCGAGGGCGGCGACCCGTCCCGCCTGGTCGCGCATCCCGACCACGTGATCGACACCCGGCAGGGACGCGAGAGCATCGCCGTCGCGCTCGGCGTAGCAGCCGGTGACGATCAGCGTCGCCCCGGGATTCGCGCGCCGCAACCGGCGGGCCAGTTGGCGCGCCTCGCGATCGGCACCGGAGGTGACGGTGCAGGTGTTCAGGACGACGAGGTCCGCGGGCGCACCGGCGCCGCGGTGGCGCCGCGCGGCGCCGGGCGGCTGCGCGATGCCCTGCGCGCGGTCCGCCTCAGGCGCGCGTCGCAGACCGAGGCCCCGCAGCCGCGCCTCGAGCGCGCCGGAATCGGCCTGATTCAGCTTGCAGCCGAGAGTCAGGATGCGATAGGTCGGCATTGGAATGATGGCGGCCCGGCGCGCGCCGCCGCGCCGGCGCCGCGCTCCCTCAGGCGCCGCCGGCCGCGCCGCCCTTGCGGGCGCGGTTCTTGTCGATCACCTTGCGCGCCATGTCGCCCTTGTGGCGCCGCAGGCGCGTGCGCAGGCCGGGATCGCCGATCGCGAGGATCTGCGCCGCCAGGATGGCGGCGTTGTGCGCCCCCGGCTTGCCGATGGCGACGGTGGCGACCGGGACGCCGCCCGGCATCTGCACCGTCGACAGCAGGGCGTCGAGCCCCTGCAGCGCCGACGACGCCAGCGGGACGCCGATGACCGGCAGCGTCGTGTGCGCCGCGACCACGCCGGCGAGGTGCGCCGCGTGACCGGCGCCGAGGATGGCGACGCCGAAGCCGTTCTTCTCCAGGCCGGCGGCGAGGCGCGCGGTCTCGTGCGGCGTCCTGTGGGCGCTGGTCACGTCGATCTCGTAGGGGATGCCGAAGGAGGCGAGCGTCTTCGCGGCCACCTCCATCACCGGCAGGTCGCTGTCGCTGCCCATCGCGATCCAGACCTTGAGCGGCGCCTGTCCGCCCCGCCGGCTGGCGGCCTTCGTTTTCTTCCTCGCCTGTGCCACGGTCGCTCCCCCGCGTGTGCCGTCGGGAAGCGCGGATTATAGCAGGGGGAGGCGATGGCGCAGGCGATGGGGGGACGGTGGCGCGGGACCATCGCGGTGGACACCGGCGGAGGGCTCGACGCGCGGGCGCGCGCCGCGGTGATCGGGTGGCGGCCTTCAGGCGGTGACGGCGGGTCGGAGCGGTTCCTCGCAGCCGCAGCGCTCGAGACGGCGGTTGCAGGCGAAGCAGTAGCCGTTCTCGGCGAAGAAATCGGCCATCTCCTCCTGCCAGGCGTCGATGAACCCGACCTTCTCGTAGTCGTTCATCGGGCTCAACTCCATCAGGAGGCGGATGTTCTCGCGCGATTGATGGTAGGCGCGCAGGAGATCGAAGATGGGGAGGTGCCGTTTGTGGGTGTTGGCCACGAGCAACCCTCGGTCGAGATACCGGGGGATTCTACTCAATCGGCCGCCCGGGGGCAGGTCCGACGGCGGCGGAAAGCGGCATTTTCACCGCGCCGCGCATCCCCGTGCCGCATTACGAAACCCCACCCCTCCACCCGGCCGCCTCGCGCTCGACGGCGATCCGGGCGATGTCGAGCCGGCGCTGGCACCCTGCGAAGCGGATCGCCTCGACCGCCGCGTAGCACCGTCGGGTCGCGGCGCCGAAGCCGGCGCCCCGCGCCGTGACCGTCAGCACGCGGCCGCCGGCCGTCACCAGGGCGCCACCCTGGCTGCGCGTGGCGGCATGGAAGACCTTCACCTCCGGCATGCCGGCGGCGGCCGCGAGCCCCTCGATCGGCGTACCGGTCGCCGGGGAGCCCGGATAGCCGGGCGCCGCGAGCACGACGCAGACCGCGCCGCCCGGATGCCAGGCGACGCCCGCCTCCCCGAGCCGGCCCGCCATCGTGGCCTGCAGCGCCGGCACGAGGTCGCTCCGCAGGCGCATGGCGATCAGCTCCGCCTCGGGATCGCCGAAGCGCGCGTTGTACTCCAGTACTCGAGGTCCGCCGCGGGTCAGCATCAGGCCGCTGTACAGGCATCCCAGGTAGGGCCGGCCTTCGCGCAGGAGCCCGCGCACCGTCGGCTCGACGACGCGCTCCATGATCAGCCGCTCCATCGCGGCGTCGACCAGGACCGACGGGGAGTACCCGCCCATCCCGCCGGTGTTCGGCCCGCGATCGCCGTCGAGGAGGCGCTTGTAGTCCTGGCAGGTGGTCAGCGGCAGCGCCCGCTCGCCGTCGCACAGCGCGAAGAACGACACCTCGGGCCCCTCGAGGCAGTCCTCGATCACGACCCGGTCGCCGGCGGCGCCGAAGCGGCGTTCGACGAACAGCGCCTCCACCGCGCTTTCCGCGTCGCGCCGGTCGGCGGCGACGAACACCCCCTTGCCCGCCGCCAGGCCGTCCGCCTTGAGCACCACCGGGCCGTCGCGCCGGCGGGCGAGGATGGCGCGCGCCTCGGCGGCGCTCGCGGCGATGTCGTGCGCCGCGGTCGGGATGCCGTGGCGGCGCATGAACTCCTTCGCGAAGACCTTGCTCGATTCGATCGCGGCGGCGGCGCGCGTCGCCCCGAAGAGCGGCATGCCGCGGCGCGCGAACTCGTCGGCGATGCCGGCCGCCAGCGCCGCCTCCGGCCCGACGACGGTCAGGTCCGCGCCGCGCGCCGCGGCGAGATCCGCCATGGCAGCGGGCGCCGCCGGATCGCCGGCGACGCAGGTGGCGTCGAGCGCGATGCCGGCGTTCCCGGGCGCGCACAGCACCTCCGTGACGCCGGCCCCCTGGCGGATCTTCCAGGCCAGCGCGTGCTCGCGTGCCCCGCCGCCGACGATCAGCACCTTCATGGGACGCCATTCTAGCCGCGTGGTGGCCGGCGCGCGCGGGCCGTTTGCCGGCCTCGGGCGGGGCGGCCTGCCGGCGGGGCCGCGCCCCCTGGTTGCTGGCGACACCGCGACCGGGACGGCTATGATGGCCGGGACACGGCGGCGCGCGCGCCCTTCCCGGGTGCCCGCCCCGGCCGATCACCCACGGAGGCCGGCGTGAATCTTCGGCGTTTCGCGGTCGTTGTGTTCGCGGCGCTCGCCCTTCTCGTCGTCGGCGCCGTCGTGGCCCGCGCGCAGGAAACGGCGCCGCCCGCAGTCGCCGCCCCGCCCGCGGCGGCCGACGCGCCTCCGGCGCTCGTCGACAATCCGCTGGGTCCGGTGCCGCCCGACGAGCCGCGCACCGAGGCATACGCCCACGGCGGCTACGCGCTCTTCCTCGCCAACATGGCGTTCTCGCTGGCCCTCCTGGCGGCGATCCTGGCGAGCGGCCTGTCGGCCTGGATGCAGCGCCTGGCCGAGAGGGTCACCGGCCGGCAGAATCTCAAAGGGGCGGTGTACGTCGTCCTGTTCACCCTCGTCGGTTTCGTCGCCGGGCTGCCTCTCGAGATCTACGGCGGCTTCGTGCGCGAGAAGCAATACGGCTTCATGAACCAGACCTTCGGCGCCTGGATGGGCGACCAGGGCAAGGCGCTCCTCGTCTCGGTCATCGTGCAGGCGATCTTCTTCCCGCTCCTCTACCTCGTCATCCGCCGTCTGGGCCGCGCCTGGTGGCTGCCCGGGGCGGCCCTGGCGATCGCCTTCGTCATCGTCGGGCAGGTGGTGGCACCGGTGTTCATCGCGCCGCTGTTCAACACCTTCACGCCCCTCCAGGACGCGACGCTGCGTCGGGAGATCCTCGACCTGGCGCACACGCAGGGGATCCCCGCCGGCGAGGTCTATCAGGTGGATGCCAGCCGCCAGTCGGAGCACACCAACGCGTACGTCGCCGGCGTGCTCGGAACCCAGCGCATCGTCCTGTACGACACTCTCCTGAAGCGCTTCACGCCGCGCGAGATCCGCTTCGTCATGGGGCACGAGATGGGGCACTACGTCCTGAACCACGTCTGGAAGACGGTGGCGTTCCTCGCGGTCATCATCGTGCTGGGTCTGTGGCTCGTGGATCTCTGGGCGCGGCGGATCATCCGGGCGCGGCCGGCGTGGCGCGTCGGCGGCCTCGAGCAGCCGGCGTCGCTGCCGCTCCTCCTCATGGTGATGAGCGTCGTCTTCCTGGCGGCGCGGCCGGTCATCTCGGCCTACAGCCGCTGGCAGGAGCGCTCCTCCGACCGCTTCGGGCTCGAGCTGGTGCGCGACCCCGAGGCGGCCGCCTCGACCTTCCGCAAATTTGCCATCCACGATCTCTCCGAGCTGAACGTCAACCCCGTGATCGAGACGGTGCTGTTCACGCACCCGAGCGGGGCGAACCGCATCCGCTTCGCGCAGGAGTGGGCGGCGGCGCACGGCGTCGCGGCTCCGGCGGCCGGCGGCGAGGCTGCGGCGCCCGGTGGTGACGCCGGTGGCGCCCACTAGACTCCTCGGAATGCGGGTCGTGGCGGCGCTGCTGGCCGCCGCGGCCGTCGCGCTGTGCGGCGCCGGCTCCGAGCCGGCTGCCGGGGCCGTCTGCGATGGGGTCGCGCCGGTGGCGGGGACGGATCTGACCGGGTTCGCCGTCGTGACCGGCCTCGCCGGCCGGCCGCTCCTGGCGACCGCCCCGCAAGGCGACGCCGGCAGGATCTTCATCGTCGAGCAGGACGGGCCGATCCGCATCCACCGGCACGGCGATCCGCCCGGCGTCACCAGCGTCTTCCTCGATCTGACCACCCGGGTCCTGTCGACGTACAACGAGATGGGATTGCTCGGCCTGACCTTCGATCCCGACTACGCGCAGAACGGGCTGTTCTACGTGAACTACACCGAAGGGCCCCTCTTCGGCCCCTGGTTCACGGTCGTGGCGCGGTATGCGCGGTCGGCCGCCGACCCCGACACCGCCGACCCCGCGAGCGAGGTGCGGCTCCTGAGATTTCAGCAGCCTCAAGTGAATCACAACGGCGGGCAACTGCTGTTCGGGCCCGACGGATATCTCTACATCGGCACGGGCGACGGCGGCGGCATGAACGACAACCACGGCACGTGCGGCAACGGCCAGGACCGCTCGACCCTGCTCGGCAAGATGCTGCGCATCGACGTGCGCGGGATCGATCCGGCGGGTGTGGCGCCGGACTGCGGCGGCGCGGGGGCGCAGTACCAGGTCCCCTCGACAAACCCGTTCGCGCTCGCCGGGGACGCGGACTGCGGCGAGATCTTCGCGTTCGGGTTGCGCAACCCCTGGCGCGCGGCGTTCGACGCGGCGACCGGCGACCTGTTCGTCGCCGACGTCGGGCAGAATTGCCGCGAGGAGATCGACGCCCTGCCCCTCGCGGCCGCCCTTGGCGCGAACTTCGGCTGGCGCGCGATGGAGGGCAGCGCCTGCTTCTCGACGGTGATGCCGTCGAACTGCGACCCGGCGCCGGTCGCGTGCGCCGGGTCGCCGCCGTGCAACGACCCGTCGCTGGTCCTGCCGATCGTCGAGTACCTGCACGCCGCGGGCGCCTGCTCGGTGACCGGCGGGCCGGTCTACCGCGGCTGCCAGACGCCCGACCTCGCCGGGACCTACTTCTACGGCGACTACTGCGCCGGCTTCGTGCGGACGCTCCGGCTGGTCGGGGGCGCCGCCGTGGACATGATCGACCGCACCGCGCGGGTCGATCCGGGCGGCAACCTGGCCTCGGGACTGACCAGCTTCGGCACCGACGGCCGCGGCGAGATCTACGTCGTCCATCGCAGCGGGTTCGTCGGCCGGCTCGGTCCGCCGTTCACCGCGCTCGAGGTCTCCGGCCCCGGCGCCGGCACGGCGTTCCAGGTCGGCGGCCCGTCATGGACCTGGGAGGATCTCCCGCGGTCGACCGGCCGCGAGGTCGCGCGCTATCGCCTCTACCGCGGCACGCCGGGGGGCGGGTTCACCTGCCTCGCCACCTCCGTGTCTCCCGACCTCCCGGGCGGCGACGCGGAGGATCCTCCTCCGGGCGGGATGTTCGCGTACGTCGTGACGGCGGTCGCGGCGACGGGGGAGGAGACGCGGCCCGGCATCCAGGGCACCGCCTTCCTCCCAGCCGGGTGTTCCTGACCATGGTGGTGCGCAGCTTGTTGATGGCCGCGGCCTAAATAGCTGTAAAAAGACAGGTTATGGGCGCCCGCCGGGTTGCCCGGCAGGCCCGGCCCCCGGGGTGGGTGGTTTCCCTGGAGAGGCCGGAAGGCGATCAACAAGCTGCGCACCACCATGATGGAAGCGCTGCCGCAGGGACGGTGAGGCGACGGGGCACATGGCCGCCGGCGCCGCGAACCACCTCCTCCGCCCCCGCGCCACGACGTCGTAGAGCGCGTCGCCGGCGGCGCGCGGCACGAGGCCGCCGAGCCGGGCGGCGATCGTCCACCAGCCGCCGAGCGCCCCGAGAATGAACCGCACCGCCGCGGATCGCGTCAGGATGCGGCCGTCACCGGTGAGCACCACCAGGCTGTCGGGAAGATCGCGCCGCTGCGCCTCGTCGAGGCGTTGCTGGAGCAGCCCCGCCTGCAGCGGCGCGAAGCGGAACGCCTCGCCGCGGGGATCCTCGGCGACGACGAAGCGGACGGCGCGGTGGCACAGGCCGCAGGCGCCATCGTAGAAGAGCGTCGCCGGGGTCGCGCCACGCCGCCGGGGGACCCACGCCGGGTCGAACCCGAACAGGAGCGCCACGAGGAACGCGGCCGCCTCGGTCGCGGCGCAAGGGGTGGCCGGATCGGGGATTGTCGCAGCGCTCCCGCCGACGAGCAGAAGGCCCGCCACGCCGCCCGCGCCCGCGCCGATCAACCTTGCTGCCTGCAGGAGACCAGCGCCGACGAAGACCCCGGCGCGCGACCGCGGGATGAGCGCCGCGATCGGCAGCGCGATGGCCAGCGCGCCGGCGATGACCCTGCCGGTGTCGACGCCGTCGGTCCGCGGTCCGGCGAACGCGCGCGACGCCGCCACGACCTGCGCGCCGGCGAGGACGATCCAGACGGCGTGCCACCAGCCGCGGCCCGGCGTCCACTCGACCGAGGGGTCGGGCCGGCCGCGCGCCGCCCATGATCCATAGGGGGCCGGCGGGGTCGCCAGGTGCGCGAGGAGGACACCGGCGATCGCCAGACCGCCGGCGCCCGGGGCGGCGAGACGGGCCGCCGTCAAGAGCGTCGCGGCGGCGATCACCGTCACCGCCGAGGCGCGATCGCCGGCGCCGGCGGCGAAGAGAAGCGCGGCGACGACGCCGGTGAGGGCCAGGCCGACGGCCGCGGCGCCGGCGCCGCCGCCCGCGCCGGGAGCAGCCGGCGTCGCGCCGGCGCCGGTGCGCCACGCGCCGGCGGCCACCGCCGCGAACCAGGCGGCGAGTCCCATCCCGAGAAGCGCGCGCACCAGGCTGTACTGCCCGCCGGTCCACCACGGCCGCGGCGGGGCCGGAGGGGGCGGCGTCGGGATGTCGGTCGTGGGGTCGCTCATCGGGGGCGCGCGCGCCGCGGCGGGCTGTGCGGCGCGGCATCGCGATGGTAGCACGGCGTCCGGCCCGCCACCCGGCCGCCGGCGGCGTGGTAACATCGCCGCCCCGCCCGGTGGATCGAGGAGACTCGCATGAGACGACCCGGAAAAACCCGCCGCCGGGCGGCGCTCATCCTGGCAGTCCTGGCGGCCGCGATCGGTGCCGTGCGCGCCGACGACGAGTTCGACATCAGGCTGATCCGGCCGATCGTCACGCTGTCCACCTGGGGCACGCCTGACGCGGAGATCCAGGACGCCGGCGGGGACTTCCGCGCCTCGACGGTCTCGCTCGGCGCCAACATCCCGCTCGGAGCAACCCACATCCACCCGGGTGGAAAGGTGCTCGGGCACCAGTTTCTCCTGGGGGCCGTGTTGTCCACGACCTCGCAGACCATCGACGCCCTGGCGACCAGCCCGCGGCTGTACGCCGGCGGCCTGACCTTCTCCGCCCTCTTCGCGAGCAGCGCCGGGAACTTCTACCTCGGGTCGCTCGGCGCCAGCATCGCCGAGGACGCGGACACCATCGACGACCTCGACACGCGCCTGTTCGCGTTGGGGCTCGGCTCGTGGCGCAAGAACGACGAGCTGATGTTCATCTATGGCGCCGCCCTGACCTATGTCTACGCCCGCCAGCTGCTCCTGCCGGCGTTCGGCGTCGTCTGGCGGCCGAACCCGACCTGGGTCGTCACCGGCACGCTGCCGTTCTACGTCCGGGTGTCGCAGCGGCTGCGCGAGGATCTGCGGATGAACTACCTCCTCTACGCCACCGGCCAGCGCTACCGGTTCGCCAACGACGGGCTGTTCCCCGGGGAGGATTCGGTGGTGTACGAGCGGATGGTGGAGAGCCACCTCGGGGCGGAGATCGAATACAAGCCGACGACCGACCTGACGCTCCTCGGGCAGGCGGGGGTCGCCAGCCGCCGGCGGCTGGCGTTCGCCAATCTCGACGAGGACGATTTCATCGACGCCACCATCGACCCGGCCCCCTACGTCAAGCTGACCCTGCGCTACGCCTTCGGCAAGTCGCTCATGGAGGAGATCGAGACGCGCGTCGGCACGGCGGTCCCGGGGGCCGCGCCGTGATCCCGCCGGCGGATGGCGCGCACGACGGGGGGGCGCGCGGCCGGGGCGCGCGCGGCCGGGGCGCCCGCAGCAATCGCGCCGGCCGGTTCGAGCGCACCCGGGTCGAGCCGCGCGCCGAGCCCGACCCGGTGCTCGACGAGGAGGCGCCGCCGCCCCTCGTGACGACGGTGACGCCGGAGATCGCGCGCACCATCATATCGGCCAACGACTCGCCCGACGTCCCGTTCGAACAGTCGATCAACCCGTACCGCGGCTGCGAACACGGCTGCGTCTACTGTTTCGCCCGCCCGACGCACGCCTACCTCGGGCTGTCGCCGGGGCTCGACTTCGAGACGCGGCTGTTCTCGAAGCCGGACGCGGCGCGCCTGCTGCGCGCGGAGCTGCGCCGCCCGGGCTACGCCTGCCGGACGATCGCCCTCGGCGCCAACACCGATCCCTACCAGCCGATCGAGCGGCGGCTCGGGATCACCCGCGCCGTCCTGGAGGTGCTGGCCGAGCACCGCCACCCGGTGGCGGTGGTCACCAAGTCGGCGCTCGTCCTCAGGGATCTCGACCTGCTCGCGGCGATGGCGCGCGACCGGCTGGCGTCGGTGATGGTCTCGATCACCACGCTCGACGGCGGCCTGGCGCGCCGGATGGAGCCGCGGGCCGCCACGCCGGCGCGCCGGCTCGAGACGCTGCGCGCCCTGGCGGCGGCCGGCGTTCCGACGGGGGTGCTGGCGTCGCCGATGATCCCGGGTCTCAACGACGCCGAGGTCGAGGCGATCGTCGCGGCCGCGGCGGGAGCGGGGGCGGCGTCGGCCGATTACGTGGTGCTGCGGCTGCCGCTCGAGATCAAGGACCTGTTCCGCGAGTGGCTCGAGACGCACGTGCCGCTGCGCGCGCAGCGCGTGCTGGCGCTGGTGCGCGACCTGCGCGGCGGGCGGCTGTACGACCCCGCGTTCGGGGCGCGGATGCGGGGGGAGGGGCCGATCGCCGACCTCTTGCGGCGGCGCTTCGAGGTGGCGCGCCGGCGGCACGGGCTCACGGCGCGTCCGGCGCCGCTCGCCACCGGGCTCTTCAGGGTGCCGCCGCGAGCCGGCGACCAGGGGAGGCTGTTCTGACGCGCCGGCTGCCGGCGTTGCTCGCGGCGGCGCTGTGCGCGCCCCTGTTCCTCGTCGGCCTCGGCAGCACGGGGCTGAGCGATCCCGACGAGGGGCGCAACGCCGAGGTGGCGCGCGAGATGCTCGCGTCGGGCGACTGGATCACGCCGCGCATCAACGATGCCGTCTACCTCGACAAGCCGCCGGTCTTCTTCTGGGCGGTGGCCGCGTCGCTCGGCGTCTTCGGTGTCGGCGAATGGGGGGCGCGGCTGCCGTCGGCGCTCGCCGCGATCGCCGGCATCGCGCTGGCGGCGGCGTTCGCGCGCCGGCATCTCGGCCCGACCGCCGGCTGGGCGAGCGCGGCGATCCTGGGGCTGTCGCCCCTCTACGTCGTCTTCGGCCGGCTGGTCATCTTCGACATGTGCCTCCTCGTCTGCACGACCGCGGCCGTGATGGCGGCATACGAGAGCCTCGAGTCGGAGCGCCCGGGCCGCCTGCCGCCGGCGGTCTTCTTCGCCGCCGCCGGGGTCGGCACGATCATCAAGGGACCGGTGGCGCTGCTGGTGCCGCTGCTCGTCGCCGTCGCCTGGGCGCTGGTGCGCGGCGCGCCGCGCCGCCTGGGGCGCCTGCGCTGGGGGCAGGGGATTCTCGTCTATCTCGCCATCGTGACGCCGTGGGCGGTCGCCGTCGAGGGGCTCCACCCGGGGTTCCTGAACTACGCCCTCCTCGGCGAGAACCTGGCGCGCATGACCGCCAATCCGTACGACACGGCGCGGCCGTTTCATTTCTACGCGCGCGTGCTGCTCCCCGGGTTGTTCCCGTGGGTCGTCCTGGTCGCGGTGCACGCCGTGGCCGCGCTCGTCAGGCGGCTGCGCGGCCGCGTGGTCGCCGCGAACGCCGGGGCCGCGGATGCGCACGCTGCGGCCGGCGGCACAGGTGAGCGCGGCGGCGCCGATGAGCGCGGCGGCGCGCCGAGCGAGGCGCCGGCCGTCCGGTTCCTCTGGGTCTGGCTCGCGGTCCTCGTCCTGTTCTTCTCGGTCATCACCTCGAAGCGGCCATCATACATCCTGCCGTGCGCCGTGCCGGTGGCGATCCTGGCCGCGCACGTCATCGTCCGGGCGGCGCGACGCGAGGGCGCCGCGGCGGCGGACCGCTCGGCCGGCGCGATGATCCTGGCCGCGATGTGCGCCCTGGTCGCGGGCGGCCTGCTGCTGGCGCCGTCGGTCCTGCGGTCGACGGCGCTCGCCGCCGGGCTGGAGGAACGGATCGCCGCCCACGCGGCGCTGTTTCCGCTGACGGCGGGCGGGCTGCTCGTGGCGGCGGCGGCCATGCTGGTGACGCGCCGCGGCGCGCGGCCCGGCCTGTTCGTCGCCGCGGCGGCGCTGCCGTTCGTCGTCTTCCTGCCGCTGGCGCGCGCCGGCGCCCGCCACATCGAGCAACTGCGATCGTCGCGCGCCGTCAGCCGCTTCCTCGCCGAGCGGCTGCATCCCGGCGACCGGGTGGTCCTGTTCGAGGAATACCGTCCCGGGATGAACTTCTATCTCCGCCTGCCGTTGTACCAGGTCACCCGGGCCGGTCGCGTCTTCACCAGCAACTACATCGAGGCGCATCTCGATCGTTTCCGCGCCGACCCGTCCTTCCGCCTGCTGGCGCCCGAGGCGTTCCGCGATGTTCTGCGCGATGCCGGCGCGGCGACGTGGGTCCTCGCGCCCCGCAAGGAGTACGGGCCGCTCCAGGAGATGGCCGGGGTGCCGCTGGCGCGGGTGCGCGAGGAGGGCGGCTTCGGGCTGTTCCTGCCGGAGCGCTGAGCCATGTGCGGCATCGTCGGGGTCGCCGATTTCCGGGCCGGGGGACGGCCGGATCCGGGACTGCTCGCCGCCATGGCCGACACCCTGGCGCACCGCGGTCCCGACGGCTCCTGCGTCGTCGAGCTGGGGACCGACGCGGGGCCGCGCCTCGCCTTCGGCTTCCGGCGGCTGAGCATCATCGACCTCGGCGCCGGGGCGCGTTCGTACGCCGACGAGTCGGGCCGGATCCGCGCCATCTGCAACGGCGAGATCTACAACTGGCCCGAGCTCGAGGCCGACCTGGCGCGCCGCGGCCACCGCTTCGAGACGCGCTGCGACACCGAGGTCATTCCGCATCTCTACGAGGAATACGGACCCGGGTTCGTCACGCGGCTGAACGGGATGTTCGCGTTCGCCGTGTTCGACGCGCGCGACCGGCGCCTGATCATCGGGCGCGACCGCGCCGGCGAGAAGCCGGTCTACTGGACCGAGCGCGACGGCGAGCTGCTGTTCGCGTCGGAGATCAAGGCGCTCCTGGCGCACCCGCGTGTGTCGCGCGAGATAGACCTCGAGGCGCTGACCCGCTACCTTCTCTACGGGTACTTCCCGGCGCCGCACACGCCGTTCCGCGGCATCCGCAAGCTGCCGGCGGGGCATCTGCTGTTCGCCGAGGAAGGGCGGGTGCGCATCGAACCGTACTGGGACCTGCGCGCCGTGGTGGCGCGCGGCCCCGCCGGGCCGCCGCCGTCCGAGACCGAGGCCGCGGGCGAGGTGCGCCGCCTGCTGCGCGAGGCCGTGATGCTGCGCCTGCGGGCCGACGTCCCGGTCGGCGTGCTGTTCAGCGGCGGCGTCGACTCGTCGGCGATCGCGGCGCTGGCGATGGAGATCCACGGCGCCGGCGTGCCGACCTTCGCGCTCGGGATGACCGACGAGGATTTCAACGAGGCGGGCTACGCGCGCCGCGCCGCCGCCCACCTTGGGACCGACCACCACGAGCTGATCGTCGGCGAGGCCGATCTCGTCGGCGCGCTGTACGACATGGCCCGCGCCCTCGACGAGCCGCTCGCCGACGCCTCGGTGCTGCCGACCTGGCTCCTGTCGCGCTTCACCCGCGGCCACGTCAAGGTGGCGCTCGGCGGCGAGGGGGGGGACGAGCTGTTCGCCGGGTATCCCACCTACCTCGGCGACCGCCTGGCGCGCCACTACCGCCGCCTGCCGCGCCCCGTGCGGGCGTTCGTGCGCCGCGCCGTCGAGTCGGCGCGGCCGTCGTTCTCGAACGTCGGGATCGAGTTCCTGCTGAAGAAGTTCGTCGCCTCGGCCGAGCTGCCCGACGACGTGCGCCACGCCATCTGGTTCGGCGCCTTCCCGCCCGACCGCCAGCGCGCGCTGCTGTCCGACGCCGCCCTCGCCGAGCTCGACCGGCGTCCGGGCCACGACCCGCTCGCCGAGGCGCGCGCCGTGCGCGCCGGCATCGCCTTCCGGCAGCCGCTCGATGCTCTCCTGCTGACCGATTTCCTGATGTATCTTCAAGATGATTTGCTGACCAAGGTCGACCGCGCCTCGATGGCGGCGTCGCTCGAGGTGCGGGCCCCCTTCCTGCACCACCCGCTGGTCGAGTACGTCATGACGCTGCCGGCGCGGTACAAGCTCCGCGGCGCCACGACCAAGCACCTGCTCAAGCGGGCGATGGCCGACCGGCTGACGGCCGAGATCGCCGGGCGCCGCAAGCGCGGCTTCAACATACCGATGGCGCGCCTTCTCGTCGGGCCGCTCGACCCGCTGCTGCACCGCGCCTTCGATCCCGCCCGGCTCGAGCGCGGCGGCCTGCTGCGGCCCGGGACGGTGATCGGTCTGTGGCGCGAGCACGCCGCGCGCCGGCGCGACAACGGCCGGCTGCTGTGGAATCTGCTGATGCTGCAGCTCTGGCATTCGCGCCACTTCGAGGGCGGCGACCTGTGCTAGATTGCAAGGCCATGTCCCGTCGTCGCTCCGGCCCGCGCCGCGCCCTCGTCGTCATGATCTTCGCGGGCGCGGTTCTCGCGGGCGTGCTCCTCGCGGGCGCGCTGCCGCCGGCCGGCGGCGTCGCGCAGGCCGCCGCCCCGCTCGCCTTCACCGTGCGCACCATCGACAACGAGTCGGGCGTGCGCGTGGTGCTGGAGTTCACCCGCAAGCCGATCTACGAAGTGCGCGGCGACGGGCGCCGCGTTTACGTGACCCTGCGCGAGAGCGACGCCCGGCCCCCCTTCAAGAAGAAGGACTACGAGGGCGCCCTGCTCGAGCGCATCAAGTTCGTCGAGGGGATGCGGACGTCCGAGATCGTCCTGTACACCGGGCCCGATTTCGGCACCTTTTCGGCCTTCGAGATGGGCGAGCCGTTCCGCCTGGTGCTCGATCTCAGGCGGGCTCCGGCGCCGCAGGCGGCGACGCGCATCGGCGGGCCGCCGGCCGCGCTCGGGGCGGCGGTCGCGGGGCGGCCGGAAGGGAGCGGCGCCGCGCCGCCGGGCGGCGCGGGCGCCGCCGTCGGGACCGCCGTCACGGCGGCGCCCATCGACGCGCCGGCTCCGGCGGCGCCGCCGGCGCCGCGCCGCGCCGAGTTCGTCGTGGTGATCGACCCCGGCCACGGCGGCGACGAGGACGGGGCGCGCGGGCCGACCGGCCTGCTCGAGAAGGAGGTCACCCTCGACATCGCGCGCCGGCTGCGCGGACACCTGGCGGGGGATGAGGGCGCCGAGGTCATCCTGACCCGCGACGACGATCGGCGGGTGGCGCTCGACGATCGCACCGCGATCGCCAACCACGCCCGCGCCGATCTGTTCGTCAGCGTCCACTGCAACTCCTCGCCGCGCGACAGCGCCCAGGGGGCCGAGACCTACTTCCTGTCGTACCAGGCCACCGACGACGACGCGCGCGCCCTGGCGGCGCTCGAAAACAACCCAATGCACATCGACCAGGGTGTGAGCGGCCAGAGCGGCCTCGACCTGGTGCTCTGGGATCTGGCGCAGTCAGCCTTCCTCAAGGAGTCGAGCGACCTGGCGGAGACCATCCAGGATCGCCTCAACGACGCCCTCAGGGTGCGCAACCGGGGCATCAAGCAGGCCCCCTTCCGCGTGCTGATGGGCGCGACGATGCCCGCGGTTCTGGTGGAGGTTTCCTTCATCAGCAGCCCCGCGGAGGAGCAGCGGCTGCGCGAGGCGGCGTTCAAGGACCAGATCGCCGCGTCGATCGCCGAGAGCATCCGGGCGTTCCGCAGGCGGGTCGTGCGATGAGCGCCGCGCGCGCCGCCGGCGCCGCGCTGGCGATCGCCCTCGTCGCGGCCGGCTGCGGCGGCGGCCGGCCGGCGCCCGACGCGGCCGTCGATGCGGCGGGCGCCGCGGGCGCCCCTGAACGCGCGGCGGCCCCGGAGACCGCGCCGGCCGGCGGCCCGGCATCGGCGCCGGAGGAGCCCAACCACCGCGAGGTCGTGCTCTTCTTCCAGCGCGCCGCCGACGATGCCCTCGGCCCCGAGCGCCGCAAGATCCTGCTGACGTCGTCGATCGCCGACCAGGCGCGCCAGATCGTCGGCGAGCTGGCCGCGGGTCCCGGGGGCGAAGGGCTGCTGCCGACCGTGCCGCGGCGGACGACCGTCCTCGGCGTCTACCTCGATCGCGCCGGCACCGTCTACGTCGATCTCAGCGAGGAATTCGTCTCCATGCACCCGGGCGGCAGCAGCGAGGAGCTGGCGACGATCTTCTCGATCGTCGATTCGCTGACCTATAACCTGCCGGAGATCCGCCGCGTCCGCTTTCTCGTCGGCGGCGAGGAGCGCGACACCTTCAAGAGCAACCTCGACCTGCGCGCGGCCTATCTCAAGGACATGTCGATCGTCCGCATGGAGGAGGGGGGATGAGGGGCGCCGCATCCGCGCCGGCGCCATGACGCCGACGGCCGGCGGGCCGATCGGCGTCTTCGACTCGGGAATCGGCGGCCTCACGGTCTACAAGGCGCTCAGGGACGCGCTGCCGCCGGCGGAGCGGCTGATCTACCTCGGCGACACGGCGCGGGTGCCGTACGGCACGCGGTCGGACGCGACCGTCGTGCGCTACGCGCTCGAGGGCGGGCGGTTCCTGGTGCGGCGCGGCATCAAGGCGCTCGTCGTCGCCTGCAACACGATGTCGGCGGTGGCGCTCGACGAGCTGTGTACGGCGATGGGGCGGCCCGTGGTCGGGGTGATCGAGCCCGGAGTCGAGGCGGCCTGCCGGGCGACGCGCGGCGGCGTGATCGGCGTCATCGGCACGGCGGCCACGATCAAGAGCGGCGCCTATCCGGCTGCGATCGCCCGCCGCCGCCCGGAGGCGCGCGTCGTGACGCGCGCCTGCCCGCTGTTCGTGCCGCTGGCGGAGGAGGGCTGGGTGGACAACGAGGTGGCCCGGGCCACGGCGCGCGCCTACCTCGGCGACCTGCGCGGCGCCGGGATCGACACGCTGGTGCTC